>Ga0302324_100007646_pt1 | contig 22943 bp, 23 predicted proteins | sample Palsa_T0_1_FD_201949 | JGI IMG/M metagenome (GOLD analysis project Ga0302324, IMG submission 201949) | Peat permafrost microbial communities from Stordalen Mire near Abisko, Sweden - Palsa_T0_1 | ecosystem: Environmental > Terrestrial > Soil > Palsa > Peat permafrost | place: Sweden: Abisko...
CAAGGCCGCCAGGACAGCGGCCGCCATGCCGCCGCAGCCGATCACCAGATCGGGCAACGGAGCGCGGACAGAATCGGCGACGACAGAAAGCGGGCGCGGCCACAACCGGGCCGCGACCCATTTCCACGGCGCCGTGGGCCTGAGAACCCGCACATCCGGCCTCAACCCCGCCGCCTCCGCCAGCCCCAAAGCCTGGGCCTGCAGACCGGCGAGCCCTTCGCTGAGAATCCACGGGGCAGTCGCGTGTGACATGGGCGGGGGTTTTGCGGTTGGCGACGTGCCGCGTCAATGATCGGACGACGGCCGCGCGAAAGCCGTGCGCGAGGCACCGGCACTTCATCACCCCGGCGGAACGCTTTCAGTTCGGGTATACGATCGTCCGCAGCATGACCCGAGGCTCCTCGGGACGGTAGTCGCCGGCGCCGCGATGCATCGTCGCCCTCTCGTCCCACATGAGAACATCACCGACACGCCAGTGGTGGTAGTAAACGAAGCGATCCTGCGTCGCGTGAGCGGCCAGTTCCTCGATCAGCGGCCAGGCCTGCTCACGCGTCATGCCATCGAAGCCATGGGTGTGCATTGGGTTCACGAACAGGATCGGCCGGTCGTTGACAGGGTGGCGCGTCACCGCCGGCCACCGGACCTCCCGATACTGTTTTTCGGTCACCCCTTTGTCGTCGCCGTAAAGCTTCTCTCCGGCCGGGCCGGTGCTGCGGCTGTGCAAGCCGGTCAGGTGGGAGAGTTGCTGCTGCTTCGCCTCCGGCAGCGCCGCGAAGGCGGCCGCCATGTCGGCGAACATCGTGCCGCCCTTGTCCGACGGGACCTGCTTCGCGTGCAGGATGGCGAGGAGCGGCAGGTGGTCCTCAAACGTTGAGTCGGTGTGCCAATCCGTGGCGCGCTTGACGCCGTACCAGTCGACCTTGCCTTCCTCGTCGACGTTGGTGAGCCAGGAGACATCCGGATGCTCGGCATGGCGGTACTTTATCAATGCGTGCTTACGCGGCGTGCCGAACCGGCGGCCGAAGGCGGATAGCTCGGCCGCGTCGAGAGTTTGGTCGCGGAATACCAGCACGGGATGCTCCGCGAAGGCATCCGCGATCCAGGCGAATGTTTCATCATCGAGCGGTTTCGACAGATCGACGTTGAGTGCCTCGGTGCCCAATGTTTCGCCGAGGGGGCGGAGTTGGGGGGTGGTTGTCATGGTGCTTGTCATTGAAGCGATCCTCCCGCTTTGTCGCCTGCGATGGGCAGTATCGTCCCGTTGCGGCAGTGGCCGCAATAGGGCGGCGTTGACGGTGACGAACGGCATGTGTTCCAGGACCGCGGCGAGGCGGCGACGGACCCTCGGAAACCGGATTATGCCAATCTGTTCACGATGAAAGGGGACGTGGCGCGGGAGGATCCGACGGTTGATTCTTTGGCGACGGAAGGCGAGAAGCATCCGGCTGAGGTGATGGTCGATTTGGTGCTGGCGAATGAAGATCAATGTTCGCGCACCCTCTCTGATATCACGCAGTTGCACTTGTCTATCAATAAGTTCAGAATACTGGTAGGTTGGAGCACCGAGCCGACCACCGCCGGAAAATCAGGATCGCTTATGGCACCGAGTGCAAGTAAGAGAAAGGCACCTACTCGGCGGACCATGTCCGCAACGAGCCGGCAGCACCGTTTTGAGCCGGTCAAACTGAATTCTTTGTTCGTAGTCTTGGATGCGGTAGCGTGGGTGGACGTGCCAACCCAGTGGCCAAATTGCACAATTCGCTGGCATCGACCCTCGGACAGCCGGAAAGCTGATCAAAAATGCGTGCCAGATAGGCTTGGTCGACGCCGTCTCATCGGGCTTCGTTCTTGCGCTTCCTTACCCCTACAAGGGCTCGAATGAACAAAAGGAGGCGGTAGTTCGAGAAGCGCTAGTCAAGCTTCCTTTGTTGACAAGTGTCCGCCAGTTTCTGCGCCTCGGAGACAAAATCGACACCGAGCTTCGGAAGGCCGCAACGATCGCTGGAATCAGTCCGTTTAATCCCGCTGATCTCAATCCATTGCTCGAGTGGGCTCAGTCTCTTGGTGCCCTAAAACCCAATCTAATGGCAGAGGATCTTGTCGACGCCGCCACCAGCACCAAGGCACAACGACATGAACAGGACAACCGACATCGCGTGGCCTTTCTGTCCCACAGTTCGTCGGACAAGCCATTTATTCGACAGCTTGCGGCGGACTTAACAGCAAATGGCGTCGGAGTTTGGATAGACGAGCAACGCATTCGCGTAGGCGACTCTATTCCAGAAAAAATCGCGCAAGGGCTGGCAGAGTCGGACTATTTCTTAATCGCAATCAGCCATCACTCCATAAGTTCGGAGTGGGTCAAGAAAGAACTCAATAATGCACTTATTAACGAGGTGCAACGTCGTATGGTACACATACTCCCTCTGAAGCTTGACGACTCTGCGATGCCTGCCATCCTCGCGGATAAGAAATACGCAAATTTTTCTGTGTCCTATAGGGCTGGCCTGGACGAGTTGCTTACTTCACTGAAAGGAGATGTAAATGGCTAATAGGCCAGACAAAACTCCGAGAAAGATGCCAAAGGGCGGTCGTAAGGGAGGTGCCAGTTTTCCCCGGTGCAGCTTATTTCCCCGGTGCAGCTTAGATGATTCCCTTGGATGGTGTAAGAAATTGGTTTCCAAAACGCATCTTGGTGCGCAGACGAAAGACGTGATTTACTCCGGTGTCGTCGGGGCGAAATCCGGAGCCGGCGACGTGAGAATCTCCGCATTGAGGCACTACGGACTTTTGACTGGAGATTCGTCGGGGTCTGCAGCGTCGGATCTGGCAAAAAAGATAAATTCGGCGCCATCTGACGAATTGCCAAAACTTTACCGAGAAGCAGCACTTCACCCTTTGATTTTCAAGGAATTATTCAATACATTTCAGGGCGATTCGGTTACGACTCCGAAGCTCAAACAACGAGCTTCTGATCTAAATGTACATCCCGAAGAGACTGATAAGTGCATCGAACTTTATGTATCTGGGATGTCTACAGCCGGTCTGGTTTCGGTACAAGGCGACAAGATCACGCATATCTCAGGCGTCGAGGCATTGGCAGGAAGTAGCACAAATACTGAGCAAACCGATGAACACGAGCAAGGCATCGACGCGATAGGAGGTAACTCAGAACAGGACCTTACCGGTCAGGACGACAAGTCCAAAATCCCGACCGGTTCATTCCGCGGACCACGTGCGGTTTTCAACGTTAGTGTGTCACTTGATTCGAGCCTCGATATCGACAAACTTGCTAAGCAGCTTGAAGTTCTCAAACGTTACGGTGCGATATAGGTTAAGACTCGGGTCAACTCGAATCGCGGCCAACGCTGCCCGCCGTGCCAACTAAAGCGAGACCAAACTGGACAACTCGGGGGCGTTCTAGCTAATCGCCGTCGATGACGGGCTATCAGAGAGATTGTCCTTGCACCGTACGGATTGAATCCGTATGAACCACTCCAAAGGTTCCTCCATGCCCCGAAACCACACCGACAGCGGCCGCGTCGAACTCCGCCTCCAGCCTGAGGACAAGGCCGTGCTCACCCGCGCCGCCGCGCTGGAACGGCTCGACCTGACGAGCTTCATTCTGCGGGCCGCCTTGCCGCGCGCCAAAGCCACCATCGCCGAAGCCGAGCACCTGAAACTAACCGAACGCGACTCCCTGCGCGTCCTCGACCTCCTGGAAAGCCCGCCGGACCCGCCCGAGCGGTTGAAACGCGCCGCGAAAGCCGGCTTCACCCTTGAATGACGAAGCTGGTCTGGGAGGAAGCACCACTCGGACGCAACCATGACCGCGCTGCATTCGACTGCGGCGATCACGATCTCAACACCTACCTGAAGCGCTACGCTCGCCAGAACCACGAAAGCGGTGGCGCCAAATGCTTCGTGGCAGCCCCCCGCGACCTGCCCTCGCGCATCCTGGGCTTCTACACACTTAGCCCAGCCTCGATCGAATTCAGCCGCGCACCCTCCGTCTTGACGCGCGGCCTGGGGCGATACGACGTCCCAGTCTATCGCCTCGGCCGACTCGCCGTGGATCGCGGCGTGCACGGACGAGGCCTCGGCGGCGCACTGCTGTGGCGGGCGATTGAACGTTGTCTGGCGGTCGCACACCAGGCGGGCGGTGTCGCATTATTGATTGACGCCAAGAGCGACCGGGCCGCGGCATGGTATGGGAGCCACGGCGCGGTTCGTCTGGTGGACGCGCAGCGCTCGTTGGTTTTGCCGTTTGCCATGGCCCGCAGAGCGCTTGCGGAGGATGGTCCTTGACCGGCCCGGATCAGCAGCCTTCGCCGTTCGTCCCAGCTTCGATGGACCGCCACCGTTCCGATCCGCGCGGAGCCGGAGCGCCGCGCAACAGTTCGGCGGTGCACAGATCTTCATCTATCTCCGGCCAGTGAATGCCATGGCCGGCACCGGCCAATTCCCAACGCGCGCGCTGCTCCGGCGTCGCGTTGGCCAGTCGTGGGTACCATGCCAGAGGCACCGTGATGGTGCGGCCATCCATCAGTGCCACCGACAGTTCGTGGTCGGTCAGAGACACATCCCGAACCCGGGTGTCGATGGTCTCAACCTGGGTCGAAGAAGCCATGCCACGCCTCCAGAAATTCGTCCCGTCGCGTCCGCGCCAAGCGTAGCACGTCTCCCAGTTCCCTGGCCGAAAATCCCGAATTGTTCGCCAGACCCACCGGATCGAGCCAGACCTCGGCGGTGGCGCCGCGACGATCAACGTGCACGTGCGGTGGCTCCCCAGGTTCGTGCTTGTAGAAGGATACACGAAATCCGCTGATGCGAAGGATGTTGGCAAGGGAGCCGCTCCCGGACGAACAACCTTCCCAGAAATTCCCTCTCAAACGGTGAAGCGCTTCGACCTCCACACCGCGCCAATTCCCCAACCTCCCGCGCCGCGCTAAACACCCCTCATGGATCGCGACCTCATCGGCTACGGCGCCAACCCGCCGAACCCCAACTGGCCAGGCAATGCCCGCCTCGCCGTCAACTTCGTGCTGAATTTCGAGGAAGGCTCCGAACCCTCGATCGGCGATGGCGATCCCGCGTCCGAATGGGGGCTGACGGAATACCTCGGCGCCAACCCCGGCGTGCAAGGCCGCGACCTGGCGGCCGAGGGAATGTTCGCTTACGGCTCCCGCGTCGGCTTTTGGCGCATCATGCGATTGTTCGCGGAGCGCAACCTGCCGATGACCATCTTCGGCTGCGCCCTGGCGCTGGAGCGGAACCCTCCCGCGGCGGCCGCCATCACCGCGGCAGGTCACGACATTTGCTGCCACGGGTGGCGGTGGGAGAAACACTTCGAACTTGACGAGGCCACCGAACGAGACCGTGTCGCCCGTGCGATCGCCTCAATCCGGCAGACGATGCGGGAGCGGCCGCTCGGGTGGTATTGCCGCAGCGGGCCGGGCGTGAACACGCGGCGGCTGTTGGTGGAGGAAGGCGGTTTTCTTTATGATTCCGACGCTTATGACGATGAGCTCCCCTACTGGACGGAGGTCGAGGGGAAGCCACATCTGATCGTCCCCTACACGATGTCCACCAACGACTCAAAATTCGGCCGCGGCGTGTTCGCGACCGGTGACGACTTCTTCACCTACTGCCGCGACGCGTTCGATTTCCTTTACCGGGAGGGCGCGACCCAGCCGAAAATGCTGTCCATCGGTTTGCACATGCGGATCATCGGCCACCCCGCGCGCGCGGCTGGCCTGGAACGGTTGCTGGATCACATCGGGCGCCACAGTGGTGTCTGGGTCACCCGCCGACTGGATATCGCCCGGCATTGGGCCGCCAACTTTCCCCCGCCTCAGCCCTGAGGATATCGGGAGGATTGGACCCGCTGGCCCGTGTCCGGCGGCTTGCCGCTGCCTGGCCACGGGATCGGCGGCAGTTCGGCGGCGGCCGGCTCAAACAGACCTGTTCGATCCGCGGGTACCATGGTGTGTTCATTGGTCCGGATACCGCCCGAGGACGGGTCAAATACGGATTGCTCCGGGACGAGTGGATTTACGTCGCCCCATAAAACCTGAGCACCTCGCTTGTTGTGACCGCGGGATGGGGTCTGTACAACGCTCGGTCATGAGCATGACGTTCATACCTCACCCCTCCATCGTTACCGCGCCGCGTTTCGGGTTGCGAGGCCCTTGTCGGGTGCGGGGTTATTCGACGGACAGGTTGTTCACCCTTCAGGAGATATTGCTCTCCCGATATGAACGGGAAGTCGCGCGCGATGCCTGAGCCCGCGATCCTGATCATCAAACTGGGCGCTCTCGGCAACGTGGTCCTGTCGCTGAATGCCTTCGCCGCCATTCGGGCGCACCACGCGAATGCCCGGATCAGCATACTGACAACGACGCCGTATGCCGGTTGGCTCGCGCGGGCTCCTTGGTTCGATGAGGTGCTGGTCGATGCGCGGCCGGCATGGTGGGATCTTCCGGGCGTGTATCGGTTGCGCCGGATGCTGATCCGGCCGGGGTTTACCCGGGTTTACGATTTGCAAACCTCCGGCCGGTCGTCGCATTACTTCAAATTGTTTCCCCGGACCGCGAGACCGGAGTGGTCCGGCATAGCGATGGGATGCTCGCACCCGGACCGCGACCCGAACCGCGACCGTATGCACGACAATGACCGGCTGATCGGACAACTCCGTCAGGCCGGGATTGCCGCGATCCCACAAGCCGATCTGTCCTGGTGCCGCGGCGACATCGGCCGCTTCGGCCTGCCGAGGGATTTTGTCGTGTTGGTGCCAGGAAGCGCCCCCCACCGGCTGGCGAAGCGTTGGCCGGCTCCGCGTTATCAGGCGCTGGCAGAGGCTTTGCGCGCGCGAGGACTGACGCCTGTCGTGGTGGGCTCCGCGGCCGAGACGCCGATCGCGCGAAACATTCCGGCGGCCGTGGACCTGACGGGACGAACTGATTTGGGCGACGTCGCGGATCTGGGCCGTACCGCGCGCTTCGCGGTCGGCAATGACACCGGCCCGATGCATCTCCTGGCGACTTTCGGCTGTCCGGCGGTGGTCCTGTTCTCCAGCGATTCCGATCCCGCGCTCTGCGCCCCGCGTGGCCGCGACGTACGTGTCTTGCGCCGTCCCGACCTCGCATCGCTTGACGTCGAAACGGTACTCGCGGAGCTGCCGCACCCGGTGACGGCCTGATGCCGGAGTCGAACCCGGCGGGCGCACTCCGGGTTGGCACGATCCCGGCCGCGATCACCCAGGCAACGGTCGTCCAGGGACCGGTCGTCCAGGCGGTCGCTTACCCTGACGGCGTGCCGCTGCCGGCCCGGTACTGGGCTATCCTGACGATCGCTCTGGGCCTGACCCTGGCGGTGCTGAACGGCGCCATCGCCAACGTCGCGCTGCCCGCGATCGCACGCGATCTGCACACCGACCCGGCGACGTCGATCTGGGTGGTGAACGCGTTTCAACTCGCCGTCACCGTGTCGCTGCTGCCGCTGGCCTCGCTCGGGGAAATTTATGGCTATCGCAAAGTCTATCGCTGGGGACTTCTGGTATTCACGATCGCCTCGGTGTTCTGCGCGCTGTCGTCGACGCTGCCGGAACTGATCCTGGCGCGGGTCGCGCAGGGGTTCGGCGCGGCGGGGATCATGAGCGTCAACGGCGCGCTGATCCGGTTCATCTATCCGCGCCGGTCTCTGGGCCGAGGCGTCGGGCTGAACGCGACGATCGGCTCGATCGCCTCGGCGGTGGGGCCTTCGGTGGCATCGGCCGTGCTCGCCGTCGGTCCGTGGCCATGGCTGTTCGCGGTCAACGTGCCATTGGGACTGGTGGCCGGCGTGATCGCGTGGCGAGCGTTGCCCGACACGCCACACTCGGGCGCGAAATTCGACGTTGGCGGCGCGCTGCTGCAGGCGGTGTCGTTCGGCACGCTGCTGATCGGGATCTCCGAGATCGGGCACGGGGATTCGAAATTCCACGTGATCCTCGACCTCGTGGTGGGAGTGATCACCGGCGGCGTCCTGGTGGTGCGGATGATGAGCCAGCGCGCCCCGATGCTGCCGGTGGACCTGATGCGGATCCCGCTGTTCGCGCTGTCGGTGGCGAGTTCGATCAGCTCGTTCGTCGCACAGTCGATGGCGCAGATATCGATGCCGTTTCTGTTCCAGCATGATCTCGGGTTGAACCAGGTGAAGACGGGGTTGCTGATGACGCCGTGGCCGCTCACCGTGGCGATCGTCGCGCCACTGTCCGGGCGGCTGGCGGATCGCTACCCGGCCGGACTTCTCGGCGGTTGCGGCATGGTCGTGATGGGACTGGGCCTCGCGGCGATGGCGATGCTGCCCGAGCATCCCACCTGGATGGACATCACATGGCGGATGACGCTGTGCGGCGTCGGTTTTGGATTTTTCAATACGCCGAACAATCGGGCGATCATTACTTCGGCGCCGGCATCGCGCAGCGGTGGAGCGAGCGGGATGCAGGCGACCGCCCGGCTGTTCGGACAGACGACCGGCGCATCGCTGGTGGCACTGGTGTTCGCGGCGATGCCGGTCGGTGGCACGACCTGGACGCTGGTACTGGCAGCCGCGGGCGCCGGGGTGGCGGCGGCGGTCAGTTTTAGCCGGTTGGCGGCACGGTAGCTCCAACGAAGCTGGCAATGGTCGTTCCGCCAGCCGCACGCTCGGATTGTCTGCTTTCGGAAACCCGCCGTGCGATCCCGATACGCTGGATGCGCTGGTGATAGCCAATTCCGGCCGGTTCGACGTACTGATCGCCACTGCCTATGGGGGCGCCACGCGATCAAACGTTCTTGTTCGTTCCTCTCACAATGGAAAATGACCGATGTTGATGAACCGACGCACTCTTTCCACATTCCTGGCCGCCGGTGCCGCGGCTTCCCTGGTCTCCACGCGCGCGATGGCGACGCCTCCCGCCGTGCCAACGAACGCGCGCAACGTCGTGCTTGTGCATGGCCTGTTCGCCGACGGCTCGTGCTGGACCGAGGTGATTGCCCGGCTGCAGGTGGCGGGCCTGAACGTGACGTCCGTGCAAAACCCACTGACGACCCTTCCGGAAGCGGTCGCTTCGGCCCAACGGGTGCTGGCGCGCCAGGCTGGTCCGACAGTTCTGGCCGGACATTCCTTTTCCGGTATGATTGTCACGGAGGCCGGCGTGCATCCGAACGTCTCGGCTTTGGTCTATGTGGCGGCGCGAGCGCCCGACGCCGGCGAGGATTACACGGAGTTGGCGAAGCGATTTCCGACGCCGCCGGCGACGGCCGGCATCATTTTCGACGGCGACGAGGGACGCCTTTCCGAGGAAGCTTTCCTCCGGGACTTCGCGGGCGACCTGCCGGCGGCGAAGGCGAAGGTGCTGTACGCGGTCCAGGAACCGTTCCGCAAGGCACTACTCAACGGCAAGGCGACGCACGCTGCATGGCGTGCGAAACCGAGCTATTATGCGGTCTCAACGGAAGACCGCACGATCAACCCGGAGCTCGAGCGCTTCATGGCGAAGCGGATGGGCGCCAGGACGATTGAGGTTAAGGCAAGCCATCTTTCACTGATTTCCCATCCGGACGAAATCACGCAGTTGATTCTCGAAGCCGCGGGACAGTCTGCCTGACGGTGCCGTGCCATTGTCGGGGGACGAAACACGAACCAATCCCCCGCCCCAGGTTTAAACCACTCCCTTTCAGCCAAACCGAGGCTTTCAGGGATTATTAAGCAATGACCGTTATCGTAGTCCGCGGCGATGTCGGAGGTGATGGGTCATGTCTGTTTTCACGAATCTCAGTATCGGCGGAAGGTTCGGAACGGCGTTCGGGGGGTTGTTCCTCGTGCTCGTGCTGGTCGGGGGCGTCGACCTGTATCAGACCGCGCAATTAAACGCCGCCACGGCGGATCTTTCCGACAATCGCATCCCAAGCGTCCTCGTGCTCAGCAAACTGGAGGACGCGGTGATGCGGTTTCGCGAAGCGCAGGATGCCGCCGTCCTGGCATCCGATCCGGCGACTATCGCCAACGTCGCCAGTTCGCGGTCGAGCGCGGTCGACGATGTCGAGGCCAGTTGGAGGGACTATCAGCCACTGATGGATCCCGGGCAAGAGCGTGAACGCCTCGGGCCCGCGATCGATGCGGCATGGAAAGATTATTTGGGACAGGATGCACGGCTGGGATCTCTCATTCGGGCAGGCGACAAGGATGCCGCCGCGCGTTTCCAAACCGGTGACCTGTCACCGTTGTTTAGGAAATTGCGAGAAGCCATCGACGAGGATCTGCGATACAACGTCGCCCAGGCACACGTTTCGAGTGAAGCCATCGAGTCCGCCATCGCCCGGACGGTCTGGACGATTTGCCTGGGCACCGCCCTGGCCGCGTTGCTCGCGGTGGGCTTCGCCTTGTCGCTGAAGCGTAACGTCACCGCGCGGGTGGTGCGCATGGCCACGAGCGTGCGCCAACTCGCCGCTCGCGACTACGGCTTCACTTTGCCGGATGCCGCGTTGTCTGACGAGATCGGCGACATGGCGCGCGCGCTGGAGGAATGTCGCACCGGCCTGAAGCAGGCTGACGAAATGGCGACGACCCAGGCCTCCTCCCGATCGGCCGCGGTCGCCCGTGCCGGCAGTCTGGAGGACCTGAGTCGAGCCTTCGAAGCCAGGGTTGGGCAAATGGTCGCCGACGTCTCAGCCTCGGCCGCCGAGATGAAAACGCGGGCGCGGTCGATGACCGACACGTCGGGGAACACCATACAGCAGGCGACCAGCGTCGCGGCCGCGGCCGAGCAGGCCAGCGCCAACGTGCAAACAGTAGCGTCCGCTGCTGAAGAACTCTCCACCTCGATCGCCGAGATCTCGCGGCTGGTCGCCCAATCCGCGAAAATCGCCGGCAAGGCGAAGGACGATGCGGCGCGGACTGACGGTGTCGTGCACGCATTGGCCGAGGGCGCCCAGAAGATTGGCGAGGTCGTGGGTTTGATCAGCAGTATCGCCGGCCAGACCAACCTGTTGGCGTTGAATGCCACCATAGAGGCGGCGCGGGCGGGCGACGCGGGCAAGGGCTTCGCGGTCGTCGCGTCCGAGGTCAAAGGCCTGGCCACTCAGACGGCGAAGGCAACCGAGGATATCGCCCGTCAGATCACCGAGATTCAGAGCGCGACGAAGGAGGCGGTGAGCGCCATCCAGGGCATCGGTGCCATCATTGGCGAGATCAGTTCGATCGCCTCCGCCATCGCCGCCGCGGTGGAGGAGCAAGGCTCGGCTACTCAGGAAATCGCCCGGAACGTGCAGCAGGCCGCCGCCGGCACGCAGGAGGTCACATCGAATATCACCGGCGTGAGCGATGGGGCCAAGGGCACCGGCGCGACCGCGACCGACGTGCTGGACGCGGCGGGCAAACTTGCTCTCAAGGCCGACGAACTCCGCGGCGAGGTCGGGCGGTACATCGCCGGAGTGAAGGCGGCGTGACGGTCATTGGCGGAGCCAGCCATTTCCGCGAGGCACCACGGCGATTTTGTCAGGTGCCAGCTCCGGATCGGGGTATCGTCGTCATAAAGGTTGAACACGCCGAGACTGACCGGCGTGGGGCCTGTCGCCAAGGTCCGGCCCACCCGCCGATCTGGCATCAGGCGGTCGGTCCGCTGCGCTCGCAAGGCTTCCCAGCTGGTTTCTGGCCACGCCTTTTGCCAGCATATGTTTCGCCACACGGCAGCGTTCACCCGGACGAGGTCGCGCGCCCGTGCCGCACCGTCAGCCCGGAGGTGCGCCGACCGTCAGTTGATGCTGACTGGCGACCTCGACGAGCCTGGGAATATCCGGCTGATCGGGCGAGATCGCGCGATGCACATCGGTGAAGAAGTGCGACGCCGCCTCACGCGACGTCATGGAAATCATCTCGCCGCCGCCCTTTCCGAAACGGAACCAGTGCGTCGTCCCGGCTGGCAAATGCACCAGCGTACCCGGTATGGCGACCATGTCTTTGTCGCCGACGCCGAACGCGATATCGCCCTTCACGACGTAGAACGATTCATCCCAAGGGTGGCTGTGCGGCGGTGGACCGCTCCCTTCCGGACCCGCCTGGCGAAAGATTTCATAACTGCCGGTTTGTGCGCCCGACGCGAGAACCGTGATTTGCTCGCCGACGACATTTAGCGGAGCCGGCGCGGTCGCCGGCGTGACAACGAATGCTGTGGGCATGGGCCTCTTCCTATTTTTTCTTTCGACATTTGCCGAATGGGCGGTTGTTCCACCCGCCCAGGAAGCAAGCTAGCTTTCTTTCCCTGGAATTTTCAAGACCTGTTCGCCGAGAAACCAGGCGAGAGGCGTGACACTCACGGTACGACGCTCAACAACTCATCGAGCGTGACCGGGCAGACATCGGATACCGGCAGCGGTGGCTGGCCGTCGACCGACTCCGGCATGGCATGGACCGCCTTCGCATAAAGGCTCGCCACGTCGATCCGTTGCCGCATCGATGGGGTATAGGCGTCAACGGCGTTGACGCGTGCGACCCGCACCTCGGAGCGCCAATGCGGCGCATCGCGCGACTGTGGCCAGGCCGCGGCCTTGAGGTCGTGCAGCAACGCCTGAAACAGTCGAGACCGGCACGCTCTCAGACTGTTGCGGCCCACGTCCGCCACCTCCTCAATGATATTGAGCCAGTCGGGCGTTTCGTTCACAGCCTCGCCGGCGGCGAGGCGTCGCAGCAATTCGACCTGGTGCTCGCTCCAGATCAGGATATCGTCGTCATAAAGGTCACTCATCCGCGGTACTCCGGTACTGGGCCGGAACGTCCGTCTCCACGTATCACCCTCCCCTCACTCCGCCGCGATCTTCTTCGCAGGGACCTTTTTCTCCCGCGGCCAGCGCGCGGCGACGATTGGCAGCACCTCCTCGATCAGCCGTTTCGTTTGCAAATACATGTCCGCGTCCCCGGTGGCCGCCGGGCGCAGAATGAACTTGCAGGCACCAACCTCGACATATTCAGCGATCCGTGAGGCGATCAGGCCGGCGTCGCCCATCGCGAAATAATCGCGCGCGTCGCGGCCGGTGCGGGTCTTGTATTCCTCCATGACCTTCGAGACACCCGGATCGTCCGGGCCGCCAAACCGGTATGCCAGAGCGGCGCCGTAATGATCCTCGTCGATATGCCGGCCCGCCGCCACCACCGCGGCCTTGATGTCGGCGATCACCTGCCCGACCGTCGCCGGCGTCTCCGCCCCGGCCTGCCAGCCGGTCCCGTACTTCGCCGTCCGCCGCACCGCGGCCTCCGACGAGCCGCCGATCCACATCGGCAAATCCGGCTGTACCGGCACCGGAGCGATCGACGCACCGGTCAGTTTGAAGTGCCGCCCATCGTAATCCAGTTTCTCGCCGCTCCAGAGCCGATGGATGATCTCCAATGCCTCGTCGGTCGTGCGGCCGCGGGTCTTCGGATCGAGATGCATCGCCGTCCATTCCGGCCCGCGCGGACTGCCGATGCCGAAACCAGGCAACAGCCGTCCTTGCGACAGCACATCGATCGTGGCGCATTGTTTCGCCAGCAGCACGGGATCGCGCATCGCGACCGACACGACGTTGACGCCGAACTTGATCCGCCGCGTGCGCCCGGCGATCGCCGCCAGAGCGGTCATGCACTCCAGGATCGGCGTGCGGCTGATCATCCGATCCGTTTGCCAGATCGAATCGATCCCGCCTTGCTCGCACAGATCGACCCAGCGCCAGAAACCGTCGGTGGTGTCGAACGGGTATTCCATGATGCCGATACCCACGGCGATGGTACGTGCCATTTGCTCTATGCCTCCGCCGCTGGAGAGACTTCGCCGTCAGGTGGCCGGGTCGCGACGCCATCCGCCACCGGGCCATCCTCCACCTGGATCGCCCCATTGGGATGTGATCGTCCCTCGCCTCGCGCCAGGCTGCAATACCGGTCCGGCTCTGGTCCGTCGACGCGCACCGTGATCGGTTGCGCCGCCAAGGGGGAACGACATGCCAAGGGGACAAGCATAAGCGTGCCAAGGGACGCAGGCATAAGCGCGCCAAAGGGGCCAGGCATCAGCTCTGGCGGGTCGCCCGTTCGCCGGATGATCCGTGCGAGCGCACCGGATTTCTGGCGTTTGTGGTTCGTCGGACTGGTCGTGTTCACCGTGCGTTGGCTGGAAACGGTCGCGGTTGGAGTGGTCGTCTACCAACGCACCGGATCGGCGTTCCTGGTCGTGACGATGACCATGCTGCGCCTGCTGCCGATGGGGTTGTTCGGCATGTTCCTCGGCGCGCTGGCGGAGCGGTTCGACCGGCGCAAAACCCTGATCGGCGTGGTGATCCTGATGGGCACGACGTCCGCGGTCCTCGCGGTGCTCGCCTGGACGAGGAGCCTGGAGGTCTGGCACCTCGCGCTGGCCAGTTTCGTCAACGGCTGCGGGTGGGCCACCGACAATCCGGTCCGCCGCATGATGATGGGCGAGGTCGTCGGCCGCGAACACATGGGCACGGCGATGTCGCTGGATGTCGGCGCCAACAACGCGAGCCGGATGTTCGGACCGACCATCGGAGGGTTACTGCTGGCCTGGGTCGGCATCCAGGGCGTCTTCGTGTTGAGCGTGCTGATGTACGTGGGCGCCATCGCCGCCGCGATCACGGTGCGATCCCACGTCCCTCGATTGCCGGGTACGAGCACCGTCCTGGCCCGAATCTCCGAAGGCCTGGCGATCGTTCGCCGCGACAAGCGCCTGGTCGGCACATTGACCGTGACGATCATCTACAACGTGTTCGCGTGGCCGTTCACAAGCCTCATCCCGGTGATCGGGCGAGACCGGCTGCTGCTTGGCCCCGAAGGCGTCGGCGTGCTGGCGAGCCTGGATGGGGTCGGCGCGTTCGCGGGCGCGCTGCTGCTCGCGGTCTGGCTAACCCCGAGGCTCTACGCCCGGGCTTACGTGGGCGGCGTCATTGTCTACATGATCATGCTGATCGTGTTCGCCGTGGTCACCTCGCCGGCGATCGCGGCGGGGGCGTTGCTGCTGACGGGAGTTGGCGGCGCCGGGTTCTCGACCATGCAGGCCACGTTGGTTTACCTCGCGGCGCCGCCGGAAATGCGCTCCCGCATTTTGGGAGTGTTGTCGGTATGCATCGGTACGGGACCGATCGGATTTGTCTGGCTCGGCTGGCTGGCGGATACGATCGGCGCACCTGGCGCGACGGCGGTCACGGGCGTGGCCGGGCTTGTGGCATTGGCGGTGACGTGGCCTTTGTGGCGGACGATTTAAAGCGCGAACAGGGCGCGCCGCGACCTGAACGGGCCGCGATGGCGTATAGTGGCATCGGTCACTTTTCACGAGCGTCGATATTATAACACGGCCTTGATGTGCGGATTTGCCCTTCGATGTCAGCTGACTTTGGGTATGGGGCCCAAACCGACCGTCTGTCTTTGGATTTGAGTTCGCGAATTTCACCACAAAGGCACGAAGGTCACGAAGCAGTGATTCAACGACAGATTCTTCGTGAACTTCGTGCCTTTGTGGTGATATTCATCATCTCACGCGGCATGACCGCCATGGGAACCCATGCTGGCAGTGCAACGCCATCCTGACGCGACCCTCGTCGCCGATGCGGCCTGGAGCATGAAAATTTTAGTAACTGGCCCCATCCTCCACCGGCGCCAGCCGGCATGCGGCACGATGCCCTCTCGTGATCTCCCTCAATTCGGGATCGGCCGCGGCGCAGGCGGGCTCGGCGAACACGCAGCGGGGATGGAACCGGCAGCCGGGGGGTAAATCGAACGGTGGCGGCACCGAGCCCTCGATCGCCAGCAGGCGGTCCCGGTCCTCCTCAATCTTCGGGATCGAACCCAGCAGGCCGAGCGTGTAAGGGTGCTGCGGATCGTCGAAGATTTCCGGACCGGGCGCGCGCTCCACCACCCTTCCGGCGTACATGACCGCGACCTCGTCAGCCATTTCGGCGACGATACCAAGATCGTGCGTGATCAGAATGATCGCCATCCCGGTCTGCTGTTGCAACGTCCGCAGCAGGTCGAGGATCTGTGCCTGCACGGTCACGTCCAACGCCGTGGTGGGCTCGTCGGCGATCAGCAGGTCGGGCTCGCACGACAGAGCCATGGCGATCATGACCCGTTGCCGCATGCCGCCTGACATCTGATGCGGATATTCATCGAACCGACGCGCGGCGGCAGGGATCCGAACCCGTTCCAGGGCTCCGATCGCGCGGGCGCGCAATGACGGGCCGGACGCGGCGCGATCGTGAGCGCGCATCGCCTCGATGATCTGGTCGCCGATGGTGAAGGCCGGATTGAGGCTGGTCATCGGCTCCTGGAAGATCATCGCGATCCGGCCACCGCGGATGGCTCGCATCTCCGCGGGCGGCAGGTTGGCGAGATTCCGCCCGTCGAACATGACGCGGCCGGCGGCGATCCGGCCCGGCGGCGGAACGAGGCGCATGATCGACAGCGACAGCACCGATTTTCCGCAGCCGGATTCACCGACGATGCCGAGGGTCCGGCCGCGGGCGATGGACAGATCGACACCGTCGACGGCGGCGATCTCCCCGGACCGGGTGTGGAACGTTGTGCGCAGGCCCTCGATCGCGAGAAGGTCGGACATTGGCGTGAGATGCGCTCCTCGTCGGCCACGATCGTCAAAGGTTCCGAAATGAGAGGCGTATTTCGTGGCGCAAAGACTCTAACACGGACGCCACGAAGAACCACCGGGTGACGGCGCAAGGAAGGCGTCGGGACTTGTTGCACCTCGGTCACGATCGTTCATATGGGCTTGGTCTGACCGGTTGAAATCTCGAAGTTCCCGTGGACGGCACGGAAATTGCGTGACCCTTGGCGTATGAACCCTCCTGAATGCACTACCGGAAGCAGTGGATTTCCGCGGACGGCGGCCTCAATGATGATGGTGCGCCGGACGGATTGGCGCTGCCAAAGTGCTGGTGGGCGATGCCGGGGCGAGGCATGCAGATGAAGGGGACAATCATGCGAGGTCGCGTGAAGGTTGGTCTTGTCGCTCTTGCGTTGTCGGCTTGCCTGGTCGGGCCAACGGGCGCAGGGCCGCTCGATGATGGGCAGGCGGCGGCAGCCAAGGGAGAATGGATGCACGTGCTCCAACTTGGGTTGAACGCGTATGCAACCGGAGATTCCCCGACGGCGCTCCGGCTGTGGCGCATCATCGCCGACCAGAGCAATGACTCGGGGGCACGTATATTGGCTCTAACCGACTTCGCTAACACATACTATACGGGCCGAGGAGTGCGCCAGAACAAGGCCGAGGGAATAGAGTGGTATCGAAAGGCGGCAGACGAGGGTGATGCCGCGTCAGAGAGATTTCTGAGAAGTATAAATGTTCCTTACGTTGCGAAAGTGAAGAGAGAACAGATGGCCGATGTCGAGAACGTCGCGGCGGATATGGCGGCATCGGACGACGTCTACTCCTGCCTTGATCTCGCGCATGATCAAGATGAAAACACCGTGCGTGATACCGTTCTCGGCTGGGCGAAGATAGCTATCCGGAACAACAGAGATGATAACAAGCCAGACCCGTGCGCCAAGACAATAGACACAAAGCAGGAAATAGGGCGTCTATATGCTGGCAAAAATAATTTCGCACAGGCAGCCAGGTGGTATCAGGCCGCTGCTGATCAGCTATCTGACGGCGGCTATTTGTATTTTAAGCAGCATTTTCCGAATATGTCGGACGTCAGGATACGCAACCTGGCGCAATCGGCTACAGAATTTGCCCAACATTGGGCAAAACAATATGGAGACCAGGCTGCGCTCGGGATCGCGATACAGCAGCAGAAAGACAAAAGGAGCGAGGAAAATGCTGCGCTTGAGCAGATGAGATCGACATTCGACAAAAAGAAAGATGTCGGCGACCGCGTTTGCAATGAGGACGGATCCTTCGTTGGCTATATAGAAAACGTAAGCGGAAGGAAAATACAAATCAGAGAGCACCGTCGCAACTGCGTTCCCTACCCAGTGGTAGTTTGCAGTGATTGCGATACGATGGAGTGGACTGAATACAACAATGTCGGTCTTTGCCAATAGACCCTGGTAAGACCGGATTGATCTTACTGCATTCGTTGCCAGATCATAGGCGCCATAAGGTACCAGCTTACCGAGGAGTTCTCGGGTCTAATACCGACCGGCCAAATGACTGACTCTTCGGCACAGTCGCAGCCACGTCATGGCCGGCCACCGTGTGGCCGGCCATGACGCGCTTCCTTCCCCGACCGCCGGAACCGCGATATCCGCCTTGCCGGGCTGTTACCGGTCTGCTAGACGGCGCGGCTTGCTCGTAATCTAACCTTGCTCGTAATCCGACCCAGCGCGCGGTTAAAAAGGACCTGGTGCCATGGCTGTTCCGAAACGTAAGACGTCGCCGTCCCGCAGGGGCATGCGGCGCAGCCATCAGGCTCTGCCCACGGAAGCCTACGCGGAGTGCAATAACTGCGGCGAACTGAAGCGCCCACATCACGTTTGCAGCCATTGCGGCCACTACGACGGCCGGGAAGTGGTCGCGGCCGGCAAGGCGCTTCAGCACGCCGTCCGAGCCTGATCCCACGCCGAGCGTGATCTCGGTTCGCATGGCGCTTCTCCCACCTTGATGGAAAACTACACCCTGGCGATCGATGCCATGGGCGGGGACAACGCGCCCGGGATGGTGCTCGACGGGCTGGAAATGGCCGCCGAGCGTCACCCGAACGCACGCTTCCTGCTGTTCGGCGACCAGCCGACACTGCTTCTCCAGATCGCGAAACGCCGCCGCGCCAAGGCGGTTTGCACCATTCGTCACGCGGCGGAGACCATCACCAACGACACCAAAGCCGCGGCAGCGGTGCGGATCAGGCAATCATCGATGCGACTCGCGATCGACGCCGTCGCCGCCGGGGAGGCATCGGGCCTTGTCTCGGCGGGCAACACCGGTGCGCTGCTCGCGCTCGGAAAAATCGTGCTGAAGTCGTTGCCGGGGATCGACCGGCCGGCGATGGCCGGGATCGCCCCCTCGGCGCGAGGCGACGTGGTGATGCTTGACCTCGGCGCCAATGTCCGCTGCGACGTGCGCAATCTGGTTGAGTTCGCGATCATGGGCGACGCCTTCGCCCGCACCGTGCTCGGCCTGACGGCGCCGACGATCGGGCTGCTGAACGTCGGCGTCGAGGAAATGAAGGGCGACGATACGCTCCGTCAGGTGGCGGAAATCCTGCGCGCCAGCCATATCGGACTTCGATTCCACGGTTTCGTCGAGGGCAACGACATCACCGCCGGCACCACCGACGTCGTCGTCACCGACGGGTTCACCGGCAATGTCGCGTTAAAGACCGGCGAGGGCGCGCTGAAATTGATCAGCGACCTGCTGCGCCATGTGTTCACACGCAGCCTCTCCGCCAAGATCGCCTATCTGATCGCCCGCCCCGGCCTGGACCGGCTGCGCGAGTGGCTCGATCCCAGGCGCTACAACGGCGCCGTGATGGTCGGGCTGAATGGCGTCGTGGTGAAATCGCATGGCGGCACCGACGCCAAGGGCTTCGCCCATGCCGTCGACGTGGCGATGGACATGGTCGTCCACCGGTTTAACGATCACATCCGCGAGGATCTCGCCCGTATCGGGCTGGACAAGCGCAGCGGAGGGGACAAGAACGAAGGTGATCGCCGACTCGCGACCGCCTGAATTCCGCGCTTCGTGGCCACGTTCCCTGGCTGTGCTCCCCTGGCCGTCTTCTCTGGAAAGCCAATGCCCATTCGCACCATTCTCTCCGGCGTTGGCGGTTACTTGCCCGAGCGCATCGTCACCAATGACGAGCTGGCCCGCACCGTCGACACGTCCGACGATTGGATCCGCGAACGAACCGGAATTCGCCAGCGCCACTTCGCCGGCCCGCACGAGACCGCGACCTTCATGGGCACCGCCGCCGCGCGCGAGGCTCTGGCGCAAGCGAAAGCCGATCCGGCCGAGGTGGACGCCGTGATCCTGGCCACCAGCACGCCTGACCAGGCGTTTCCCGCCACCGCGGTCCGCGTGATGGCCGCGCTTGGCATTCCCGGCGGTTTCGGCTTTGACCTCTCGGCTGCCTGTGCCGGGTTCATTTATGCCATGTCCGTTGCCGACGGCATGATCCGCGCCGGCCAGGTAAAGGGCGTTCTGGTCATCGGCACCGAAGTTTACTCGCGAATTCTGAACTGGCGGGATCGCGGCACCTGTGTCCTGTTCGGCGACGGCGCCGGTGCCGTTTTCCTGCGCGCCGGCGAGGGCAGCCGCGCCGATCAGGGCATCCTCAGCACCCACCTCCACGCGCAAGGCGTACTGGGCGACATCCTTTACGTCGATGGCGCGGTCGGGCAGCACGACAAGCCCGGTCATCTGGTGATGAACGGAAGGGAAGTATTTCGCCACGCGGTCATTCGTCTCGCCGAAGCGGTCGAAGAAGCGTTGACCGCCAACGGCCTGACGCGATGCGACATCGATTGGCTGGTGCCGCACCAGGCGAACCTGCGGATCATCGACGCGATGGGCCGCAAATTGGGACTGTCGAAAGATCGCGTGGTGGTGACCGTGGACCGCCATGCCAACACCTCGGCGGCATCGGTTCCGCTCGCGCTGAACGAGGCTTGCAAAGACGGGCGGATCAGGCGCGGCGACCTTGTTTTACTCGAGGCGCTTGGCGGCGGCCTCACCTGGGGCTCGGCTTTGGTGCGCATGTAAAAGGCCAGGATCGAGTGATCCTGACGGAAGTCTCCCCAAGCATCTGATCCTGAGTGATTTTCCCGCGATTTTATTGACGGGAGACAACTGCGCACGTAATGTTCACGTATGCTAACCGTAACCCGTGCCCATCTGGCTGAGATCATCCACGCGGAGGTGGGATTGTCACGGAACGAATGTGCTGACTTGCTGGAGAGCGTGCTGAGCCGCGTCAGCTCCACATTAGAGTCAGGAGAATCTGTTAAAATCAGTGGTTTCGGAACCTTTTCCGTGCGCCAAAAAGGCCGCCGCGTCGGCCGCAATCCGAAGACCGGGGAGGAAGTTCCGATCCTCCCGCGCCGGGTTCTGGTGTTCCGGCCAAGCCATGTTCTCAAGACGCGGATCAATGGCGGCGCCGCATCCGCCGAAGCCGACGATGACAACTGATCCGCACGCTCCCTCCGTTGCCCGATCCGGCGCCGCCCATGACGAGACGCCGGACAACGGCGAGGACAGTTCCGGCAGGGCGAGGCTGAAAAAGGCACCAAACGCATTTCGCACGATCAGTGAGGTCGCCGACGATCTTCACATCCCGCAACATGTGCTGCGCTTTTGGGAGACGAAGTTTCCCCAGGTAAAGCCCATGAAGCGTGGCGGCGGGCGGCGCTATTACCGGCCGGATGACATCGCGTTGCTGCGCCGGATCTCCGATCTGCTTTATATTCAAGGCTATACGATAAAGGGCGTGCAGCGGCTTTTGCGCGAAGGCGGCGGACAACTGTCAGAGGATATTCCTCCGCCTCCAGCCGAAGAACGCGCGGCGGCCGGAGAGGAGCAGGACGATATGGCCCGTGAACAAACCGACCTGCTGATCCCCGGCCTCGATCTCAACCACGACACACACACGCCCCCGTCCACCCAGGCCACGGGTTCTCGCGCCGTCCCACGCAAACGGGCCGATCCCGAGGTGGAGCGGTTGCGCGCGGTGCTCGCCGAGACCCTGGCCGAACTGGAGGCGATCCGGGCGCTGCTGGGATAGGACGCAAAAGCCAACGTCCATAACCGAGCGGCGGCAATTGGTGGGTGTGCGGAACGGCTTCCCAATGAAGCGTGCCTCCGCGCCAGTGGAGAAAATCGCATAAGCGTGCTACTTCAGTGCCTACGACACTGCCTCAGGGCGATCATGCCCCGGGGCGCATCGGAGCGGCACGGTGTCATGACTGCGCGAGTTTCCATGAGCGACACGATAACTGGTGAGTGTCGCCCGGGACCGGACGGGATGTGGAAATTTTACCCGGCTCGCCGATCATGAGCGACCTCTATGACGACGACGTCGTGACCTGGAGCGAACAGCAAGCGGAACTGCTGCGCCGCGTCGCGGCCGGCGAACCCCCGAACGAAACGCCTGACTGGCCCAGCATCATCGAAGAGATCGAGAGCGTGGGAAGCGACCGGCTGCACTCGCTGCGGTCGTGGTTGCGTCAGGCTCTCATTCACATGCTCAAGGCCCAGGCGTGGCCAGCTTCGCGTGACGCTCCAGCATGGCTGGCGGACGCGATCATGTTTCGAACGGACGCGGCGCAACGGTTCGTGGAGTCGATGCGGGATAAGATCGACCTCGACAAACTCTATCGACAGGCGACGCGGACCCTTCCCAGGACCATGGATGGCCTGCCGCCTTTGCCTGTTCCGGAGGTCTGTCCGCTGACGCTCGATGAACTGCTGAGCGAGGAACCCTGAATTGAACGTAGGTCCGGGAATTGAACGCAGGTCTGGCTTCTTTGGCTTTTCGAACAGTATCTGGAAGCGGTGAGGCGCGACACATTCCCGCGTCATGGCCGGGCTTGACCCGGAACGAACAGAATATGTTGGTCATTGTAACGCCAACTCGGAACGGTGCGGCGTCGCCGAATGCCAGGGTCTGGCTCAAGGCATGACCGCGGTCTGGTCAGGCGTAGGCATCTACCCTGCTGCTGTCGACGGTCGGCGAGGACGTAGTTGATCTCGTCGTGGAGCCGTCATGAGCACCGTTGACGTTGGTTGGCATGGGCCCCGGAAGCCGCATCTGATAGTCCAACAACGGCTGATAGATCAGCGGCTGATAGATCAACGGAAGATGCGCGGCGGAAATCGCGGGGTCGCTCATCGGAAGGCTTTCCATCTTTGCATGGGGCAGATTTTTCCGCTGGCCGTGTGCTGGCGGTCGCCTACCGGCATTCAAAGGATAAAAAGGCTTTGGTTACAC
>Ga0302324_100007647_pt1 | contig 22942 bp, 22 predicted proteins | sample Palsa_T0_1_FD_201949 | JGI IMG/M metagenome (GOLD analysis project Ga0302324, IMG submission 201949) | Peat permafrost microbial communities from Stordalen Mire near Abisko, Sweden - Palsa_T0_1 | ecosystem: Environmental > Terrestrial > Soil > Palsa > Peat permafrost | place: Sweden: Abisko...
AGTGCCCCCTTGTGCATGGCCGGCCAAACGCCACTCCGGCCAACGAGTCCCGTCCACTGGCCGTCCAGCTTCGGTCCCTGCTCGAAGATCGTCGGTTCGAATCCTTGCGAGAGCAGCCAGCGCGCCGCGATCAGGCCGCCGGGTCCAGCCCCGATCACGGCGAGAGTTCTCGTCATCGGGGAACTGTCGCATGGCTGGGATCCGGGTGCGATCTCTTTGACCGTTCGTCGCGGATCAGGCGACGGGACGAGTCCCGAGAAGGGACTTAGTCGATCAACGACTGCGTGCCGAGAACTGTTGCAAGGGTGAGGCGCTCGGCGTCGTCAGTCCCGGGTTCGGCGGTGAAGATCATGATCCGCAGATCATCGGCGGCGACGACTAGGGTGTCGCAGTCGAGCGTGATGTGGCCTACGTCGGGGTGGTCGATGGTTTTGCGCCTGCCTTGGTCTTGGTGCGGTTTGAAGTTGCCGGCCCAGAGTTCAACGAAGCGTGGGCTCAGCGCTGCGAGTTCGCGGATCAATCGCTTCAGCCTTTGATCGGCGGGGTATCGGGCTGCGGTCAGTCGCAGGTCGGCGACCAGTCGGGCCTCCTGGTCGGCCCGCTCCTCGGGGGTTTGGACGGCGCGGTTGCCTGGGCCGATCAGGTGGCGCCAGATGCTGTTGCGTTCGATTCCCCGCAAGCTCGAGGTCGGACCCATCAGCGCGTCGTACGGCGCGTTGGCGGTGATGAGCGTCCAGGTGGCGTCGTAGACGGCGACGGGGGTGTTTGCCAGGCGATCAAGGAGGCGTTGCACGCTGGGTGTGATGCGCGACGACACCAGTTCGAGCCCGGGCGGGACGTGTCCTGCTAGCCGGAACAGCAGGTCGCGCTCTGCGTCGGTGAGACGCAACGCGCGGGCCAGGGCTTCGACGACTTGCGCCGAAGGCGAGGTCGCCCTTCCCTGTTCGAGCCGGGTCAGATAGTCGACGGAGATTCCGGCCAGCTCGGCGAGCTCTTCGCGGCGCAGCCCGGTCGCACGGCGTCGTCTGCCTTGGGCGACTCCGACCGACGCGGGAGCGACACGGTCACGCCAGTGACGCACGGTCGGGCCGAACTCCCAGGAATCCATTCTTCAACTGTGCACCACGCCGCAGCGGTTGTCGTGGCCCTGGCAGTCCTACGACAACGTGACTACTGCCTAAGCGTTCGAGGTTGGCCGAGACTCGAGGCAGTCGGCAGTTGCCGGTAGCTGAAGGAGAAGAGATGTCTAATTCGTACGGCGGCGCCGGGACGGACCGCAGCGAAAAGATCGCGTTGACCAACGTGCGCGTGTTCGACGGGCGTGAACTTCGCGGACCCACCACGGTGATCATCGAGGGCGGGATCCTGGGCCGCGACCCCGCAGGCGCGCGGGTCATCGACGCTGGCGGCGCCACCCTGCTGCCAGGACTCATCGATGCCCACGTTCACCTCCTGAACGAAGAGCACCTGCAGCAACTGGCAGATTTCGGGGTCACGACGGCGCTGGACATGGGGGCCTGGCCGCCATCCATGGTCGACTCGCTGCGCAACAGGACCGGTATGGCGGACATCCGCAGCGCGGGAATCCCAGCGACCATCGCCGGCAGTACCCACAGTCACCTACCGGGATACCCGGCCGGCGAATTGGTCGACGGTCCCACGGGCGCAGCCCGATTCGTGACCGACCGCATCGCCGAGGGAGCGGACTACATCAAGCTCATCGCCGACATCCCCGGACCCGACCAGGAGACGCTCGACGCACTCGTTGCCACGTCACACGACCACGGCAAGCTCACCGTCGCACATGCCGTATCCACGGCTGCCCTCGACATGGCGTTGCAGGCTGGGGTCGACATGATCACGCATGTCCCGCTCGACCGCCGGCTCATCGAGTCCACAGCGGCTCGCGTACTCGCGCAGAAGTGCGTCAGCATTCCGACGTTGGCGATGATGAAGGGGATCGTCGACCGGTTCGCCGCTGCGACCGCTTCACGGCCCGAGGGTGTACCGGCTGCTGGGCCAAGCTACGAGTCGGCTCGCGGCAGCGTCGCCGAATTGCACCGAGCCGGTGTGCCGATCCTCGCGGGTACGGACGCCAACGCCGGTCCCGGCATACCCTTCTCACCCCGCCACGGCGAAAGCCTGCATGAAGAGCTCGAATTGCTCATCGAAGCGGGCCTATCGACCGTCGAGGCGTTGCGCGCGGCGACAGTACTGCCAGCCCAATACTTCGGGTTACACGACAGAGGCGTGATCGAACCCGGCCGACGGGCCGACCTCGTGCTGATCGACGGCGATCCCATCGCCGACATCCGCGCCACACGACAGATTCGGCGGGTCTGGTGTGCCGGTGTGGAGCACCGGGTCGCCTTCGCCGCATAACACCAGCAACCTATTTAGTTCCACAGAGAGAGGTTTGATTCACATGAAAACAGTCGTAATGACAGGCGGCACTGCCGGTTTCGGGGCAATCGCCGCCATGAAGATCTCCGACACACCCAGTACGAAACTGATTCTTGGGGCGCGCGACACCAAGAATTCGCCGATCGACGCGCTGCCGTTGGATCTGGCACGTCTTGCCAACGTTCGGTCGTTCGGTCAAGCGCTCACGAAGAAGTTGGACGGCACGAAGATCGATGTCCTCATCCTGAATGCCGGGGCACAGTTCGGAAATACCAAGCACCGGACCGAGGACGGCTTCGAACCAACGTTCGCGATCAATCACCTTGCCCACTATCTTCTGCTCAGGCTGCTCACGCCCAATCTTGCAAAGAACGCGACCGTCGTGATCACCACCAGCGATGTCCACGATCCCAAGATGAATCCTCTGGGACCAAAGGAGCTCGAGCCTGAAACACTGGCCCATCCGAACGCGAAGGGCAAAGGATTCATCCCGGGATTCAGGGCCTACTCGAGCTCAAAACTCTGCGACCTCTTGACGGCGCGTGCCTTCGAGGTCTCAACGGATGCGCAGAAGACTGGGCTACGGGTCATTGCCTACAACCCCGGACTCACACCCGACACATCGTTATATCGCGCGTGGCCGTGGTGGGCGAAATTGATGATGGCATCGGCTTCTATAGTTCGTCCTCTGGCGGGCATAAACACGATCGAGCAGGCAGGAAACGCGATCGCCGATCTCGGCCTCGGAACGATTGTTCCCCCGACCGGCCGCATCTACGCCTCACTGGTAAAAGGAAAGGTCACGTGGCCGGATCCCTCCGAACTGGCGCAAAGCGACACAGCGATGAAGGAACTATGGGTGGAAAGCGCCTACATGGTCGGTCTGCCCGAACAAGCTTGACGAATACATGCTGAGTTGAGGTTTGGCGCCAGTGGCGCGGGTTCTCCCTTGGCCGGGAGCGCGGATGGCCGATAGATAGTTGAAGGAGTATCTGTGGAGCGCATTGAGCTCGCGACACCCGAGGGTCCTGTCGAGGCCACGGTTGCCAGCCCGGATGGACGCGGCCCCTGGCCGGGCGTGGTGACCGGAGAGAGCTGGTCAGGGCTAAAAGCCTTGGCCAGTTTTCTTTTTCATCAAGATCCCATCCCGCATTGCCCGTTAAGAACACATCGGGCCGCAGCGAGGCCGCAGCAGCAGCGCGCTTGATCTTGTCGTCGCCGCAACTTCACTGCGGGACGCGAAGAATCGTGAGCAGGTGCTCTACCTCTTTGATGTCATCCTGACGCCCACTCCGCGGTCAGCGCCTCGATCGTCGTGATCGTGGCCAGCATCGCCATCGTGTGCTTGATTGCTAAGTCGGCGTAGACCGGGGGAGTGCCGCCGACGGCATCGCGGGGCACGACGACCCGATACCCCATCTGGGACATGTGGCCCGCGGTGAAGGGTAGCGCGAGATTCAGTGACACCCCGGCGAGGACCACGGTACGCACTCCGAGGCCGCCCAATACTGGCAGCAATTCGGTGTCGAGCGTCGGATACAACCCATGATGGCGGGGGACAACGAGGTCGTCGGGCCCCAACAATTCCGGGATGACCTGGGTGGGTGCGCTGCCGGGCGTCCACCCCTCGGTCGCCGGCCCAAGGGCGCGCCAGATCCGTGCCGAGCCGACATGGTCACTTCCGAGCAGCCCCTCAAAGGTGGCGTGGACAACCACGACCCCGCTGCTTCGTGCTGCGGTCAGTACCCGACCGATGTTGTCTACCAAATCTCGGGTGTCGACGCCCAGCGCCGGAAGCACCGAGTTGGGTCCCAGCACACCGTTCTGGCACTCCACGCAAACCACCGCAGTGGTGGACAATTCTGCGGTCGGTCGAGACGCGGACGACATCGGGTTCCTTTCCGTCACAATGTTGTTGACGCTCTTCGATGCACGGTCGCGCCGAAGGCTGATATGAAGCCGGCGGCGGCATCATTTGACGACGCGTCCCCTGCAACACAGCCCAGGTTGCGCCGAAGTTCTCGGGTTCCTCGGGTCCTCGTCACGGTATGGCGATATCCCATAGGGCTTGCGTCGCGATGCCCGCAGCGCCCAGGCGGTGGGCATGCTCGGTCGTGCTACCGAACTCGTCGATCCAGGCTTGCGCGCGCAAGGTCGCGAGCCAGAGTGGGTGTTCCGCGGTGACGCCGATGGCGCCGTGTAACTGATGGGCGATCGTGGTGACCGGACCAACCACCTGGCCGAGCACGACCTTGGCGACCGTGACGGCGTGGCGGGTCTGCGGAGCGGCGAAACCGTATTCGTCGGCGGCGGCGACAGCCACTGTCGTTACCGCGCGTGCGCGTTCGATGTCACCGGCCATGGTGGCCAGGGCATGTTGCACCGTCTGGAAGGCGCTCAAAGGACGCCCGAACTGTGATCGTTCGCGGGTGTGAGCAACGGTGAGTTCGGCGGCGGCGTCCAGGGCGCCGATCGTCTGGCAGCAGCGCGCCCATGCACCGCGACAGGACAACTCGTCGGCGATCCGCGTGGGCAGCGCGATCAACTGATCGGCCGAGATGGCGAATTCGACTGTGCCGCAGGGTTCGCCGGCCAGATTGTGACTGGCCTCGATCTCGGGTTCATGCATGATCCCTACGCGCAGCGCGTCCGCGGTGCGCACTGCCAGGACGACGGCGGCCGCCTGCTGCGCCCACGGCACCCGGGCGGCTGTTCCGGCGATTGTGCCGTTCGACATGGTGCCCAGCGCAATCGCGACCGTCAATGGCCCGGCTGGCGCTTCGAACCCCGCTTCGCGCGCGAGCCAGCACGCCATCAGGTCGGTCTCGGCGATCGGTACCGCCCCGGCATGGCGCGCCAGCCCACGGAGCACAACAGCGGCGTCGGCGGGGGTCGCCCCGAGGTCGGGTGTGCTGGTCAGCCGTTCCAGGCCGGTCTCCTCCAATGCGCGCCACAGGGCGTTGTCGAAGTGGTCGGGGTGGCCGCGGTCGCCGATGCGCGCATCGAAGGCCCGACGACCGATGTCGTCGACGAGCTGTCGCAGCTCGGTTGAGTCATCGTTGGTGGTCGCATTGCCGATCACTCCGCCGGACAGCCACGTACTCACCGCAATCCCATCCCTCGCGCGACGATGCCACGCAGTACCTCGTTCGTGCCGCCGCGCAGCGTGAACATCGGCTTGTGCAACCGGCCGGCGTCGAGCATGGCGCGAAGCCGCGGTTCCAAAGGAACGCCGTCGACAAGACCGGCGACCCCCTCCACCGAGTCCTGCTCGAAGCGGGTACCGAGATCCTTGACCAGTGCCGCCCGGGTGGTCTGGTCGACACCATCGGACAGCGAGCGGGCGACCGAGATCGACAGCTGGCGAAGGGAAATCAGGCGCGCCAGCAGGTGACCGACATCGGCCACGGTGCGGCGGTCCGGCGGTGAGGGGGAAGCCGACAGTGCGTGCAGGCACTCCGCGATGAGGGGGGCGGTGGACAGGATCCGCTCGGGACCGCTGCGCTCGAACGACAACTCGGCCGTCACTTGATGCCAGCCGTTGCCTATCTCGCCGAGCACGTCGGCGTCGGGGACGAACACGTCGTCGAATACGACCTCATTGAAATGATGGTCGCCGTCCATCGAGACGATCGGCTCGACGCGCACCCCTTGCGCACCGGTCGGCACGATGAACTGGCTGAAGCCGGAGTGCCGCTGCTGCGACTCGACGGGGCTGGATCGAGCCAGCACCACGATTTGGTGCGCGCGGTGCGCTCCGCTGCTCCAGATCTTCCTGCCGTTGAGTATCCAACCGCCGTCGGCGCGGTTGGCCGTGGTCGAGGCTGCGGCGAGGTCGGACCCGGCCTGCGGCTCGCTCATCCCGATCGCCGAGAACAGGCGTCCTTTCGCGATCCGCGGCAGAATCCGTTGTCGCTGTTCGTCCGTGCCGTAGATCATCACCGCGGGCGCAACTTGGCGGTCGGCCACCCAGTGCGCAGCCACCGGAGCGCCGTGCGCGAGCAGTTCCTCGGTCACGACGTAGCGCTCAAGGTGGCTGCGTCCCTGTCCGCCGTAGATCGTAGGGACAGTCAACCCCAGGAAGCCGGCGTCGCCGAGTCTGGTGCTGAAGGCCTCGTCCCATCGCGACAGCCAGGCGTCGACCGTCGGCTGCCAGCCGAACTCAGCGCGGTCGTTGAGCAAGAAGTCGCGAACCGACGCCCGTAGTGCCGTCAGTTCGGGTTCGCTGACGGTCAGTTCCTCGAACACGCTCACCGGGTCGACGGTATCGCCGGCAGCGGCACCACGGGGTGGATAGAAGTTCTGTGTCAGGTCCGCGGTCCTTTCGTTTGCAGCTGCAGTGCGGCCCGCGCTTGCCCAGAATGCTATAACTATATACCTTATTACGATACCGAACGTACGCGAGCGAGGCTGGCGGCTGTGAGTGAGATCCAATCTGTGGGCACCTATCTGCCTCCGTGGCGGCTGCAGGACCGGCGAGTGCCGGGTCCCGATGAAGACGCTCTTACCATGGCGGTGGCAGCGGGGCGCGCCGCGGATCCGAACGCCTCGGCGCATCGTGTCGTGATGGTGTCGCGGGACTTCCCGTTACTGGAGGGCGGTAACGGTGCGGTATTGCTGGCCGGCCTATCGCTACCCGCCGATGTACAGGTCACCGAGGTGCTCGGTGGTGCTCCCGCGGTGCTGGACCAGCTCGTCGCCGGCGGCGCGGGCACGCTTGTCATCGCGGCCGACGACTGTGAACACGCCGCAGGTGCGGCGGCCGCGCTGCTGGGAGATTGCGGCGCCGCCATCACATCTGTCGCCCGGCGGAATGGCAGCCTACCCACCTTGGCTCGTGGCCAGGACGGCGGTCGCCACACCTATGCCGATCCTCGGCTGCAACGCGAGGTCGGTGTGAAATCGACGCTGGCCCGCCTCAATCTCCCCGACTCACCAGTGATTGCGGTGGTTGCTGGTGCGAAGGCCAAGGAACTCGGCTTGGGCTTCGATACCGTTGCCGCTCAAGAAGACTGGAGCACGTCAGCCGCCGCGGTGATCCGGCTGATCGCGGCTGCGATCGAAAGTCGCTCCGACGGACTGGTTCTGGCGATCGAGCAGTCAATGGTGACCGTCGCGCAGCTGACGAACACGGTGACCGCGCCCGCGGTAAGCCGTGACGAGACACTCGTGGGTGAACTGCCCAAAACCCGCACCGACGAGGGCACCGGGATTCCCATCTCGTTGGCCGCCTATGCTCGCGCGTTTGAACCCAAACTGCGCTGGGAGGCGGCGATATTCGACGAGAGACCGGGCATCGACTCGGCTCCGGTGTTCCCACCGCGCATGCGGGTTGATTCGGCCGGTGCACTGGCCACCGAGTACCGGTTGGAGCCGTTGCCCCGCACCGGAACCATCTACACGCAGACCACGATCCGTATTCCGGTTCCGGATCTGCCGAGCCCGTACTCCCTGGCGGTCGTCCAACTCGATGACAGCTCGGTCCGGGTGTTGCTGAAGGTGACCGGTGCCGTCGCCGGCGGGTCTAGCATCGGGCAGGCCGGTTCGGTCGTGCTGCGCAGGATCGCCACCCGTGCGGGCATCCCCGACTACGGGTACGCGTTCTGGCCGGGCCGCGAATCGCGAGGTGCGTCGCGGTGAGGCGGGTGGCGATGGTCGGCGCAGGCATGACGCCCTTCGCCGAACACTTTGAGCTGGGGATCAAGGATCTGATCCCGATGGCCTACGCCGATTGTGTGTCACACGTCGACAAGGGCATCGACAAGTCCGAGATCGAGGCGGCCTGGTTCGGTGAGCTGTCGACTACGGACGGCTTCCCGTCCGGGATTCTGGCGGACACTCTCGACCTCACCGATATACCGGTAACCCGCGTCGAGAACGCCTGCGCCACCGGTAATGACGCTATCCGCAACGGCACGTTGGCGATCGCATCCGGTCTTTACGACGTGGTGCTCGTGGTGGGTGCGGACAAGGTGCGCGAGACCGCCTCGAACACCACGTTTTGGGAATGGGCGGGCATGACCCGCGATACGGCGTGGGACTATCCATTGGGCCTGGTGGCGCCGGCCAACTTCGCGCTGCACGTCGCACGCTATCTGCACGAATCGCCGGCCACCAAAGAGCACATGGCGATGGTCGCGGTCAAGAACCACTTCCACGCGGTGTCGAACCCGAAAGCTCAGCTGCGCTATGAGATTACCGTCGAGCAAGCGCTCGCCGCGCCGATGGTGGTGGATCCGTTCGGGCTCTATGATTGCACCCCGCAGAGCGACGGGGCGGCCGCGGTGATCCTGGTGGCCGAGGACGTCGTCGACCGCTACACCGATCGACCGGTGTGGATTCGGGGCGTCGGACTGGGTATGGACCGGGTGATGCATCAGCACAAGTCGGATATGACCTCGTTTCCGCCGACGGTGCGGGCGGCTAGAGCAGCGATGGCAATGGCGGGGATAACCCCGCGCGATGTGGACGTCGCCGAAGTCCACGACTGCTTCACCGGGGTGGAGTTGATCAGCTACGAGGATCTCGGCTTCGCCAATCGGTTCGAGGCGTACAAGATTGTCGAAGGTCGTGAACACTACGTCGGAGGTTCGATCCCGATCAATCCGAGCGGTGGGCTCAAGGCCAAGGGGCATCCACCGGGCGCGACGGGCGTCGCGCAGTGCTACGAACTGTTCAACCAGCTGCGGGGCGAGGCCGAGAATCAGGTCGAGGGCGCGCGAATAGCATTGGCGCACAACATCGGTGGACCCACTGCCGTCTCGGCTGTGACGGTCCTCTCCAACGACAAAGGCTAGGAACTCGGAAAATGACCAGTTCGTCTGCGCTCTCCACCCTGTCCGGCTACGAAGACTTCGCCCCGTGGCTCTTGGTCGAGAAGATCGGCGGTGTCCACGTCGTGAGCATCAACCGGCCCGACGCTCTCAATGCCGTCAACGAGGAACTGCACCATGCCTTCGCCGGCATCTGGCGGGCACTGGAGGCCGATGATGACGTCCGGGCGGTCGTCACCACCGGCGTGGGCAAGGCGTTCTCGGCCGGCGGCGACATGGTCATGTTCGGCCGTCTGATCGACGACCCGGAGGCGCGAGCGTTCCAGATCGCCGAGGCACGAACGGTTTTCCAGGCGGTCATCAACTTCGGTAAGCCGCTGGTGTCGGCGGTCAACGGGGCCGCGGTCGGCCTCGGGTGCTCCATCGCATTGTTGTCCGACCTGCTGGTGATGGGCGAAAGCAGCTACCTCGCCGATCCCCATGTGCCGGTAGGGCTGGTCGCCGGCGACGGCGGAGCCGCCATGCTGCCGCTGCTCATCGGGATGATGAAGGCCAAGGAGTACGTACTACTCGGCGACAAGATCACGGCCGATATCGCCAAGCAGCTCAACCTGGTGACCCGGGTTGCGAGTGACGACAAGGTGCTCGACGAGGCCGTGGCGCTGGGGGAGCGGTTGGCTGCAATGCCGGCGCAGGCTGTGCGAGAGACCAAGAAGGCGATGAACATGCATCTCTCGCGCGCCGCGCTCGGCGTGCTCGAGTATGCCCTCGCGGCCGAGTACACCTCTTTCACCACAACGGAATTCAAGGACCGCGTCGCGGCGTTCCGCGCCCGCCCAAAGAAGTGAACGCGCGGTCAGCGTGAGACGGTCATTCGAAAAGGTCGAGAACCGTAGACGTTTTGGACCCCTCGAACAGGAACTCCTCCGCCTTGCGCAGGTGCCGGCTCCACAGCTCGCCCGCTTTGTCGGCTTCCCCGGCCTTGATCATGTCCAGCACCATCCGGTGGGTCTTGGCGGACCGGCGGACCGCCTGCTCGGCCTTCACGCCCTGGGTGGGCTGCAGCGACCGATTGGCCTTCTCGATGATGTGATGCAGCATCTCGCTGACCATCTGAAGCGTCCTGTTACCGGACAGCTGCGCGATCGCGGCGTGGAAGTCGGTCAACTGATCGACGGCTGAGCTTCCCGGCGTCAATTGTGCTTCCGCCGCGACGATCTGCTCGAGTTGGGCGATGACGGCAGGATTGCGGTCCTTCGCGAGCTGCACCACCATGGGCGTCTCGATGGCCACCCGTGCGTCGTAAACGTCCTTGAGCGTCACGCCGTCGTATTCGAGCATCAGGCCCGCGTACCGGGCCAGTGTCTCACGCTTGGGCCTGGTCACCTGTGCGCCCCCGCGCACACCGCGATGCACGTGGATCAGCGACTCGGACTCCAGCACGCGAAACGCTTCGCGCAGGGTAGGCCGCGACACGCCGAACCGTTCCATCAGTTCGGATTCGGGCGGAAGCATGGTGCCCTCGGGGATTTCGCCGCGAACGAACATCCGGCGCAGCACGGTGGCCACCCGATCGGCCATCTTCGGCTCTCGAAGGCTGTTGACCTTCATGTGTTCCTCCGCAGACAACTGGTACGAAAATCGCTAACTATTTCAAGGTTAGTGGACGTCCCGGCATTTAGAACCCCATCGCCCGGCCCATCAGATCTTTCATGATCTCGGTGGTCCCGCCGTACAGCCGCTGCACCCGCGCGTCCCGCCACAATCGGGCGACTTCGTATTCGTTGATGTATCCGTAGCCCCCGTAGATCTGTAGGCAGCGATCCATGATCTCCCATTGGATCTCGGAGGTCCACCACTTCAGCCCGGCCGCGTCCTGGTCGGACAGCTGGCCCTCGTTGAGCGCCAGGACACACTGATCGAGATATGTCTGCGCCGCATCGAGTTTGGTCTGCATTTCGGCGATGAAGTGTCGGTTGACCTGAAACTTGCCGATCGGCTGTCCGAACGCGATCCGTTCGGACGCATAGCCCATGGTGAGCTCGAGGGCCCGGCGTGCCGCGGGTAAGGCGTAGCACGCAATGCCGACCCGCTCGCTAGGCAGATGTGAAACCAGGTGGTAAAAGCCCCTATTGAGGTCCCCGACCAGGTTGTCCTTGGGAACACGGACATTGTCGAAGAACAACTCGGCGGTGTCGGCCGAATACTGTCCGATCTTGTCCAGCTTGCGGCCACGGGTGAAGCCGTCCATGCCGTCCTCGATCATCAGCAGGCTGATTCCCTTGTGCCGCGCCGACGGATCAGTCTTGACGGCGGTGAGGACCAGCTTGGACAGTAGGCCGTTGCTGATGAATGTCTTCTGGCCGTTGACGATCCACGCGTCACCGTCGTCGCGGGCGTGGGTCTTGATGCCCGCGAGATCCGAACCGGCGGCCGGCTCGCTCATCGCGATCGAGCCGATGTACTCCCCAGAAATGAATTTGGGCAACCAGCGCTCCTTCTGCTCCTCGCTGGTCAGGTCGTTCAGATATGGCACCAGGATGTCGTTCTGAACCCCCAGACCGATGCCCACCGACCCGGTGCCGAACATCTCTTCGGAAACGATCTGGTTGAACCGAAAGTCGTCGATCCCCATGCCGCCGTATTTCTCCGGGAGGGCCCAGCCGATCAGGCCGTGCTTGCCGGCGGAGCGCCAGGCTTCCCTGCTGACCTTGCCATCGCGTTCCCACTCTTCGGTGTGGGGCGCGCAGTCGCGTTCGAAGAACGCTCGAGCGGTGGCACGGAACTCGTCGTGAACCTCCTCGAAGATGTTGCGGCGCATGGTTACTTCTTTCGGTTCAGATCGGCGCTCAGTGGCAAGAAGTGATCAGCGGCAGTGAGTGACCGGGGGAGTAACTGTCGAAGAGATGCTCAGCAAGCTTGGCTTCGAGTTGGCGGTAGGAACCGCACAGTGAGTCGATCTGGAACCCTCGGGTGACATAGCGATGCAGCTCGTGTTCGGAGGTCAACCCGATCGCACCGCACACCTGAAGTGCGACGTCGGCGACCGCGCGATGCGCGCGGCCCGCGGCGGCCTTGGCGGTCTGCGCGGAGAGCCGTCCGCCGTATCGCCACGACTCGCCGAGCAGGGCCTGGACTCCCTCGAGACGGGCCCACGCATCGGCCAGCGCATGCCTCGGCGACTGGAAGGCTCCTATCGGCGACCCGTACTGGACGCGAACGCTGATGTGTTGCACAGCGATCCGCAGCGCCCGCTCGGCAAGCGCGACGAGTTCGGTGGCAACCGCACGGTGCGCCGCAGCTATGGCCCGATTCCACTCGGTGGACGCGTCCGTGAGTGGCTCGTTCATCGGACCCGACACCGACGTCCAATACGCCGACGGGTCAAAGGTATTCAGGCGCCGACCGGTCAGCTCGCCGGCGTGGACCACGCCGATCGACACCGTGCCCATCGGGCCGGACACCGGGACGACCAGCCGCCCGCGGCCGTCGAGCGGCCCGAGGACAATGCCGCTAACCCGATCGTCATTCGAGCCGGGGGCATCACCGTGGTCCAGATTGGGCAGGACGATCCCGTCCACCGGACGGTCGAGCACAGCGGATAGCTCGGCGACCATCGCGCGATCGAGGCAGTCGGTGTGCGCCAGCGTGCGACCCTGGGCGCGGAACAGCAGTTCGCAGGATTCGATCGGGTACTCGGCCTCGATGTCCGACCAGCCCAGCTCGGCCAACCGCGGGCCGATCGCGATGTGGTCACCCGGGTTCTTCGCGGCGAGTTCGGCGAAGAGTTGGTAGACCGCGTCTTCGATCAGTGGCCACGAGTCGTCGGCCTTTGTCTCGTCGGCCTTTGTCGTCACCGTTTCTCCTTCGGTAGTCCGAGGAGGTGGTCGGCGACGATGCCGCGCTGAACTTCCACGGCGCCGCCCATCACCGTCGCGGCCCGTGAGTACCACCATTCCGCCCGCATAGTGTCGAGTTCGGCGGCGTTGTCTCCTCCGATGCCGGCGATCATCCAGTCACGCCGGAGGTCGAGCACCAGGTCGTTGACCGCCTTCTCGGCCGTGCCGAACAACAGCTTGTCGATGCTGCTCTCCGGCCCGACGGGCGTTCCATTCGCCAGCTTGCGGACCGTAGCGGCGGTCCGCGCCCGCGCGCATTCGACGTCGATGTAGACCCGCGCGAACCGCTCCCGGCCTCGGCTAGTGGTGCCGCGTTCCGCCATCTCGGCGCGCAGCTTTGCCAGTTCCGTCGACACCTTGTTCAGTACGGCGTATCCGTACATGCCGCGCTCGTACTGCATGAGGTACATCGCCACGGCCCAGCCGCCGCCGACCTCCCCGACGACCCGCTCAGCGGGGACCCGCACGTCGTCAAAGAAAATCTCGGCAAGCTCTCGGCGCCCGCTGGCCAGCGCGATGGGCCGGACGGTTACGCCGGGGCTGTCGGCGTCGATCATCAACATGGTCAGGCCGCGGTGCCGGCTTTCCGGTGTGCCGGTGCGGACGAGGGTGACAAGTCGTTTCGCGGTGGGACCCTGGCTGGTCCAGATCTTCTGCCCGTTGACCACGAATCCGCCCGAGCCGTCCTCAACGGCCCTCGTGCGCAAGCTGGCCAGATCGCTACCCGATTCGGGTTCGGAGAAGGACTGGCCCCACCATTCGGAGCCGTCGAGGTAACACGGCAGGTGCTCAGCCGCCAGCGCGGGAGCGAACCTGATCAAGGCGGGGCCCAGCGTCTCGAGGGTCCACTGCTGGGCGGGGATGGGCAACATCGCGTGGCCGAGCTCTTCGTAATACACCGCACGGTGGATCTCATTGCCCCCGAGACCCCCCGCTTCCTCGGGCCAGCCGTACCGGTTCCAGCCGGCCGCGTGCAGCCGCAACAGCACCGTGGCGTCGAAGGATAAGCCGTCCTCGGCGCTGGTGCAGGCCGCACGGCGCCATTCGTCCGCCCATTCGAGCTCGTGTAGGTAGCGGCGGAAGTGCTGGCGGTACAGCGCCACGTCGGCGGCGAGGTCACCCACGCTGACTCGTGCGTCGGATACTGACACCTGTCACCCCTCTCGTCCGCTTCCGGGCTGCCTAACTCCGACATTAATCCGCTAAACAATTAGCTATTAAGGGGATAGGATATCGCAGATTGCCCGCTGAGCGAGAGGTAGCGCCAATGACGGCTTCCCCGGTCGCGCTGAACAGTATTGCGTTCAATCCGGAAACCCGGTTGTACATCGACGGTCAGTTGCGGATGTCAGCGACGGGTAAGACCGTCGACAACCTCAATCCCGCCACCGAGGAGGTCCTCGGAGTCTGCACCGACGCCGGCGCACAGGACATGGAGGAAGCCATCGCGGCGGCCAGGCGTGCGTTCGACACCACCGATTGGTCGACAAACCACGACTTCCGCCAACGCTGCCTGATGCAGTTGCACGCCGCGCTGCAGGAGGAAAAGGAAGACATCCGCGCTGAGTTGATCGCCGAGGTTGGCTCGACCGTGGGGATGACGTACATCGCGCAGATGGAATGGCCGCTGGCCGATGCCATTCGGTACCCCGCAGAGCTGATCTCGACCTTCCAGTGGGAGCGGATGCTCGCCCAAGACGCCAAGATGGGGGTGCCCTACAACCGCGTCGTGGTGAAGGAGGCGATGGGTGTCGTCGGCGCCATCACGCCGTGGAACTTCCCGTTCGAGATCATCAGCAACAAGGTGGGCCAGATCCTGGCCACCGGCAACACAATGGTGCTCAAGCCGGCCATCGAGACGCCCTGGAGTGCGCTGCGATGGGGCCGGATCATCGCCGAGAAGACCGACATCCCGGCCGGTGTCGTCAACATCGTTCCCGCGTCCGACAACGACATCGCCCAGCTGCTCGTCACCGACCCGCGGATCGACATGATCTCCTTCACCGGGTCGACCGCGATCGGCCGGCTCATCCAGCGGCTCTCGGCGGACACAATGAAGCCCAACATGCTTGAGCTCGGCGGAAAGTCGGCCTACCTCGTGCTCGACGACGCCGACATGGCCACGGCTCTGCCCGGCTGCCTCGGCGCGCTGATGCATTCCGGTCAGGGCTGTGCGCTGGCCACCCGGATGCTGGTGCCTCGGTCGCACTACGACCGGGCCGTCGAGGTGGCCTCGGCGACATTCGGTGCTCTCACCGTGGGCGACCCCTCGGACCCGAATACCTTCTGCGGGCCGGTGATTTCGGCCAAGCAGCGGGACCGGGTGCTGAACTACATCGAGATCGCGAAGCGTGACGGAGGGCGTGTCACCGTCGGTGGTGGCGTGCCAAAGGGCTTGGACCGCGGCTATTTCGTGGCCCCGACAGTCGTGGCCGACGTCGCGCCGGACCACACGATCTTCCAGGAGGAGGTCTTCGGGCCGGTGCTGTCCATAACCCCTTACGACGACGGCGACGACGGCGCCGTCGAGCTGGCCAACAACTCCACCTACGGTCTGGCGGGCGCAATCATGGGTTCCGACGAGCGGGCTATGGCTGTTGCCCGTCGCATCCGCACCGGCTCGTTGATGCTCAACAGCGCCATGTATTACGGTGCCGACGCCCCGTTCGGCGGATGCAAGATGAGCGGAATCGGGCGGCAAAACGGCATCGAAGGATTCGAGCAGCACCTGCAGACCAAGACGATCGGCTACCCGCTATGAGCGAGATTCTGAGCGGGATCCGGGTCGTCGAGCTGGCGGCGTGCACGTTGATGCCCGCCACCGGCTTCAAGATCAAATCAGTGGTGTTGTAGTGGTATCCGACGATCTGGCCCGGCGTTTTCTGCACGTCAATCTGAACTGCGAATCGTTGGGTGCCGCGGAACGTGTTTACGGCCAGGTGCTGGGCCTGAAGCCGCGAATGCGGAGCGATCCAAAAGTCGCCATCGACGGCACGATCCTGGGCCTCGACGGCGAAATACTTTGTGCCACCACGTTTCTTTACGACGCGCGCGGTGGGCGCGGCGGCTGCGCAGTCGAGGTCATCGAGTACCGGAAGCCTGCGTTGTGCCGCGACCCGAGTACCAATCCGGTAAGGCCAGGCATCCGGTCAGCCCGGCTGGGGGTCACCGATGTCGACCGTGTAGCGACCGCGCTGCGCGAGATCGGCCTCACGGTCGGCGGTCGCGTCGGTGACCTGGTCGGTGATGGCACGATGGTGCTCGCCCTGGACGCCGACGGAGTCGTGATCGAGCTGACCGAGCTGCCGCTCGACGCCGACGACAACGCAGACGCGTCGTTCGGCGGGCTCTTTAATGGGATCAGGATCGCCGTGATCGACGCGACCGCCACTGGGGAGTTCCTCGTTGCGATCGGATTCGACGAGCTCGACGCGCCCACGTTACGGTCGGTCGCTGCTGCGCAGCTACGTCCTGGCGGCACGGGCGAAACCGATTGCGTGGTAGCCCGTTACGCGCTGCCTGAGGACGGGCATCAGTTCAGTCTCGTCGTGGTGGAACACCCCGATACCGAGCACGCGCCGGTACCGTGGGGCGGCAACCGCCAAGGCCTCTATCGCTGCGCATTGCGGGTCGAGAACGTGCACGACGCGCTGGCGGCCCTTCCCGATTCGGTTGAGCGAATGGGGGATCCGGTGTGGTGTCCGCTGCCGGGGACGAAGATCGAAGGCCTGAACATCGCGTTCCTGCGCTCGCCCGACGGTGTGGTGTTCGAGTTCGTCGAACGGCCGCTCAGCTACTTTTAGCGCAGCGGCCCGGCGAGTCCTCGAGGGGAGGTGCCGTACAGCCAGCTGGCCGCCTGACCGATCTCCGAAAAGGTAAGCGATGAACCGTCTTTGGCGTGATAGGCGCCTAGTTCCTCGGTGAAGCCCATGATCCGAGTCAGCTTGTCGCCGTTGATGCGAAGAATCTGCCCTGTCAGCCAAGCTGATTCAGACGATTGCAGCCATGCCACCACCGCTGAACTGCGGCCGGGATCCAGGGCCGGATCTTCGGCGGCATCGCCGCCGAAGAAGTCCGCGCTGATTCGGGTCACTGCCAGCGGTGAGATCGCGTTCACGGCAACCCCGTAGCGTCGCATCTCCATTGCCGTGACCAGGGTCAGGTTGGCGATGGCGGCCTTCGCGGCGGCGTACGCGCTTTGCCCGACGTTGCCCCACAATCCGGCTCCGGACACCGTGTTGACGATCCGCGCGTCAATCTGATTGCCGGCCTTGGCCTGGCCGCGCCAATAGTCGCAGGCATTCTTGGTGACGGAGAACGTGCCCTTGAGATGCACGGCGATCACCGCATCCCAATCAGCTTCGGTCGCACCGGTGATCATCGCGTCGCGGACGATGCCGGCGTTGTTGACCACACCGGTGAGTGTGCCGAAGGTGGACACCGCGGTGTGCACCATGTCGGCGACGTCGTCCCAGGAGGCCACCGATCCGGTGTGCGCGACGGCTTTGCCCCCGGCTTGTTGGATCTCTGCGACGACGTCGGCGGCCGGCCCCTTTTCGCCGCCGGTGCCATCGCGGCTCACCCCAGGGTCGTTCACCACCACCGCGGCGCCCTGGCGGGCCAGCTCCAAGCAATGTGCGCGGCCGATGCCACGCCCGCCGCCGGTGACGAGGACAACGCGTCCGCTTAAGGGTGCGGTCATGGAACTCCTCAGTCGAACAGTTCAGTGATGAGGTGTCGGCGCCGCGTCCAGTCGGCGCCGCGCAGATCGGCGTGGCCGGACTCGGTGACGATTAAGTCGATGTCGTATCCGGGTGTCGATACCGGCCGGCTGAGTTGGGATACAAACGGGGAGTGGCCGTTCGTGCGAGACGGCACGGCGATGATCGACAGTCCGTTGCGACTTTTCGCTGCGGCGGCGCAGTAGTCCGGGTGGCCACCGATACCGCCGACCACTTTTTCGCCCACACCTTCGACGTTGATCTGACCGAAGGCGTCGATCTCGATCGCGGTGTTCACGGCGACGAACGGGCCACCACGTGACAGCCGGGCCGCGTCATGCGTGTACTCGGTACCGTGCAGGATCTGCTTTCCGTCGGCCCAGTCGTAGAGCTTGTCGGTACCCAGCAGGTAGGTGGCCGACGGTGTGCCGATCAGCATGCCACGCTGGTCGAGGTCGACCACGGCGTCAGTCAGTAATCCGGTGTCGACGCGCAATGGCACCGTCGTTCGGTTCAGCAGCGCCGTGCCGACTGGACCCGGACCATATTGCAGCCGTGCACCTTCCGGCACGAAGCGCAGCACGTTGTCGGCGAGAGCCTGGTGAACCGGGTCGGGTTCTTTCTGAGGTATCCGCACCGGCCCGTCATCGCTGGATCCCACGACGTCCACCATCGCGGGATCCAGCGGCGGGCCCGCGTCGGCCGCCGGGGAGTTGGTGTCGACCACGGCCAGTACCCGGACGCCGGCGTCGATCAGCCCGCGCTGCCAGGACACCTCCGTGCCGAACTGCAGGGCGCCGTTTCTTTCGACCACCCGGGTGATCAGCGCATCGGGGCGGAGCACATCGGACAGAATTGCGGCGACGGCGGTCAATCGCGTAGGCACGAAACGTGCTGTGGCACATCGCAGAAGATTGCGTGCGCCCCAACCAGGCATCAGAGTCACGACTTCACTGAACGCGCCGGGATCGATGCCGTCGAGGGGTGCGGGTAGCCAGCCGAGCGCGAGGCGAATGTTGCCGACCTGCCGCGCCAACCTCGACAGCACCGCCCCGACCGCGTCGCCGTTCTGCAGTGTGCGGACCTGACCGACACCGTCCCCCACCGCGATGGTGCTGCCGTGCCGCAACACCGAACCCACCGCCGCCTCGAATCCGGCGGCTGTCATCCCCGCGGCTCTTTGGGCAACCCCAGCACCCGCTCGCCGAGGATGTTGCGCTGAATCTCGCTGGTGCCGCCCAAGATTGTTTGCGCCCGCCCCACCAGCATCTGATGCACCAGTTCGTTATCCGCGGGGTCGGCACACACATCGGTGCCGAGCACATCGGTAGCCAGGTCGCCCAGATCGCGTGCGGTTTCTGACGTCATCAGCTTGAGCACCGAGAAGGCCGGCGAGCTGAGATCGCCGTCCTCGATGGCCCGCTGCGACGTGATGCGCAGCAGCCACATTCGCGCCCACAGCTTGGTCATCGCCCTGGCCAGCACCGGATCCAGCAGGTTGCGGTCGCGCGCGGCCTCGACCATCCGCTCATGCAGCCGAAACATCGACACGGCTTGGGAACCAAGCGTAAGCCGCTCGCGACCGAGCGTGACGATGGCGATGGTCCAGCCCTGCCCGACTTCACCGATCAAGGCGTCGTGGGCAAGCTCGGCACCGTCGAAGAAGACCTCGTTGAACTTGCTCTCGGCGTCCATCTGCTTCAGTGGCCGCACGGTGACGCCGGGCGTCTGCATCGGGACGACGAACATCGACAGCCCGCGATGATTCTCTGGGCCGGTACGGGCGAGTAGCAAGCCGTAATTGGACGACGCCGCAGCCGAACTCCATACCTTCTGGCCGTCGACACGCCAGCCGGTTGCGGTCCGCTCCGCGCGGGTGCGCACACCGGCTAGGTCGGATCCCGCGCCGGGCTCGGAGAAAAGCTGGCACCAGATATCGTCGCCGAGCCGAATCGGCTCGAGGAAGCGGGTCTTCTGCGCGTCGGTGCCGAACTTGATCAGCACCGGGCCGACCAGGTCGGCGCCTGTGATGTTGAGCTGACGCGGCACCCCGGCGCGCGCGCATTCCTCGGCGAAGGCGGCTTGAAATGCCACTGTGGCGTCGGCGCCACCGAATTCACGCGGCCAGTGCAGGCAGGTGTAGCCGTGGTCTGCCAGATACCGGTGCCAGTGTTGTCCGGGTTCGACGTCGGCCACGGTCGGCGTGGGCCCATAGTTGCGCAGCCCGGCGGGCTTGGGCGCGCTTTCCAGAAACCCGCGTATCTGACTGCGCAGTGCGTCGATGTCTTCGGTCTGGGCTGGCACCATCACTTCCCGTCGAGGTACTCGTTGTATTCGCCCGCTATCGACTCCATCGCGTTCAGGCGACGGGCGAGCACGGCGAGTTCGGACTCGTCGGCGTTGTTGGACTTGAGTTCGTCCAGTTGCGTCCGGCAGCGGCCGATCTCGCCGATCAGGCGGGTTCTCGCCTCGTCCTTGGTCAGCAGGTCCTGGTCCGCCCAGTCCGATACCGGCAACTGCTCGATTCGGTCCATGCTCATGCCGCCCGCGGAAAGTTGTAGAACTCACGGGCATTCAATTCCACCATCCGGTGCACCTCGTCGTCGGGCACGTTCTCCAACGCCTGCGCCGCGCGCTCTCGACTCTGCGGCCAGAACGAGTCCGAGTGCGGGTAGTCGCACTCCCAGGTGATCTTGTCGACGCCGATGCGGTGTCGCGTCTCGACGCCGAAGTCGTCCTCGATGAAGCAGCCGTGCATGTGTTTCTTGAACAGGTAGCTCGGCGGGTGATCCTGGTTGATGTTGTTGTAGAAGCGGTGTTTGCGCCACACGCTGTCGCAGCGCTCCAGGATGTAGGGGATCCAACCGATGCCCCCCTCGGACAGGCCGATCTTCAACTTCGGGTGCCGGTAGAGGGTGTTGGAGAACAACCACTCCGTCATCGTGGTCATCGAGATGGTCCCCATCAGCGTGATGAATACGGCGAACGGCGCGTCGGGCGCACTCGGCGGCGGGAAGCCGCCGGAGCCGAAGTGTTGGGCAAGCACCATGTCCGTCTCCTCCATCGCCGACAGGAGCGGGTCCCAGTGATCGGAGTGCACGGACGGCAGGCCAAGCCGGTCTGGCAGGTCGGGGAACGTCACGCACTTGGCGCCCTTCGCGGCGACGCGGTGGATCTCCTTGACGCTGGCATCGAGGTCCCAGAACGGCAGCATCGCGACGGGGACGAATCGGTCCGGGGCTGTCGCGGCCCACTCGTCGAGGTGGAAGTCGTTCCATGCCGCCGAGCACAGCTTGGCGAGTTCTTTGTCCTCGCCCTCGAAGAAGACCGCGCCGGCGAACCGAGGGAACGATGGGAAGCACGTCATCGCCTGTACGCCGTCGATGTCCATGTCGGCCACCCGCGCCTTCGGGTCATAACAGCCGGGGATCATGTCGTCGTAGCGGACCGGTTCGATGCCGTACTGCTCGGGCGTCTTGCCGGCGACCGCATTCAAGCCGATGTAGGGGTAGATCCTGCCCTCGTATTGCCAGACCTGACACATCTGGCCGGTGTCGGGCCGCGCCCACTCGATGATCTTCGGCCCGGCCTCGAGGTGCTTGGTCGGAAGCCGATCGGACCACACCTTCGGGTGCTCGATCAGGTGATCGTCGACGGAAATCAATTCCATCCAGGGCTGCAACGGCACGGGTGCCTCCTCGTGTGGATAGATCGTCGTTGGACAGGGCAAATTAGAAAAATATTTAGTTATTTAGCTGGATTCTAATCACCGTCGAGGGCGAGCGGCAAGGCAGCGCCGTCGATCGGGCGGGCAGTCTCACAGCAGCTTGGCCTGCGCAGATACCCGGTCCCAGTGCTGCCCGGGACCGCCGAACAACACCTCGTCGGTGCGGGCGCGACGCAGGTAGAGATGGGCGGAGTCCTCCCACGTGAAACCGATGCCTCCGTGGATTTGGACGTTCGCGTGGGCCGCGTTGCGCAGGCTTTCGGAACACACCGCCTTGGCCATGCTTGCGCGCCAGTCGGCTTCACCGGACGCGGCCTGCAGGGCCGCTTGTGATGCCGAGCGGGCCCATTCGAGGTCGACGAGCATATCGGCGCATTTGTGCTTGACGGCCTGGAAGCTGCCGATCGGGCGGCCGAACTGCTCGCGGGTGCGGGCGTAGTCGGTGGCGATCTCCAGTACCCGTTCGCACGCTCCCACCTGCTCGGCCGACAGGACGGCCAGTGCCAGGTTGACGTTGCGCTCGATGAGATCGTCTGCGGGGCCCTCGCAGCTCAGCCGCACCGCCCGCGCGTCGTTGCAGGTGACGGCGGCCATCGGCCGGGTGCCGTCCAGCACTCGCTGCGGGACCACGGCGACGCCTCCGGCGGTCCGGTCCAGGAGGAAGACCGCGGGTTCGCCGTCGACGATCGCCACGACTAATACATCGTCGGCGGCAGCGCCGTTGAGGACATGACGGGCCACGCCGTCGACGCGCCAATCTCCGCCGCTGTGTGCGGCGGTGAGCGTCACGGCGGCGCGACACCATGGCCCGCCGTCGCCGGTGATCGCGGCCGCCGCGGTCCGTCGCCCGTCCAGCAGGCCAGACAGACTGGTGCCGGGATCGCCGGCGTGGGCGTCGAGCAGCAGCCCGGTGGCCAGCACCGCGGACGCGACGAACGGGACCGGAGCGAGCACGCGGCCGAGTTCATGAGCGACGACGCCCAATGCGGACGCGCCGTAACCGGCCCCGCCAAGGTGCTCCGGCACCGCGATCGCGGCCACCCCGACCTGAGCGCACAGCACCGTCCACAGCTCGGTGTCCACACCGCCGCAGCTGTCGTCGCCGTCGTAGGCGGCGGCACGGACCCGTTCTTCCGACGCGAACTTCTCGCAGGCGGCGCGTACCGATCGGGCGAGCTCCTGCCGCTCGTCGGTGGGCAACACCGTGTCAGCCGACACGTCGGCCCGGGGTGAACTTCACCGGTAGCGCTGACACCGCATAGACCTCACCCGCGTCTTCGAAACGCTTTGGTTCGCCGGCGATTTCGAAGTCCGGGAGGCGCTGCAGGATCTGGCCCAACATCACTTGGAACATCATCTTGGCGTAGTGCGAACCCAGGCAGCGGTGTACTCCTACGCCAAAAGCCATCTGCTTCTTCG
>Ga0302324_100007650_pt1 | contig 22936 bp, 20 predicted proteins | sample Palsa_T0_1_FD_201949 | JGI IMG/M metagenome (GOLD analysis project Ga0302324, IMG submission 201949) | Peat permafrost microbial communities from Stordalen Mire near Abisko, Sweden - Palsa_T0_1 | ecosystem: Environmental > Terrestrial > Soil > Palsa > Peat permafrost | place: Sweden: Abisko...
CTCGCCCATCTCACAGCCGACATCGGTCTGCCGTCTGAGACGTCGCGCCAGGCCGAGGCTGACCAGCCGGATGGACGATGCTGGGCTCGAACCAGCGACCTCCGCCTTGTCGAGGCGGCGCTCTCCCAGCTGAGCTAATCGTCCCGGGGAGGTCCCTAAATGTAGCGGGGGCGACCCAGTTGCGGGGCCTACACTCGCACAGGTGATGAGGCGGCTCGTGATCACGCTCCTGGCTACCGCGCTGACCGTCGCCGCGGCCGCGACCGCTGCGCAAGCGATCGCGGTGTTCGGAGACCTGACGACCGTGACCGTGACGCCGGCGCGCGGGACCCCGACGACGACGTTCAGGGTGCGGTTCAAGACGCCGTTTGCAACCGATCCCTCGCGCGGCCTGCGCACCTGGGAGGTCGCGTCGGTGGTGGATCGCGGGCAGCCGAGCGCATCCTGCACGAGCACCACCGACCAGCGGGTGCGGCCCGCCGTCGCCAACCAGCGCGTCAGCGTCACGCTCACCGGGGCCGCGAAGCCCTGGTGTGCCGGCCCGTACGCCGGCACGATCACGCTGTACCGGGCGATCGTCTGTGGCCCCGGGCCGATCCCAGCGCGCATGGCCTGCCCGGAAATCGTGTTCGCGCCGGAGCCGATCGGTCACTTCCGGTTCACGGTCGCGGCCTCCTAGTGGGTCTCCCGTTTGCGGGAGGCCCACTGGCGCCCACTAGCATCGCGCCCGACATGGAGTACGCGCTTCCCGACGGCACGCTGCTGAACCTGTCCGTCGGCGCCACCGGCGCCGACGCCGCCGCGGCGATCGGCCCCGGCCTGGCTCGCGCCGCGCTGGCGATCAAGGTCGACGGCGAGCTGCGGGACCTCAGCCGCGAGCTGCCCGCCGCGGTCAATGGCAGCGCCCCGCCGAAGCTCGAGATCCTGACCGAGCGCTCGGGGGAGGAGGCGCTGGCGCTGATCCGCCACGACGCCGCGCACGTGCTGGCGACGGCGGTGCTCGATCTGTATCCCGGCGTCAAGATCTCGATCGGCCCGGCGATCGACAACGGCTTCTATTACGACTTCGAGTTCCCGGCGGGCGTCACCGTCAACGATTCGGACTTCGAGCGGATCGAGGCGGAGATGCAGCGCCACATCGACGCCGACGAGCCGTTCGTGCGTGAGGAGGTCTCGCCCGAGACGGCCCTGGCGCGGTTTCGTTCAGAGCGGCAGCCATACAAGGCCGAGCTGATCGAGGATCTGGAGCGCGACGCCGACCCCGAGCACCCGCTCCAGACCGTGTCGCTGTATACCAACGGCCCGTTCACCGACCTGTGCCGGGGCCCGCATTCGCCCAGTACCAAGCGGATCAAGGCGTTCAAGCTGCAGTCAGTCGCGGGGTCCTACTGGCGGGGCGATTCGGATCGGCAGATGCTCACGCGCGTGTATGGGACGGCGTTCTTGTCGGCGAAGGAGCTGGCGGCGTATCTGGACCAGCTCGAGCGCGCGCGTGCCAACGACCATCGCCGCCTCGGACCGCAACTGGGGCTGTTCACGTTCTCGGACACGGCGCCGGGCTCTGCCTTCTGGTTTCCGGCGGGGACCCAGGTCTTCAACTCGTTGGTCGCGCTCAGCCGCGAGATGGGGCTGCCGCGCGGCTACACCGAGGTCAAGACGCCGATCCTGTTCGATCGCTCGCTGTGGGAGATCTCGGGCCACTGGGAGAAGTACCGCGGCGAGATGTTCACGACGGTCTCCGAGGACCGTCCGATGGCGCTGAAGCCGATGAACTGCCCGGGCCACTGTCAGCTCTACCTGCTGCGTCCGCACTCCTACCGCGATCTGCCGGTCCGCTACTCAGAGCCCGGGCCGCTGCATCGCAACGAGCCGAGCGGCACGCTGCACGGGCTGCTGCGCACGCGCTCCTTCATCCAGGACGACGGGCACATCTTCTGCACCGAGGACCAGATCCAGGACGAAGTCGCCGCCGTGCTGGAGTTCGCGTTCGCCACCTACAAGATCTTCGGGCTCGACGTCACGCTCGAGCTGTCGACCCGCCCCGACGTCCGGATCGGCTCGGACGAATTATGGGATCGCTCAGAGCTGGCGCTGAAGAACGCGCTCGAGCATCATGGTCTCGAGTACACGCTCAACGAAGGCGACGGCGCCTTCTACGGGCCGAAGATCGACATGCACATGACCGACTCGCTCGGTCGCTCCTGGCAGCTGGGCACCTGCCAGCTGGACTACAACTTCCCGGAGCGGTTCGAGCTGACCTACACCGGTGCCGACAATGCTGAGCATCGGCCGGTGATGATCCACCGGGCGCTGATGGGCTCCTATGAGCGGTTCATCGGGATCCTGCTGGAGCACCTCGCCGGTGAGCTGCCGGTCTGGCTGGCGCCCGTGCAGGCGATCGTGCTGCCGATCGCCGACCGTCACCTCGGGTATGCGCGTGAGGTTCAGGCGCAGCTGCTCGACGCCGGCGTCAGGCCCGAGCTCGACGACCGGACCGAGTCGATCGGGCGCAAGATCCGTGACGCGGAGCTGCGCAAGATCCCCTACATGCTGGTCGTCGGCGACCGTGAGTCCGAGGGCGGTGAGGTCTCTGTCCGGTCGCACCGCGGTGGCGATGCAGGTGCGGAGCCAGTCGCAACGTTCGCGCAGCGGGTCGTTAAGGAGTCGAGAACTCGCTCGGCCTGACGGTAATCGCCGCTATACTCACCGGCGTTGCTCAGACTTCACCAAACGCCGCGCGGCACCGCTTGAATCACTCCGCCGCGTCAACTCGATAGTGCCGGTCCCTCGCAGGTTTGACCGGCGCCCGCCCGAGCGGGACTCCACACGGATCAACGACCGGATCCGCGTACCAGAGGTACGCCTAGTCGGAGAGGACGGGAAGCAGATCGGCGTCATCAAGACGTCCGAGGCGCTGGCGTACGCCCAAGAGCGTGATCTCGACCTCGTCGAGGTTGCTGCCGACGCGCGTCCGCCCGTCTGCCGCGTGCTCGACTACTCCAAGTACAAGTACGAGCAGGAGCAGAAGCAGAAGGCCGCGCGCAAGCACCAGCAGCAGATCAACATCCGTGAGATCAAGTTCCGCCCGAAGATCGCGCAGAACGACTACGACACCAAGAAGGGCCATGTCCGGCGTTTCTTGAAGGGCAAGGACAAGGTCAAGGTCACGATCATGTTCCGCGGCCGCGAGGTGACGCACCCCGAGCGCGGGGTCGCGCTGCTGAACAGGCTCGCCGAGGAACTTGTCGATGTCGGCACCGTCGAGCAGTCGCCGCTGCAGGATGGGCGAAACATGACGATGATGCTGGGGCCGTCCAAGGCCGTCCTCGCCGGTGAGCTGGATGGGGACACCCCCGCCGCGGCGGCGGACGCCGCCGCAGTCAAGCCGGACGCCGGTGCTCAGGGGAACGGCCCGGCGGTCAAGGCGGACGTCGGTGCCCAGAGCGACACCCCCGCGATCAGGGCGGACGCCGGCGCTCAGGGCGACGCCCCCGCGGTCACGCCGGGCGCCCGCGATCAGGGCGGCGCGGGCAGCAACGGGCATCACAACGGCGACGAGCCCAAGGCGCCGTCGCCCGCATCATCTGACGCCGCGGCCTGACGCCGCCGTCACACATCGTCATCGGTCGACAATGACCGCTCCTCGGCCGGTCGAAACCGGTCCTCGAGCCTGAACACTGTCGATTGCGCACCGCATGTCGGTACGCAATCGACACGGTTCGCGGACCGCGCACAAAAACGGGGCCCCGGGCGACGGATCGCCCGGGGCCCCGCTCAGCCAACGACGCCGAAGCCGCCTCAGCCGACGTCCCGGCGCATCACGCGCCACCAGCCGATCGCCAGTGGCAGGACCGTCCAGACCGCCAGGGTCGCGGCCGCGTGCGCCCAGCTCGTCGCGCTGAGCGAGTGGCGGATCATCGGAGCCAGCGACTGCGACGCGTCCAGCCAGTTCGCGACCCCATGGAGGCCGTGGATGTTGTTGGCCAGCGCCGACCAGATCGTCGGCAGCAGCAGGTACATCACGATCGCGGGCGCGGACACGAGCAGCGCGGCCCCGAACGCGACGCCGGTGATCATCGCCGTCGCCAGGTAGACGAACGCCTGCGGGAGCAGCACCGCGTGCACCGTCCAGACGCCCGGACCGCCGGAGCCGAGCGCCGTCCCGGCGGCCGCGACGGCGAGGCACAGCGCGAGCGCGGCGACCGAACAGACGACGCTCGCCCCCAGCTTGGCCCACATCACCCGCGCGCGGGAAGGGACCAGCGCGAAGGTCGTCAGCGCCGTGCGCTGCGAGAACTCGCCGGTGACCAGCAGGACGCCGATCAGCGGCAGCAGGATCGCAGTCGGGATCAAGGCGTTCCCGAACACATGGCTGAACGTGTGATTCTCGGCATGGCCGGTCAGCACCGTGGTCAGCACGGTCGCGACCGTTACCAGCGCCACGCCGATCGGCAGCCAGAACCCCGAGCGGGTGTCGAACATCTTGCGAAGCTCGACTCGCGTCAGCCGGGCCATCCCCGGCCGTCGGTCATCACGGACCCTTGCTCGAGGGGTCGCCTCGCGCTCAATTGTTGCCACGGCACTCATCGTGCGACCTCCTGGCTCAGATCGTCTGAGCCGGTTGAAGTGAGAGAGAAGAACAGCTGCTCCAGGCTGCCGTCGTGCGCGTTGCGCAGCTCCGACAGCGCCACCTGGCTGCACAGCGCGACGTCGCCGACGTCGTCGGCCGACGCGTTGACCAGCAACCCGCCGTCCTGGCCGTCGATGAAGTCAACATCGGCTTCGCGCAGCGCCAGCCGCAGGCCGTGGACGTCACGGGCGCGCACGAGCGTCTTCGCGCCGCCACCGAGCAGCTCGTCGGCCGTGCCCTCGCCGACGATCCGGCCGTCCGCGATGATCACCAGCCGGTCGGCGATCGCCTCGACCTCGTGTAGCAGATGCGAGGACAGGAGCACCGTCCCGCCGCGCGCGGCGAAGTCGCCGAGCAGCCCGCGCATCCAGCGCATCCCCTCGGGGTCCAGGCCGTTGGCGGGCTCGTCGAGGATCAGCGCCTCCGGGTCGCCGAGCAGCGCGTGGGCGATCCCGAGCCGCTGGCGCATGCCCAGCGAGTAATGGCCGACGCGCTTGTCGCCCGCCGAGCCGTCAAGGCCGACGAGCTCGAGCATCTCGTCGACGCGCGCGGGTCGGACGCCCAGCAGCGAGGCCGACACCGCCAGCGTCTCGCGGCCGGTGCGGCCCGCGTGTTGCGCCGAGGCGTCGATCAGCACGCCGACGCGGCGCCCCGGGGTGGTGAGGTTGGCAAACGGCGATCCGAGCACGGTCGCTGACCCCGAGCTCGCCGGGGTCAGCCCGCACAGCATTTTCAGGGTCGTCGACTTGCCGGCGCCGTTGGGTCCGAGGAAGCCGGTGACGGTTCCGGTCTCACAGGTGAACGACACGTCCTGCACGGCGGTCCGCCCGCCGTAGCGCTTGGTGAGTGAATGCGATTCGATCATGTCCGCAGCATCGCGCGGTGACCGGGGTTCGCTCTACGGCCGACCGTATCGATCGACACCGACCTTGGTCGACGGCGCCCAGCGACTTAAGTAGGTGGCGCCGGAGGCCCGCCGGTCCTACCGTTGAGGCCAGCACCATGACGATCGCACCCGCAAACGAGCGCACGATGCCCCGCTGGCAGCGCTCGCTGCTGCCGGCGGTGCTCGGGGCCGATCACGCCGACCGCGGACAGCCCGGCGGCGTTCACCTGCCACGTTCGCTGCGCGATTGGGTCGTCGACGTGATGCTGTTCGGCTTCGCGCTGGTGCTCGGCGCTGCCGGCGCCTGGCGCGACAGCCGCCACATCGGGACGCTGCTGATCGTGATCTTGACGCTCGTCGGGGTCGCCTGTTGCCTGGCACTCTGGGTCCGTCGTGACCACCCGCTCGCGGTCGGCGTCGGAGTGGTGGCCGCCTCGTCGGTCAGCGGTGGAGCGGGCGGCGCGGCAGTCGTCGCGATGATCACGGTCGCGGTCTACTGCGTGCCGCGCCGGACGATCCAGGTCGCGGTGCTGTGGTTCGTGGCGACCGCGGTCTACTCGGGGTTGTATCTCGATCACGGCCGCTACCGCACCAGCAACCTGTTGGTCGGTCTGATCGCGACGATCGCGTGCGTCGCAGTCGGGCTGTTCGTGCGGGCCCGACGGGAGCTGGTGCTGTCGCTGCACGAGCGCAACCGCCAGCTTCAGGACGAGCAGTCGTGGCGGGTGCAGCAGGCCCGTCGGGCCGAACGCAACCGGATCGCGCGGGAGATGCACGACGTGCTCGCGCACCGGATCTCGCTGCTGAGTTTGCACGCCGGCGCGCTGGAGTTCCACCCTGATGCGCCGCCCGAGGAGATCGCCAAGGCTGCCGAGGTGATCCGTGTCTCGGCGCGCGCCGCCCAGGAGGAGCTGCGCGAGGTGATCGGGGTGCTGCGCGCCGACGCCCAGGAGGAGCTGCTCGAGCCGCCGCAGCCGACGCTCGCCGATCTGACGATGCTCGTCCAGGAGTCACAGCGCGCCGGGATGGAGGTCTCGCTGCACACGCGCGTCGAGGCCCAGACGCTGCCCGACACGCTGGGGCGGACCGTCTACCGGCTCGTCCAGGAAGCCCTGACCAACGCCCGCAAGCACGCGCCGGGCCAGCTGGTGGCGATCGAGTTGACCGGCGACCGCAGCGCCGGCGTGTCCGTGAACGTGACCAATCGGCCACGGGTCGGCGCCACGCACGATGGGCGACCGGACGGACCCGACCACGATCAGGTTGGTTCCGGCACCGGACTGATCGGGCTCGCCGAGCGGGTCGCGCTGGCGCACGGGACGCTGCGCTACGGGTCTCTGCCCGACGGCGGCTTCGAGCTGGGCGCGCAGCTGCCGTGGACGTGACCGAGGTCGTGTCCAGCGGCGATCCGGGGGCGAGTCGGCCGATCCGCGTGCTGATCGTCGATGACGACGCGCTCGTCCGCGGCGGGCTGACGATGCTGCTCGGCGGCGCCGCGGGGATCGAGGTCGTCGGCGAGGCATCCGACGGTTCCGAGGTGCTGGCGGCGATCGACCGCCACCGCCCGGAGGTGCTGCTGCTCGATCTGCGGATGCCGAAGGTCGACGGGATCGCCGCCCTGGGCCTGCTGCGCAGCCAGCCCAAGCCCCCCGCGGTCGTGGTGTTGACGACGTTCGACACCGACGATCACCTGCTGGAGGCGTTGCGCAACGGGGCCGCCGGGTTCCTGGTCAAGGACACGCCGCCGGCCGACATCGTCCGCGCGATCGAGCTGGTGGCGGGGGGCGAGAGCATGCTGTCGCCGACCGTCACGCGCCGGCTGATCGACCGGCTGGCGTCCGACGACGACGGCGCCGGCGCACGGCAGCGGCGCGCGCGCGAACAGTTGTGCGAGCTGACCGAGCGCGACCGGGAGATCGCGCTGGCGGTCGCCGAGGGCAAGGCCAACGCGGCGATCGCGGCCGAGCTGCACCTGAGCGTCGCCACCATCAAGAGCCACGTGTCGGCGGTTCTCGCAAAACTCGGGCTCGACAACCGCGTCCAGATCGCGCTGCTCGTGCAGGACGCCCAGCGGCCATGATGAGTCCCACCCAACCGCTCCCAACCACCCGTCTGCTTTACTCCTTCGCCGCGATGCCGAAGATGAAGACCCACTCGGGCGCCAAGAAGCGCTTCAAGTTGACCGCCACGGGCAAAGTCCGTGGCCGTCACGCATATACGAGCCACATTCTGGAGAAGAAGTCGCCCAAACGGAAGCGCCATCATGGCCAGCCGGCGCAGATCTCCGATCACGACGCGCCGCGGATCAAGACGCTGCTGGGGGCCAAGCGCTCATGACCAGAGTCAAGCGTTCGGTGAACGCGCGCAAGAAGCGCCGCGCGACACTGAAGATGACGAAGGGGTTCCGCGGGGACTCCAGCCGGCATTACCGTGCGGCCAAGGAGGCCCTGCTCAAGGCCGACCAGTACCGCTACCGGGATCGCCGTAACCGCAAGCGTGACTTCCGCCGGTTGTGGATCACGCGGATCAACGCCGCGGCCCGCCAGCACGGGATGTCCTACTCGCAGTTCATGCACGGCCTGTCGGAGGCCGGGGTCGAGCTCGATCGCAAGATCCTGGCCGACATGGCCGTCCACGACGCCGATACGTTCCGACGCTTTGCCGAGCGCGCCCGTGAGGCGCTGGCCGCCGGCTGAGCGACAGACCAGCCGACAACCAGCACCGCCACTCGGGCGCCGCTCCCCACGGGGACGGCGCCCTTTTTCGTTGCATGACCACGATCACCAGCCCCGACAACCCGCAGCTCAAGGAGATCCGCAAGCTGACCCAGCGGCGGCGTCAGCGCGAGCGCGCGGGTCGGTTCGTCGCCGAGGGCGAGGACCTGCTGGCGGCCGCCGACGCGGCCGGCTGGGAGCCGGTCCAGCGGTTCTGCGCCGCCGGCAGCGGGCTGGCGGGGATCGAGGTCGAGCCGAAGCTGCTCTCACAGGCATCGGGGATCGCGTCGGGCACCCGGGCGGTCGCGATCTATGCCGAACGCTTCATCGAGGCGCCGCTCGGTCCCGTGTGCGTGTACCTACACGGCGTCGGGGACCCGGGCAACGTCGGCACGATCCTGCGCGGCGCCAGCGCGTTCGGCGCCGGCTCAGTCGCGTTCGGACCGGACACCGCCGACCCGTACTCGCCGAAGGCGGTCCGGGCCTCGATGGGCGCGGTGTTCGAGGTCCCGCTCACGCGAATCGACGATCCGGCCGACCTTGAGCAGCTTCCGGGAACGACCGTCGCGCTCGTCGCCGACCAAGGCGTTCCGCTGGCCGAAGCCGAGCTCGCCGGTTCGGTGACGCTGTTGGTGGGATCCGAGCGCGACGGGCTTCCGGCCGGGATCGTGAGCGGCGCCGACACCGTCGCGCGGATCCCGATCACGAGCCACTCGCTGAACGCCGCGATGGCCGCCACCGTCGCGCTCTATGAACTATCTAGGATGGCGCGCTGATGACCGAGACGACCGATCGCATCGAGCAGCTCAGTCGCGAGGCGTCGGATGCGATCGCCGCCGCCGGATCGTCCGTCGCGCTCGAACAGGTGCGGATCCGCTACCTCGGCCGCAAGGCCGAGCTGCCGAACCTGCTGCGCGGCGTCGCCCAGCTGGCGCCAGAGCAGCGCGCCGCGACCGGCAAGGCCGCCAACCAGGCCCGCCAGGCGCTCGAGGCGGCGATCGCGGCGCGCGGGGGCGAGCTCGCGAGCGCGGAACTGCATGACCGCCTCGCGCAGGATCGGATCGACGTGACGCTGCCCGGCGACCCACTGCCCGCGGTCGGCCGGCTGCACCTGATGACGCGGACGCAGCGTGAGATCGAGGACGTGTTCATCGGGCTCGGCTTCAACATCGCCGAGGGCCCCGAGATCGAGACCGTCTACTACAACTTCGACGCGCTCAACTTCACGCCGACGCACCCGTCCCGGCTGGAGTCCGACACCTTCTACCTGAAGCCCGCCGACGATCTGTTTGCACCCGATACGCAGCTGCTGCGGGTCCACACCTCGCCGATGCAGATCCGCGTGATGGAGACCCAGCCGCCGCCGGTCTACATCATCGTTCCGGGCCGGGTCTACCGGCCCGATTCGGACGCCACCCACACGCCCCAGTTCCATCAGATCGAAGGGCTGGCGGTCGATACCGACGTAACGCTCGCCGATCTGCAGGGGACGCTGCTGGCGTTCGCGCGGGCGATCTTCGGACCCGACCGCGAGGTCCGGCTGCGTCCGCACTTTTTCCCGTTCACCGAGCCGTCGGTCGAGGTCGACGTCTCCTGCTTTCACTGCAACGGTGCCGGCGTGATGCCCGACGGCTCGCGCTGCCCGCTGTGCCGGGGCAGCGGTTGGATCGAGATCCTCGGGTCGGGGATGGTCGATCCCAACGTGTTCGCGCACGTCGCCGAGCACGGCTACGACCCCGACACCGTGCAGGGGTTTGCGTTCGGGATGGGGATCGAGCGGATCGCGATGCTCAAGCACGGCGTCCCGGACCTGCGTCTGTTCTACGACAACGACATCCGCTTCCTGGAGCAGTTCTGATGCGGGTTCCGATCGAGTGGCTGCATGAATACTGCGCGCCTGAGCTGAGCACCGCGGAGCTGGCGCAGCGGTTGGCGATGACCGGCACCGAGGTCGAGCGGATCGAGCACCACGGCGTCGGCGCCGTGGAGCATTTCGTCGTCGGCAAGGTGCTCGAGGCCCACCAGCATCCCGACGCGGACCGCCTGCGAGTCTGCCTCGTCGATACCGGCGACGGCGCCGCGCCGTCGCAGATCGTCTGCGGCGCTCCGAACGTCGCGGCCGGTCAGACGGTCGCGGTCGCCAAGCCCGGCGCGGTGATGCCCGACGGCACCCGGCTCAAGGTCGCAAAGCTCCGCGGTGAGCCTTCGCACGGGATGATCCTGGCCGAGGACGAGCTCGCGATCGGCACCGACCACGACGGGATCATGGTGCTCGACGATGGGCTGCTCGCCGGCACGCCGCTGACGGACGTGCTGCCGATCGCCACCGATGTGCTGACGCTGGAGATCACGCCCAACCGTCCCGACTGCCTCGGCGTCTACGGGGTGGCGCGGGAGGCGCACGCGGCGACCAGCGCGCCGCTGGCGCCGCCGCCCTGGCGCGAGGATCCCGGCTCCACGGGAGATCTCGCGGGGGCCGCCGTGACCGTCGAGTGCCCGGACCTGTGCCCGCGGTTCACCGCCCGCGTGTTCGAGGACGTCAGCATCGGCGAGTCGCCCGCGTGGCTGAAGGCCCGCCTGATGGCTGCCGGCCAGCGGCCGATCTCGAACGTCGTCGACATCACCAACTACGTGATGCTTGAGTCCGGCAACCCGTTGCACGCGTTCGACCTCGACCGCGTCGCGGGCGGCGCGCTGACGGTCCGCCGGGCGACCGATGGCGAACAGCTGACGACGCTCGACGGCCAGACCCGCACGCTGGACGCGGAGATGGTCCTGATCGCCGACGCCGACGGCCCGACCTCGATCGGCGGCGTGATGGGCGGCGCCCGGTCAGAGGTGTCGGACGACACGACACGCGTGCTGATGGAGGCCGCCAACTGGTTCGGGGCCAACATCCACCGCACCTCGCTCAAGCTCGGACTGCGCTCGGAGGCGTCGACCCGGTATGAGAAGCAGCTGGCGCCCGAGCAGGCGCTTGACGCGCTCGTGCTGGCAACGCAGCTGATGATCGAGGTCTGCGGCGCGCGTCTGGCGCCCGGTACGATCGACGTCGGCGGCCCGGGGCCGGCGCCGAGGACGATCCGCCTCCGGGACGCCAAGGTGAGCGGGCTGCTCGGCGTCGAGGTCCCGCGCGAGCGCTGTGCCGAGATCCTGACCGCGCTCGAGTTCGGCGTCGCCGATGCGCCCGACGGGCTCGACGTGACCGTGCCGGCGTTCCGGCGTACCGACGTGACCCGCGAGGCCGACCTGATCGAGGAGGTCGCCCGGCTGGGGGCGCTGGCGATGCTGCCGGCGACGCTGCCGTCGCGCCACGGCGCCTCCGGGCGGCTGACCGACCGCCAGCGACTCCGGCGCGCCGCCAGCGATGCGCTCACCGCACAGGGCCTGCACGAGATCGTCGGCTGGAGCTTCGAGGGACCCGAACGCGCCCGGCAGCTGCGGATCGCCGAGCGGCCGGCGGTCGAGCTGCAGAACCCGATGTCGGCCGAGCAGTCCCGGCTGCGCACGACCCTGCTCGGATCGCTGCTCGATGTCGCGCGGTCCAACCGCTCGCGCGGCGCCCAGGCGATCCGGTTGTTCGAGGCGGGCGCGGTGTATCTGGCGCCTGACGCGGCCGCTGGCCATCCGCCGGCCGAGCCCTATCACGTCGCCGCGCTGCTCAACGGTCCGGTGCGGCCCGCCACCTGGCGTGAGCCCGAGCCGCGCGCGGCCGACTTCTTTGCCGGTAAGGGCGCGCTGGGCGGGATGCTCGATTCGCTCCGGGCGCCGTGGACCGTCGCCGAGGCCGGCGATCCCGAGACGTTTCTGCATCCCGGCCGCTGCGGGCAGATCGTCGTCGGCGGCGCGCCGGCGGGCTGGATCGGCGAGCTGCATCCCGAGGTCGCGGCTGAATGGGGCTTCGAGTCCGCGGTGGCCGCGTTCGAGCTCGACCTGGACGTCGCCAACGAGACCGTCACGACCCCGCTCTACGCCGACGTCACGAGCTTCCCCGAGGTCCGTGAGGACTTGGCGGTGATCGTCTCCGAGGTCGTGCCCGCCGACGAGGTGCTGATGGTCGCACGCCGCGCCGGCGGAGCGCTGTTGACCGGTATCGAGGTGTTCGACGTGTACCGCGACCCCGAGCGGATCGGTGCCGGCAACGTGTCGCTGGCGCTGCGGCTGCGCTTCCGAGCAGCCGACCGGACGCTGACTGACGAGGAGGTCGCCGGCCGCCGGCGCCGGATCGCTGAGGCGTTGACCAAAGAGCTGTCGGGGAGGGTCCGTGACGCATAGCGTTTCGGTGTTCGGCGCTGCCGGGTATACGGGCGCGCTCAGCGCTCGACTGGTCGATCGCCATCCGGACCTGGAGCTGCGCGCGATCACCGCCCGCGGTGCCGACATCGGCCAGCGGCTGTCGGATCTATATCCGCACCATCGAGTTGATCTCGAGCTCGAGGAGCTCGACCTTGACCGTCATGCGGAGGTCGAGGCTGCGATCGTGGCGTATCCGCACGGCGCCGCCGCCGAGGTCGTCTCCGAACTGCTCGCGCGCGGGGTGCGGGTCGTCGACCTGAGCGCCGACTTCCGGCTGCGAGACCCGGCCGTGTACGCGGAGTGGTACCGCGAGCATCCCAGTCCGGAGCTGATCGACGAGGCCGTGTACGGGCTGCCCGAGCTCTATCGGCAGTCGCTGCGGGGCGCCCGGCTGGTCGCCAACCCCGGCTGCTATCCGACCGCGGCGATCCTGTCGCTGGCGCCGCTGGCGCGCGCCGGACTGATCGCCGACGTCGTGATCGACGCGAAGTCGGGCGTCTCGGGCGCGGGCCGCGCCGCGACCGACAAGACCCATTTTGTAACCGTCGACGAGAACCTGAGTCCGTACGGAGTCCCGCGCCACCGCCACACGCCGGAGATCGAGCAGGAGTTGAGAGCACTCGACCCCGCCCACCTCGACCGCAACCTGACGTTCACCCCGCACCTGATCCCGCTCGACCAGGGGGAGCTTGTCTCTTGTTACGTGACTCTTACCCCCAGTGGGGGGACCTTAATTGACACTAGATCGATCTATCAAGAGGCGTATGCGGACGAGCCGTTCGTGGAGCTGACCGATGCGCTGCCGGGGGTCCGCGACGTGCGTGAGACCAACATCTGCCGGATCTCGGTCCACCGCGACGACCGAACCGGCCGCGTGATCGTGTTCGGAGTGATCGACAACCTCTGGAAGGGCGCCGCGTCGCAGGCGATCCAGAACCTGAATCTGATGCTCGGACTGCCAGAAGGGGAGGGGATCTCATGAGCCCGTTCTTCGCCAGCCGCTGGGCGGCGCCGCTCGACCACATCACCGAGCTCGGCGGCGACGGCGACGCCGGGCTGCCGGTCGGGTTCCGCGCCGCCGGCGTCACCGCCCAGCTCAAGCCGAGCGGCGCCCCCGACGTGGCGCTGATCGCCTGTGACTCGCTGGCCGTCACGAGCCACGCGATGTTCACCCGCTCCGGCACCCAGTCGGCGCCGGTGCTGCTCTGCCGCGAACGCTGCCAGCTGGGCTCGATCGCCGCGGTCGTCGTCAACTCCGGCAACGCCAACGCCGCGACCGGCGGTCCCGGCTACGACGACGCGCAGAAGATGCAGGAGCTGGCGGCGACGGCGACCGGCGTGCACCCGAGCCGCGTCGCGGTGGCCTCGACCGGCGTGATCGGCGTGCCGCTGCCGATGGACCGCGTCACGAGCGGGATCCAGGCGGCCGGCAAGGCGCTCGCCACCGACGGCGATCGCCACTTCTCCGAGGCGATCCAGACGACCGACGCGTTCGAGAAGCGCGCTCGCGTGCGAGTGGCGCTGCCGTCCGGCGCGGTCACCGTGACCGCCCAGGCGAAGGGCGCGGGGATGATCTCGCCCGGGTTCGCGACGTTGCTGTGCTTCGTGCAGACCGACGCGGCGATGTCGGCGCAGACGTGCGAGTTGCTGTTGAGCGTCTGTGTCAAGCGCTCGTTCGACCGGATCTCCGTGGACGGCCAGCTGTCGCCCTCGGACACCGTGATCCTGCAGGCGTCCGGCGGGTCGGGCGTGACCGTCGCCCCCGAATCTGAGGACGAGCTCAGGCTCGGCGAGGCGATCGACGCGATCATGCGCCAGCTGGCGCTGCTCGTCGTCAAGGACGGGGAGGGCGCTCGCCGGACCGGTCGGGTGCTGGTCCGCGGCGGCGACGAGCGCACCGTCCAGCGGGTCGCCCGGTCGGTCGCGAACTCGCCGCTGGTCAAGGCCGCGCTGTACGGCGGCGACCCGAACTGGGGTCGGATTGCCCAGGCGGTCGGCGCGGCAATGCCGCACGTGGCGCCGCTGGCGCTCGATATCTCGATCGAGGGCGTACAGGTCTGCTCGGCCGGCTCGTTCGTGCCGCACGACCCGTATGCGCTCGCGGCGGCCGTCGTCGGCGACGAGGTCGAGTACGAGATCGGGCTTCCGGGAGAGGGCGCCGAGGCCGAGGTCTACTTCTCCGACCTCGGCCACGAGTACGTCACGATCAACGCCGAGTACACGACGTGACCGCCCCGGTCAACGACGACGGGTCACGGCGCGATGTCGGCACGCTGCTCGAGGCGCTGCCCTACATCCGTGAGTTCTACGGCAAGACGATCGTGATCAAGTACGGCGGCGCGGCGATGAACGACCCGGCGCTCAAGGAGGAGTTCGCGCGTGACGTGGCGTTGATCAAGTACGTCGGGATCAACCCGGTGATCGTCCACGGCGGCGGGCCTGAGATCACCGCCTACATGAAGCGGCTCAATCTGCCGGTCGAGTTCGTCGACGGCCTCCGGGTGTCGGACGCGGCGACCGTCGAGGTGGCCAAGATGGTGCTCGTCGGCAAGGTCAACAAGGACATCGTCGGGCTGATCAACCGCCACGGCCAGCGAGCGGTCGGGCTATCGGGCGACGACGGCCTGCTGTTCCGCTGCTCACGCCAGGCGTCCCCGTCAGGCCGCGACATCGGCTTCGTCGGCAGGATCGACGAGGTCGACACCGGCGTGCTGACCCACGTCGCCCAGGACTACATACCGGTCGTCGCCAGCGTCGGCGTCGACGGCGTCGGCAACTCGTACAACATCAACGCCGATGCGGCCGCCGCGGCGGTGGCGGTGGCGCTCGGCGCCTACAAGGTGATGTTCCTGACCGATGTCTCCGGCTGGCTGCGGGATCCCGCCGATCAGGGCAGCCTGATCTCCGAGGCGTCGGCATCGCAACTGCGGGCCGGGCTCGGCGCGGTCGGCGGCGGTATGCGACCGAAGCTACAGGCGTGCCTGGAGGGCGTCGAGGGCGGCGTCGAGACGGCCGTGATCGTCGACGGGCGAGTCGCCCATTCGCTGCTCGTGGAGCTGTTCACCGACAGCGGTCAGGGAACGCTGATCAGAGGGGATCACCGATGAGGCTGCAGGAGTTGCAGGCGCTCGAGCGCGACCACGTGATCGGCACCTACGCGCGTAACCCGGTCCAGTTCGTCCGCGGCCAGGGCACGCGGCTGTGGGACGAGCACGGTGCCGAGTACCTCGATTTCCTGGCGGGGATCTCGGTGCTGAACGTCGGCCACTGCCATCCCCGCGTGGTGCAGGCGGTCCAGCAGCAGGCGGCGACGCTGACCCACACGGCCAACCTCTACTACACGGCCGGCGCGATCCAGCTGTCGGCAGCCTTGGCGGAGAGCTCGCTGGGCGGCAAGGTATTCCTCGCCAACTCAGGTACCGAGGCCAACGAAGCCGCGATCAAGCTCGCCCGCCGCGCCCGTCCCGGCGGCAATCTGATCGTGCTCGAGGAGGCGTTCCACGGCCGCACCTACGGCTCGCTGTCGGCCACCCCGCAGGAGTCCAAGCAGGCGCCGTTCGCGCCGTTGGTGCCCGGCTTTGAGACGGTCGCCAAGGACCCGGCGGCGCTGCACGACGCGGTCGACGAGCACACCGCCGCCGTGCTGCTGGAGCCGATCCAGGGGGAGACCGGGATCCACGTGCTGTCCGACGAGCTGCTCGTCGCCGCGCGCGAGGCCTGCGACCGGACCGGAGCCGCGCTGATCTTCGACGAGATCCAGACCGGGATGGGCCGCACCGGCACCGTCTGGGCCTACCAGCAGACGCCGGTGGTGCCGGACGCGCTGACCAGCGCCAAGGGGCTCGGCGGCGGACTGCCGATCGGCGCGCTGGTCACCGGCGAACGGCTCGCCGATGTCCTGCAGCCCGGAGACCACGGCTCGACGTTCGCCGGCGGGCCGCTGGTCTGCGCCGCGGCGCTGGTGGCGCTCGAGATCTGCTCCGAGCCCGAGCTGCTGCAGTCGGTCCAGACGTTGGGCGAGCGGCTGCGAGCGGCGGTCGCCGAGCTGCCGGCGGTCGCGACCGTTCGCGGGCGCGGGTTGATGGTCGGTCTCGACCTCGTCGACGGGGTTTCGGCGCCGCTGTTGGCGCAGCGGGCGCTGGCCGAGCAGCGGCTGATCGTCAACGCGACCGGACCGGCCACGCTGCGCTTGGAGCCGCCCCTGATCGTGACCGAGGCCGAGATCGACGACGCGGTCAGCCGTCTGGCACAGCTGATGGAGTGACTGGACGGATGACCGGCGTCCAGAAGGCCAAGGTCGACGTCTCGATCGATCCCGACCAGCGCGCCGACGCGGCCGCGTCGTCGGTGCTGCGGGGGTTGCTGGCGGTCGTCGCCGACAACATCGACGGCGCGGTCGGCGGCGAGGACATCGAGTACCTGCATCAGCTGCGGATCGCGGTCCGCCGCTCGCGCACGGTCCAGCGCCAGCTGAGCGGCGTGTTCCCGGCGGTCGAGCTGCCCGGGTTCCGGTCGGACTTCCGCTGGCTGCAGCGGGCGACCGGCGACGCTCGCGACCTCGACGTCTACGTCGACGAGTTCGGCTCGCTCGCGAAGCTGCTGCCCGAAGCTCAGCGCGACGACCTTGAGCCGATGCGCCAAGTGCTGCACGAGCACCGGCTGGCGGCGCGCGAGGGCCTCGAGCTGACGCTGCGCTCGCGCCGGACCGCGGAGCTGATCGACGACTGGGAGCGACTGCTCGAGTCGCTGGTGGAGCTGCCGCTTGAGGACCGCCCCGATGCTGCCCGGACGATCGCCGATGTCTGCGGCGAGCGGATCGCGAAGGTCTACCGCAGGATCGTCGCGATGGGCGAGGCGATCTCGGACTCGAGCCCGGCCGAGGACTTCCACGAGCTGCGCAAGAAGGGCAAGGAGCTGCGCTACCTGCTTGAGCTGTTCGGCCTGCAGCTGTTCGACGCGGACGTCGTGGGGCCGCTGGTCGACTCGCTCAAGCAGCTGCAGGAGCTGCTCGGACGCCACCAGGACCGCGAGGTCCAGGTCATGATGGTGCGCTCGCTGACCGGCGAGGTCGCACTGCGACCGGGCGGCGGTGCCGCATGCCTGGCGATGGGCACGCTGGTGGCGCGGCTGCGCGACGACGAGCTTGCGGCCCGCCGCGCGTTCGCCGATTCGTTTTCCGAGCTCGCCGCGGCCGACCGGCGCGCGGCGGTCAACGACAGCCTCGGGTGAGCCGCCCCGTCGCGCCCGACGCTACGATCGACGGATGGGATACAAGGCTCTCGGTTTTGTCGTCTGGCAGGGCGGCAAGTGGTATGTCCGCAAGCGCTACAGCGGCACCGCCGCGAAGGCGGCGCTGGCCGGCATCGGCGCAGCGGTGATCGCGGTCGTAGTCCTCGCCGGCCGGCAGGCAACCAACCAACAGCAGTAGCGACGGTCTGCCAGCGCGCTTGCGCGGCGGGCGGATCGGCAGGGATTGGCAGAGGATCCGGCGAAGCCACCGGATGCGGCGACCGGAGCCCGATCGGCCGGCCGCTCGGAGTTTGCATCGATGAGCGACTTACCCACCGCAAACCGCCCGATCGTGATCGACCGCGTCGAGCGGTCGCGCGGGGACGGCGACGCCGTCCGGCTCCGGCTCGGGGGTCGCCGGCCGGCGACCGCCGGCGCGTCCGAGCTCGATGCGTTGTTGATCGTGCGGCTGCATGGGCGCCGGCATCGGTTCGCCGCGTCGACGACCGGCGATCCCGACCCGTCGCCAGGATCGTGGGAGGCGAGCTTCACGGTGCCCGACTGGGCGGTGCCGGTCGAGCACGGCCAGGCGTCGCTGTGGGTCGGGGAGGCGTCGGTGCCGGTGCCGCCGGTGGGGACGAGGATTCGGATGCTCGAGCCCGCGCCGCCGTCGGCCGGCCAGGAGCCGGCCGGGGCGGCGCACGTCGATGCGTCCGCGCGCGGCGCCGTCACGGCTGAGGCCGGACGGGCCGGGCCGCTCGCCGACGTGCTGCTCCGTGAGACCGTGGGGGCGCTACACGCAGAGCTCGAGCAGCGCTCGGGCCGAGAGGCGATGCTGAACACGGCGCTCGAGCGCGCGCGGGCAGAGCTCGCGGCCCGGACGGCGTCGCAGGCCGAGCTCGAGGCCACCCAGGACGAGTTGCGGACGGAGCTCGCGCGGCTCGTCGAGGCCGTCGCCGAGCACCAGGCCGAGTTCGAGCGCCGGCTCGACGAGACGCGTCAGCGGTCCGAGGCAGAGCTGGCGCAGGCGCGCGGCGAGGTCGACCACGCCCGGTCGGAGTTGGCGCAGGTGCGCGGTGACGCCGACCGTGCTCGAGCGGAGTTGGCGCAGGTACGCGGTGACGCCGAGCGCGCTCGAGCGGAGCTGGCCCAGGTGCGCGGTGACGCCGACCGTGCTCGAGCCGAGCTGGCGCAGGTGCGCGGTGACGCCGAGCGTGCTCGAGCGGAGCTGGCGCAAGCGCGCGCGGAGGCCGACCGTGCGCGGGCCGAGCTGGCCGTCGCCCGGGAGCATGAGGCCGGCGTCGTCGAGACCCGACAGCAGCTGGCGGCCGTCAACGAACGGCTCGCCGCGGCCCTGGCGTCTGACCAGATGCGCGCTCAGGAGGCCGCGTCGCTGCGCGAGCAGCTGGCGGCGACGAGCGTCTCCCGCGACGCAGCGGTCGCCGAGGCGGGCGGCCTGCGCGCCGAGCTATCGCGACTCGGCTCCGAGCTGGCCGTCACGCGTGAGCAGTCCGGCAGCGACGGCGGTGAGCTCGGCGTGGCGCAGCAGCTGCTCGAGGACGCGCGCGCGCTGACCGCGCAGCTGCGGCGAAAGAGCGGGCCGTGAGCCGTGTCTGAGGACCGACACGCCGGAACGAGCGGGGGCTTTGATCCCGGGCGTCCGTCCCGGCACGTAGCATCCGGTGAAATGGGGGATCTGCCGGAAGATTCGGAGTCGAGCGCGCGCGTGGTCGTGGCCGACGCCGGAGCCGAGCAGCAGGACCGGCCGAAGCTCGTGGCCCTGCCCGAGCCCGAGCCGGCCGCCGAGCCCGAACCCGCGCGCGCCGCCGCGGCGGCCGCCGCCGTGAGCGCGGACGCCGACCGGCTCGCGCTGGAGCGATCGCTCAGCGGTCCGCCGATGTCGGGGCCGCGGATCACCGGCGCGTCGTCGCCCGCGCCCGCGCACGACCCCGCCGCGCGCACGCCCGCGCCGTCGGCCGCGCCCTGGGCACCGCAGCCGCACGGGATCGCCGACACGATCGCGGTCACGGACACCCCGGCGATCACGGCCACCCCGGAGCTGGTGCAGGCGCTGCGCGTGGAGCTGGCGATGCGCGCGCACGCCGAGGCCGGGCTCCGTGCCCGAGCCGTCGACGCCGAGACGCGGCTCGCGGCCCGCGTGCTGCTGTCGCAGCGGACGACCGAAGCGCTCGGCCAGGTCCGCGAGGAGCTCGAGCAGCTGGCCGGGCTGCTGACCGAGGAGCGCGTGCGACGCCAGGCAGCCGAGCAGCGCGTCGCCGAGCTCGAGCAGCAGCTGGCCGCCGGCCGCGGCCGCGCCGGCGACGCCGCAGCTGAGATCGCCGCGCTGCGCGAGTCGCTGCTGGCGCTGCGTACCCCGGCCGAGGATCGCGAATCACGAGGCGACGCGCCGCCCGACGCCGCCGCCGAGGTCAGGGCCGACCGCCTGAGCGATGCGCTGACGCGGTTGCGTGCCGGCACCGAGCCGATCGATCCCGCGCCTGTGCCCGTGCCCGTGCCCGTGCCCGTGCCCGCAGGCACGGTGGCGCCGGCCGCGCTCACACCGGCGACCGCCGGCGTCGCAGCGGCCGCGCTCACACCGGCGACCGCCGGTGTCGCAGCGGCCGCGCCCGCACGGGTGACCGCCGGTGTCGCAGCGGCCGCGGCCGCGCTCAGACCCGCTACCGCCGGCGTCGCCGCGGCCGGGCGGCGGGCCACGCTCGGCGGTCCGTTCCGGACGCTCTGTCGCCGCGATCCGGCGCTGGCCGGCCAGCTCGCGCTGTCCTTGTTGCCGATGCAGCGGATCGCCCATCCGCGGCCGGTCTCATACGACATCCTGCTCGACCCCGGCCAGGGCTGCGTCCAGGTGACGTCGGGCGATGGTGGCACCGAGGTCGCCCGGCAGGCGACCGCACGTCCGCTGCAGCAGGTCGACTTCCACCTCGTCGGCGCCCCGGAGCGGTTCGCGAAGCTGCTGGCGGCGGGCAGGATCCGTCGGCGGCTCGGGTTCGGGGTCGCACGCGTGCGCGGCCATCGGGGCGGGCTCGCGGCGCTCGACGCACTGCTGGCGCTGCCGCTCGATCTGCCGGCGCTCGTGGAGTGCGGGATGTCGACGGATCCGTCGATCCTGCTGTCGCTGGTGGCGGCGATCGTCACGCCGGACTGGACCCGGGGGGAGCGGTTCTCGATCAGCCACCGGGACGGCGACGCGCCGCCCACGTATCTGCTGATCGCCGACGGCCAACGGCCGGCGGTCACGACGATCGCGCCGACGGATCCGATCGCGACCGTGATCTCGTGTGCGCAGTCCGACCTGGCGTCCGTGCTGACCGGCTCGCCGGCGCTCCACCCGGCCGCGGTGCAGGTCGTGGGCGACCCGGTGCCGCTGACACGGCTGCGCGCCTGGATCAAACGCGCACAGAGCGAATAATGCTCGCCGGCGACGCCGGTTGAGCACCCCGTGGCGTCCGAGCCGGGGCCTAACCTAGTCAACCCTGCCGATGAGCCGCGACTGCGCCCACCTTCACGTCCACTCCGAGTATTCGCTGCTCGACGGGGCGTGCAAGATCGATGCGCTGGCGGCTCGCGCGGCGGAGTTCGGACAGCCCGCGCTGGGGCTGACCGACCACGGCGTGATGAACGGGGCGGTCGAGCTGTACAAGGCCTGTAAGGGGCACGGGATCAAACCGATCGTCGGCTGCGAGGTCTACGTCGTCGACGACCATCTGGCGCGGGTGCCCGGCAAGCTCGAGCGGTTTCACCTGACGCTGCTGGCAGCTGACGCGGCCGGGTATCGAAACCTCGTCAAGCTCTCCTCGGCCGGATTCCTGGAGGGGTATCAGCGGGGCAAGCCGTCGGTCGACATGGCGCAGCTGGCGACGCATGGCGAGGGTCTGATCGCGCTCACGGGCTGCCTGTCCTCACGGTTCTGCCAGCACCTGATCGCCGAGCGCCCGGGCGAGGCGCGAACCCACGCACAGGAGCTGATGGAGGCCGTCGGCCGCGACAACGTCTACTTCGAGGTGCAGAAGAACGGGCTCGCCGTCCAGGACCACTGCAACGAGGAGATCGTCCGGATCGCCTCCGAGCTCGGCCGCCCGCTGGTCGGGACCGGCGACGTCCACTACCTGCGGCGTGAGGACTTCGACCACCACGCGGCGCTGCTGTGCGTGCAGACCAAGTCGACGCTGGCCGAGCCGAAGCTGCGGTTCGAGACCAACGAGTTCTATCTGAAGTCGACCGACGAGATGGCGCGTGACTTCGCCGCCTGGCCGGAGGCGATCGCCTCGACCGTCGAGATCGCCGAGCGCTGCAACGTCGAGATCGAGCTCGGCCGTCAACTGATCCCGCGCTTTGCGACGCCTGACGGCTCCGACGAGCGCGCCTACCTGCGCTCGCTGGTCGACGCGGGGCTGCGCGCCCGTTATCGCGACCCGGTGCCCGCGGCCGCGCGTGCGCGCGCCGATTACGAGCTCAGCGTGATCGACGGGATGGGGTTCAACGCCTACTTCCTGATCGTCTGGGACTTCGTCAAGTTCGCCAAGGACGCGGGGATCGCGGTCGGTCCCGGCCGCGGCTCGGCGGCCGGCTCGATCGTCGCCTACTGCCTGCGGATCACCGATCTCGACCCGCTGCGCTACGACCTGATGTTCGAGCGGTTCCTGAATCCCGAGCGCGTGTCGATGCCCGACATCGACATGGACTTCTCGGTGCGCGGCCGCGAGCGGGTGATCCGCTACGTGACCGACAAGTACGGCAAGGGCGCGGTCGCGCAGATCGTCACCTTCGGCAAGATGTTCCCCAGAGCGGCCACGCGTGATGCGGCGCGCGTGCTCGGCCACGACTACGGCACCGGCGACCGGCTGGCGAAGCTGATCCCCGAACCGGACCAGGGCCGCGCCCCGAAGTTCTCGACCTGCCTGCAGGCGGGACAGCCGCTGCGCGCCGAGGTCGACCGAGACGGCGTCGCCAAGCAGATCGTCGACGTCGCCCAGGGGTTGGAGGGGATCGTCCGCAACTCCTCGATCCACGCCGCCGCGGTCGTGATCTCGGACCGCGACCTGACCGAGATCCTGCCGCTGCAGATCGCCGAGGCCGGCACCGACGAGCAGGGCGACAAGGTCTACCGGACCGTGACCCAGTTCTCGATGAAGCCGGTCGAGGCGCTCGGACTGCTGAAGATGG
>Ga0302324_100007651_pt1 | contig 22935 bp, 19 predicted proteins | sample Palsa_T0_1_FD_201949 | JGI IMG/M metagenome (GOLD analysis project Ga0302324, IMG submission 201949) | Peat permafrost microbial communities from Stordalen Mire near Abisko, Sweden - Palsa_T0_1 | ecosystem: Environmental > Terrestrial > Soil > Palsa > Peat permafrost | place: Sweden: Abisko...
CCCGACGAGAACGGCGAAGATGCCGGCGACGATCTTTTCATATGGTGCGAGTGCTTCCATCGTATGCGTTCTCCGGCGCTAAAATAAGTAGAAGAGGTAAAAGAGTGCAACCCAGATGACGTCGACGAAATGCCAGTACAGGGTGCCGGCCGTCAGGCCGAAATGATGCGTCCCGTCGTAGACACCGCGTTTGGTTTGCCACCACAACACGCACAGGAAAATCACCCCGACGAAAACGTGGAAACCGTGCATGCCGGTTAATGTAAAGAACGACGCTCCGAAGATCGAACCGCTCCAGCCGCCAATCGCTGCGTGTGCGTACTCGTAGCCTTGGCCGCCTAAGAATGCCGCTCCGAGGATGATTGTCGCAAGGATCCACAGATCGAACTTGCGATGGTTCTCGTGCTTCCAATTCTCCATCGCGAAGTGCATCGTGACACCCGAGCCGAACAATACGACCGAGTTGACCGCCGCGAAAGCGACATCCAAGCGCGGCAATTGCTTTCCGTTGAGCATCGGCGGCCACTGCGGCGCGATCGTGTTGCGTAGATACAGATACGCGAAGATGAACGCAGAGAACAGCACGACGTCGGATACAAGGAAGAGGATGAAACCAAACAGCCGGATGTCGCGCGTCTCCTGGTAGATGACCTCATCGTGAACCAGGGCGTGGCCGTGCGCGTCAGGACCGTGTCCGGCTACCGAAACCGCCAAGATATACTCCTAATGGACCGGGGCCGGATGGCCGGCCGTGGATTGCGGGGTCGCGGCGGCGCCTTCGGCCGAATCGAGCCCGATATACGGTAACGGATTTCCGAAGTCGTACGGGGTTGCAAGTACGGTCGGAACCGTCTTGTAGTTGTAGTACGGCGGCGGCGAGCTGATCATCCACTCAAGCGTTCGCGCGCCCCATGGATTTGCACCGGCGCGTTTGCCGTTACGGAAACTCCACCACATGTTGATGAAGAGCAGCAGCGTTGAGGCGGCAAGCACAAACGACGAACACGATGCCACGACATTCCAGAACACCGCGTCGTGCGCCGGCGAGTACGTCGCATAGCGGCGCGGCATGCCTTGCAAGCCCAGCCAATGCATCGGCAAGAACGTGCCGTTAAAAGACACGAAGGTGCACCAGAAGTGCCACTTGCCGAGTGCCGAACTCATCATGTAGCCCGTAATCTTGGGCCACCAATAATACAGGCCGGCAAAAATGCCGAAGACCGAACCACCATAAAGCACATAGTGGAAATGGCCCACCACGAAGTCCGTTCCGGAAGCATGCAGATCGACGGGAACCGCCGCGAGAAACACGCCCGTTATGCCGCCGAAGGTGAACGTGATCAAGAAGCCGGTTGCAAATAACATCGCCGGCGTGAATTCAATCGAGCCGCCCCACAGCGTCGCCACCCACGAGAAGATTTTGATACCGGTCGGGATTGCGACGACCATCGTAAGGATCATAAACGACAGTTGCAGCCACGGCGAGAGGCCTGAGGTGAACATGTGGTGGCCCCACACCATGAATCCGACGAGCGCAATCGCCACGGACGAAAACGCGATCATCTTGTAGCCGAAGATTGGTTTGCGCGCAAAGGTCGGCAGGATTTCAGAGATGATTCCGAACGCCGGTAAGATCATGATGTACACGGCCGGATGCGAATAGAACCAGAACATGTGCTGCCACAGGACGGGTGAGCCACCCTTGATCGGGTCGTAGAACGGGACGCCGAACACGCGCTCGAGGAACAGCGCCAAGAGCGCGCCCGACAACGCCGTCGTCGCGATCATCGATAGCGCAGCCGTGGAAAGCTGCGCCCAGACAAAGAGCGGCATGCGCGTGAGCGTCATGCCCGGAGCGCGCATTTTTATGATCGTGACAATGAAGTTGATGCCGGTCATCGTCGACGAGATACCGATCAGGAAAATCGCGGCACACCACAGGTTGGTGCCCACCGGACCCTGCAGCGAGACCGGCGGATATTCGGTCCACCCGGCATCGGGCGCGCCGACGAGGAACGCGCCGAACAGCAGGATCCCAGCGACCGGGAACATCCAGAATGCCGCCAGATTCAACCAGGGAAACGCAACGTCGCGCGCGCCGATTTGCAATGGCATCACGAAGTTTCCGAAGCCGCCCGTCAAGAGCGGGATGATCACCATCCAGACCATCGCCGAGCCGTGCATCGTGTACACCGCATTGTACGTGTCGTTGCTCAGAAATTTGCCGTCGCTGTGCATGAGTTGAATGCGAATCAGTTCGGCCAGCAGTCCCGCCATGACGAAGAACAGCAGTCCCGTGATCATGTACTGGACCCCGATGACTTTGGCGTCGATCGAGAACACGTACTTGCGAACGAAACTCGTGGGTTCGGGATGGATGTGGTCGAGAACCGCGTGGGCGGTGACGGCCGGTGTTGCGACTGCCATAATAGCGCTCCGTTATTTCTTGGAAAGACTGACGAGATAGGCGGTCAAATTGGCGATGTCTTTACTGTTGACGCCGTTGATCTGCGACGGCGGCATCACGCCCAAATCCCCCGAATATCCGTTCGTGATGATCCCGGCGATATTCTGCGGCGTGACATCCTGACCGTTGACGAGTTTGGGATGCTCTTTGTCGCTGAACAGCTGGGCCAGCCCCGGTCCCACAATCTTCTGCGAGAAGGGCCCGAGCGCGTGGCACGCCGAGCATTTTTGACTGAAGAGCGCCTTACCAACCGCTGCGTCGCCGGGACTCAAGGCGGCAACGGTTGCAGCAGCCGGAGCGGCGGCGGCTGCGCCGCCTTGCTTGGCGATCCATTTCGCAAAGTCGGCTTGCGTATCGATCACGATGTGCGAATTCATCAAGCTGTGGTTGACGCCGCAGTACATCGTGCATTCGATGCGATACGTGCCGACTTGGGTCGGCGTAAACCGCACGGTATTGACGAGACCGGGTACCATATCTTGCTTGATGCGAACTTCGGGAATCCAGAATCCGTGAATGACGTCGCGCGAGGTAACGTGCACGGTAATCGGTGTATTGACCGGAACGTGCATGTCGCCGCTGACCGGATTGGGGACGTGCGGATAGCGGTATTGAAAACCGAATTGGTAGCCGATCGCTTCCATCGTCAACACGTCGCCGGCCGTATTGTAGATGTTGTTCAGCAACATCACGGACACAATCGCAAGGCCGATGAGCAAGACCGTCGGGATCGCCGTCCACCAGAACTCGAGCACCGGCTGATCGTGAATCTGCACGCCGATCGTATTGGGCGGCGCATTTTTCGGCCGGCGGAAAACGATCGAGAAATAGATGACGTAACCGGCGACGTAGATGAAGATGACCGAGCCGACAACAGCTAGCGCCTTAAAAAGGATGTCCGTCAGAACGGCGGTCTCCGCGACGGCCGCAAGACCAAGCGGCTCGGGCACGACGATCCAGAAAATCGCCGCCGCAATGGACAAGACGGCCAAGACGCCGGTGACCGGCCAAAAGCCCGGTCCCAGGTTCACCGATTTCGGCCGAACGGTTTGTGCCAAGAACTACCTCACTCGTCCCAATGCAAAGTGCGCGCCACGGTCGCTTCTCCGGACGTGGCCTTCACAACTTTCGATGTTAGAGAATCCCCCAAAACGTGGCCAGGACTTACGTCGGCTTCGGTCGCCCCGGCGCCGCCGTGACGAACGCGCGCACTAAAGCGTCCACATTGGTGATCGCCGTTCCGACCACCACCGCATCGGCCCCCGCGGCGAAGGCCGCGGTGACCGCGGCGGGGGATGCAACGCCGCCTTCACAGATGGTGAAGGCGCCCGTCCCGCGGATAGCGCGCACGAGTTCAAGCGCCGGTAACGCTGCACCGCGGGTTTCTTCCGTATAACCGCACAGCGTGGTCGCCACAATCGCCGCCCCCGCGACCGCGGCAGCCGAGGCGTCGCCCGCCGCGGCACAATCCGCCATCGCAAGCGCCCCGCCCGCAGCGATGCGCGCGATCAACGCGACCAGGCTCAGCCCGCCCGGACGCGGTCGCAACGTCGCGTCGAATGCGACGATGTCGGCGCCGGCGTCGAGCACCTCGCTCACCTCGCGCTCCGTTACGGTGATGTAGGGCTCGTAACCGTCGTAGCTGCGTTTGATGATGCCGACGATCGGAATCGCGACGGCACGCCGGACTGCGGCGATCCGTGTAGCGCCCTCGATGCGCACGGCGGCTGCGCCGTTTTGCTCCGCCACCCGCGCCAGCAGCGCGATCGTCGCGGGCGTGTTGAGCAACGAGTCTGCGCCGGCTTGTACCGAAACGATGAGGCCATCGCGCAACTGCTCGACATTCATCGTAGCGCGACACCCGTATCGGCGAGCGCCAAGCGGGCGGCGCCGACTGCCGGGTCGGCCTGCGCATCAACGACCGTCGCGCGCACCGGCAGCGCGCTCAGATGCGCAACGATGCGCGCGCGCACGTCAAGGTTGGCGGCCACGCCGCCCGTGAAGGCGACCGGCACAGGAGCGTGCATCAGTCCCATGCGCTCGATGGCAACGGAAGCGAGCGACGCGAGCGCCCGCGCGGCGTCCTCGACCAGCGCGTTTGCATCGGGATCGCCTAGGCGTGCCGCGTCGAAAACGACGCGGGCGAAACCGGCGATGTCCGGCCGGGCGATTTTGCGCGAATAAAACGCGCGCGCGAGCGCCCGTAAGTCCGGAACGTTGAAGCACGGCAACGCTGCATCGCCGAGTCGCGACGGCAGACCGCGGTCGGCCAGTTCCATTGCGTGCGCCAGCGCCGCGCGCGCGACGGCAAAGCCGCTGCCTTCGTCACCAAAGAGATATCCATAACCGCCAACCTGCACGGCCGCGCCGTTCACATCTTCGCCGTAGGCGATCGAACCCGTCCCCGCGATCACCACAACGGCAGGCCGCGACGTAATCGCTCCGGCGAGTGCAATCGGCGCATCGTGAACGAAGCGGGTCCGTTCGGTCGTAAAGCGCGGCGCGACGCCGTGCAACGTATCCTCGAATCCGCTCAGACCGACGACGACGGCATCGAGATGTCCCTCTGCACCAAAGGCGCCCGCGAGTAACGCCTGCGTGACCGCCGCTTCACAGGCATCCGCACAGCGGCGCGAGGTTTCCGGTTCATCGATATAGTCGCTCGGGCCGGCGGCACCGCGGCCGAGAATATCGCCGCGTTCGTTCATGATAACGGCGGTGGTGGATGATTGCCCGCCGTCGACTCCCGCAACCAGCGTCACGCCGCGCCGCTTCGGAGGAAATCGTGTGCAAATGCGTCAGCGGCGGCTTCACGCGCGCGACGGTTTACCAGACGCGGTATCTCGCCGATCGCTTCACGATGGTGATACACTTCGTGCGCAATCGCGAGATCGACGCGTCTCGGCGTGTCGGGAAGACGTGTGTTGACGCGGATGATGGGAATTGTGCCGGGCTCGTACTCGGCGACGAGCGTTGCATCACCCCAATCGCCAAGATCCGCGAATTCAATCCGGATACCATACGTCTCGGCCAATCGGCGAGCGTCAGACACGCGTCGGCTCCGCCCGGCGCAGATCGACGCCGTCGGCGATGAGCTGCTCGCGCAACGCGCGCGCGGACACACGGCGCAGTGCGACACCCTCGCGCAGTGACAATGCGGCGGCGGTTCCGGCCGCTTGTCCAAGCGTCATCACGGTCGGCGTCAAGCGGGTTGAGGCAAGCGCTTCGTGCGTGGTCGAAATGCATCGCCCTGCGACGAGCAATTGCTCAACTTTTTCGGGAACGAGGCAGCGGTAGGGGATCTCGTAACTTGCGCCCGGCGCAAGACGACGAGTCGTCGTCCCAGCGCCGGACGGATTATGAATATCGATCGGATACGCGCTGCGCGCGACCGCGTCGTCGAACGTTCGTGCCCGGAGAATATCGTCGGCGGTGAGCGTGTATTCGCCGACGATGCGGCGCGACTCGCGAATGCCGATCTGGGTTGCCGTCGCGGCGATGCGCGCGTTAGCAAAGCCCGGCACGTTCTTACGAAAGAACGTCAGCAATTGCATCGTTTGCCCGCGCGCTTCGACCTCGGCACGCGTCAGATCGTCGGGGTCGAGCGGGTCGATATCGGTCACCCGAGTCATGTTGACGCTGACTTCATCCGGATACGGCGAGATGAAAAACGAGACCAGCTCGCGCGGAATATCGATTTCGCCGCGCTCGCGGGCGGCGTTCCACAAATCGTACAAGCCGGCCACCGCCGTGAGCGCATCCGGCGTTCGTTCGTGCATCTTGAGCGAACTGCGCATTTGATCGGGATGCGTGCGCACGTATGTCGACAACGCGCCAAGGTCGACGTGACTCAGGCGAAACATGAGGCTCGCCGGCTGCACGCGCCCCCGCGCATCCCCTTGCTGCAACGCAACGCCGGCGCTCGCCGCAACATAGGCATCGGCCGTTGCATCGATCGTGCGCTCGGCATGATACTCGCGCATTCCGCCGACGGTCGCAAAGCGCGCGCCGTCGACGCCGCCGCCGCCTTCCCCGAGCGCGTCGAGAAAGTAACCGTGCAAGAGCAATTCGACGCCGCTTTCACGCATCAGCGTAAACAAGAGCGCCTTATGCAACTCGGGATCGAACGGAGTAATCGTCGGCACGTAGTCCGATGCATCATGAATGTGTCCGGGCGAGCCGCCCATTGCGACGAGCCGCTCGACGATCTCTTGGGCGATACCACCCACGATGCGCTCGGTGCCGGAGTGAAACGTCATCCACGGACCGACCATTGCGGCCGTCGCCGTTCCGCCCAGAAAGCCGTAGCGCTCGACAAGCAGCGTGCGGGCGCCGCAACGCGCGGCGGCCAGCGCGGCAGCACAGCCGGCGTTCCCGCCACCGACGACGAGGACGTCGTACCGCTCGCGTGCCATATCCGGCCCTTCGCGATGGGATTGACCCTTTCTAGCAAAGGAAGCCGTATGTACACGAAGTCCGCGGCATTCTACGACGCAATCTACGCCGCGCGCGGCAAAGACTATGCAGCGGAAGCCGCCTGGCTGCGCGCCGCCTATCGCAATGCCGCAGCGCCACGCGCCCGATTGCTCGACGTTGCCTGCGGCACCGGGCTGCATCTCTCACAGCTCCAGACCGACTTTTCGGTCGAAGGACTCGACGCCGAACCCGCCATGATAGCGCTCGCGCGCGAGCGGCTGCCGGGCATTCCCCTCCACGTTGCACGCATGCAAGATTTTACGGTTGAAGGGCGCTTTGCGATCGTGCAGTGCTTGTTCAGCTCGATCGGCTACGTTGCCGACGAAGCCGAATTGCGCGCCACGATCGTGCGCTTTGCAAGCGTTCTTGAACCGCGCGGCATTCTGGTGATCGAACCGTGGTTCGAACCGTCCGATTGGAGCGAATCACATCTCGACGCCGTCTACGTCGATGCCCCCGAACTCAAAATCGCCCGCATCGGAAAATCCGAACGCTACGGCACGACGTCGGTACTGCGCTACGAGTATCTCGTCGGCGAACCCGGCGGCCTATCGGCATTCGCAGAATCGCACGCCCTGCAACTCTTCACCGAGGCGCAATACCGCGACGCGTTCGCAGCGGCCGGCCTCGCCGTGCGCAACGAACGCACCGACCTCTTCGACCGCGGCCTCTACGTGGGAACGAAGAGTTAGCGGCTCTGATAGACGACGATGAAGATGTAACTCGTAGCAACCGGCTGACAGGCGTGAATTTTCGTCCGGAAAATTGAGTTCCGCGCTGCATCGAGAGCGGACTCATTGAGGGCGCTGTCGGGGGACTTGGCGATGTGAACATCGCGGACCGAACTGTCGGCGTTGAGACTAAGCAGCACGAGTACCTGTTGAGACGGAAGGCCGGCAGAGACGCTTAGCGGAGTTCGGACGGGCGCCGCTTGCAGCGTCGCAGGTAGAAAGTCCGCGAAATGACACGATCGCACGGGATCAGAGATGGGTTCGGCTTCGATCGGTGCAGAAGCGGGTGCGGTTTTAAACTTCGAAATAAGATCGGGGTTCAGCTTCTTCGTATACGCTGGTATCCAGATCGTGCTCAATTTACATACACTCGATTGTTCGGAATCGGCGAACCGGTCAACGAATGCACTTTCGAGAACAGCATCTTGCGGAAGTCGGAATGAAATCGGATCGACCCGGCCTTGATTGTGAATCGAAAGCGTCGCGCGGCTCAGGAAAGGTACGCGGTATGCAGCCCCCGAGGCATTGATCCATAAACTGCCGGATGCCGTTCCCGCTTCGTCCGGAGAACGCAGAATTACCTCAAATTCTCGGCCCATGGTCGTGCGCGGATCGCCTTCGCCAAGCAGTAGAATAGCCACGACCTCCGCCTTGCAAGGTACAACCGTTGATGTCTGCAGTGGCGAACTATCGGGGGCCGCCTGAAATGCCCACGCTTCGGCAGGCATCGAGAGCGCAAGCAGCAGAGCGGCGGCGACGCAAACTCTCTTCACGTTTGGACGGCTGGTGAACACCTGCATCCCCTTCAAAGTAGAGTTCGATCGGTGCGCAAACTTGGAGCAATCGCTAAATCCGCGTTTTAGTCGCTGCGAATTTCTATGAGCGCAAGTCGGCCAACAGTTCCGAGACACGCACGTTCAGTGCGTCTGCAATCGCGAGTAGTGCAAGAAAAGCGGGGTTCGTATCGCCAGCTTCTATCTTCTGGTAATGCCGTACACTGACCGACGCCGCAAACGCCACACTCTCCTGACTTAGCTCTGCTGCCCTGCGACTGTCCCGAACTGACTTGCCGAGGTCTCGCAATATTAAGTCGGGGTCGCGCTTTTTCCTGGCCACAACTCCAATGGTCAACCCAAACCGATCTCAACGCCACGGCCGCAGGAACGCGATATATATGCCGTGTATTCAGGCGCTCACAGGTCCGGGTTTCCTCAAGCAGCCGGGACGCTTTGATCTCGGTCGCCTTTGCTTTTTACGGGAGAAGAGCATGCGTCGTTCTACTTTTCTGGCCTCCTCCGGTGCGCTAGCGCTGGTGTCGTGCGGAGGCGCAAGGAGCATTCCCGTGCGGGCGCCATCTGGTCGTGAATTCCTCATCACGACGAGCGCGGATATCGCAACGATCAGCCTACGCGACGTGAAGACCGGTATTAATGTTCTTACAATGAACCAAAGCATTGTCAATCAGACCGTCTCGTTCGGCGGTTTGGTAGACGGGGGTACCTTCGCTAATCCAAGCTTTATAAAAGCACAGTTACTGCAATCAAGCGGAAGACGAGCACTATCTTCGCGGTCGAGTTTATCAATTGATGGAAACATGGCAACGGTAAACATTGGATCGGCTGTAACATCCGTTCGAACAGATCCATCGAGCTACCTGATGACGCGATCGGATACGGGAGTCACAACGTTGCCGTTCGCAAGGATACGGAGTGGCTTAGCAGTTCAGCAGCTTTTCGTATTAGGAAATGCCCATGCACGGCGTTCCACATCCAGTGACACCGGACAAGATAACGGAGCCGGCGATAATGGCCCGGGCGGCAATCCGAACGGACTCCCGATGTGCGATGACACATACTCGCAGGTGCCTTGCACGCTCGCGGATGGATCGGTCGTGATTGGTATTACTTCTACTCTGGGATCGATGTGGGCGAGCGGCGCAGGAGCCGGCGATTGGGGTGCTCCCGTCCTTGCAGCGGGACCACCTGGCAGCATTGCATCGCAGCTTCAATGCACTGCCGGGGTTATCGGTGCGGAACTCGCGACCGTGGGTGCGGCAATTCAAAGCATTCTTTCGGCCCTGACGCAGGCAGCCGGAGGCACGTTCACCCTTCAGGAGTTTTTAGCCCTGAGCCAAGCTGAGCAGCTTGCCCTTGTTACTGATGCGATAGCAGTTCTCGGACTCGGAGATGTCCTTATAATTCTCGGAGCCGGAATCTCGGTTTTTGGCCTTCTTTATGCGCTTTGGACCTGCCAAGGAGCCTGACATGTGACAAAATTTCTGGAACGAGCGCAGCGAGCTAACTAACGTGAGTAGTAACCGCGTGCGCCCCAGCATCGTGGCGATGTCGATCGTACTATCGGCGACTGTCATCCTCAGTCTTGTCATCGGATTTGTCTTGCTTGTCGTGACTCACAGCGCCCGCGTACCATTGCTGGTCGGCGGCACGGTGGTGCTGGCTGGCGGTATCACCGTATTACTAAGCGCGGTCCGACAGAAAGGTGATCGGCGCTATTCGCCGATAGCTATTGTCGCAGCCATCGCGGGCGGCGCAATGCTAATCATGATCGGCCTTCGTTGATTCCACGAAATCAGTCGTCGGTAAAAAAAGTCATTCGAGCGAATCACACCTCGACGCCGTATACGTCGATGCCCCCGAACTAAAAATCGCCCGCATCGGAAAATCCGAACGCTACAGCACGACCTCGGTACTGCGCTACGAGTATCTCGTCGGCGAACCCGGCGGCCAATCGACATTCGCCGAATCGCACGCCCTGCAACTCTTCACCGAAGCGCAATACCGCGACGCGTTTGCAGCGGCCAGCCTCGCCGTGCGCAACGAACGCACCGACCTCTTCGACCGCGGCCTCTACGTGGGAACGAAGAGTTAGGCGCACGATTACTGGCTTTGAAACTCGACGACGAACAAGTACGTCCCGCCTAACGGGCGGCAATTATGAATGCTACTCTGAAAGACGCTGTCCTCGGCTGCCGCCAGGGCGGACTCGTTAAGAATTGGATTCGCCGTTTTTCGTATTGCGAGCCCCGCAATCGTACTGTCGGACTTGAGCGCGACCGATACCTCAACTTCACCGGTTACCCCGGTGTTCGCAGCAATCGCCGGCGTGTTCAGATTCCCTATCTGCAGCGTCCGGGAAGCAGCGTCGGGCGTGTGGCAGGCGTGAGCCGGATCGGCGACAGGGACGGCGCTTGTCGCGGCCGGCAGCGGTGCGCCGGCAAAGCGGGCCAACAGCGCGACGGGTAAGACACGGGTCAAGTTCGGAACCCACGGCGCGACCGTACACGGATTTTTTTCGGATTCCGGTGTCGATTCGATAAAAACATTTTCGAGCGCTGCGGATTGCGGCAGACGAAAGACGATCGGATCGACTATCTCGTTCGGCCCGCTAAACACGGCGCGATCGACGAACGGGACGCGGTACGCTTTACCTGACGCGTTTATCCACAAGCTACCCGACGCTGTGCTCGGGCCGGCATCGGCCAACAAGATTGCCTCAAATTCACGGCCGGTGCTCCCACGCGGGTCACTTGCGCCGGTCGACGGAATCACTTGAACAGCGACTCCGCAACGCGGCGCATACATCCGGTGCAGCGCAGCAGAAATGGTGCCTGTGTTTTGCTGCGCTAGCGCCGTTGACGACAGCGTCGTTGAGAACAACAGAGCGGCGATGATGCGATGCTTCATCATTCCACCTCGTCTCCTATCTGCTTTAAGCGTTAGCGATGAACATGAAATCCGCTGGACCCGTCACTCCTTGACGAAATGAACGTTGAAGGTGAAGCGTCCGATGGCCGGTTGACACGCGTGCACCTCCGTGCGAAAGATCGTTGTTCGCGCAACGCGCAGTGCTTCGTCGCGGAACATGGGGTCCGAACTCTTGAGCACCGACACGGCGCGCACCGTGCTGTCCGGCCGCAGCACAACGAGCACATCAACACTACCCTCGATATGCGCGGCGATCGCAGCCTTCGGTACTTCCGGTTCAACTGCGCTAATAACAAATCCCGGGACATCGGGCGCATGGCAGGCGTGTATCGCATCGGCGATCATGCGGCTGTCGACGAGCGAATCAACCGCTTGCGTCTCTAGGTTTTTCAATTCCGGATCGGCGGGCGGCGGAATCGCCGGCGTCCAGGCGTTTGCGACGCCGCACGCACCGGTCGATACATCGCCGAGCGTATCGACAAAGACGTCTTCAAGCGACGCTTCCGCCGGAAGCCGGATCGCTACCGGTTTCTCGCGGCTGGGCGAGACGCGTACGCCCGTAAATGCAGCGTGATACGCCACGCCTGATGCGTTGATCCACAGCGTTCCACTCACCGTATGTGCGGGCTGCGGCGACCAGAGATAGACGAAGAATTGCGTTCCGGTCGATCGGGTCTGCGGGCCGGGGCCGATCGGTACGACTTCGCGCACGCCGATACCGCACTCCGGTCGCATGGCCGGCGGCGGCGACGCGGCGCCTTGTGCGCCGACGCCGGCCGGCGCCGCTACGATCGCGTAAGCGAGCGCGATTGATGTAAGTGCTCGTAACGTCACTCGCCGAAACGGACGACAAAGACAACGGTGGTGGCCACGGGACGACAATGCTGAACCTCCGTACGAAACACCGATAAACGTGCAGCGTCAAGTGCGATATCATCGAGATACGAATTTCCGGGCCGCAGCAAACGTGCGAAACGAACCGAGCTATCGGCGTTGAGATCGATGAATACCGATACATTTGCGGCCATTCTTGCCACAACCGCGGGCGGACGGCGCGCGGGCTCCGTGTGCAGCGTTCGGGCCGGGGCGTCGGACGCCCGGCAGGCCGACACGGGATCTGCAATGGGTTGTGCGTCGACGATCGGATCCGCTGGATTCGCTGCGCGAAATGTGCTGAAGAGATCATTGCTCAGGTGTTGCGAGAACGATGGAACCCAGACATCGTCGATGGCACAAGCGATAGGTTGCGTATCACTGAGCGTGTCGACGAACACATTCTCGAGCAATGCCTCTTTCGGCAGCCGGAACGTGACGGGCTCAACTGCGCCCTCCATCGTACTTGATAACGCAGCCTGGTTCGTGAACGGCACACGGTACGGTTTTCCCGAGGCGTTGACCCAGAGGCTCCCCGATGCGCGGCGATTGTCACTCGGCGACCACAGAAACACGTTGAATTCGCTCCCCGTCGCACCGCGTGGATTATGCCCGTTGACGGGCAGGATCGCAACGATGCCGGTGGGACATGCAACGATCGCAGACGGCAGCGCGGATGGCGACTGCGCGGATGCCGGCGCGCCGAATACGACCGCGCCCAGAACGATGGCGATTACCCGGTTCACGTCCGTCCTATTCCGGCGCAAATCCGCCGCGTTGGCGCATCAATTCCCGAAGAAGCCCCGGATGCTGTTCAAACGCAGCGCGTCCATGCGCCCAAAAGGCATTATTGAGCATGAAGAGTTCGCCCACCGGTAACGCGACTTCAACCGTGCCGGCAGAACGTTCCATCGACTCCGAGAGCTGCTCGAGATATGCTGCCTGCGCGATGGTTTCGGGATAGACGAACTGATCGATGAAACACAATCCGGGCCGGCCGCCGGCGTCGAAGAACGTCCGGCGTTTGAGCGGCTGTGCAACGTTCTTGCTGCTCGCCGGCCGGTAGGCGAACGGATGTGCCGCGAGCGGATCGTTCGCAAAACGCGAAAGCTCTTCCCAATCGTCGAGGTGTAAGAGGCGCGAGTCGCCGCCGCGCGCGTTGGCTTCGGCAAACTTCATCAACAAGATCCAATCGGTTGGTTCGTCGACGAAGGTTCCGTCAGTGTGCAGCGTGAGCGTATGATACGCCTTGCGCAAATACGAGTCGCTTTCGTCCGTGTCTTTGACGGTAAAGCGCGCGTAGTAGGTGCCCGACATCGCGTCAAAGTTCGAGGGCCCGGCCAGATGGCTGACGGCCGTCGCGAACTTGACGTAGTCGGCGGGATCGGCGGTCGTCCGATCGACACCGGTCACAAAACTGCCCGATGCGCGATCGCGCAGAATCGCACGGAGTATTTGGCCGAACGCGTTTCCCAGGATTCGCTCGAGTTCGCGCGCGAGCCCGAAGCGGCGGTACGGCACATACTCCAGCTCGACCACGTCGACCGCGGCCACCGCACTCAGAAATGCGCGTAACGCGTCGTTTGCAATCGCGACTTGATAGAGCCGCGGATGCGTCAGGTGCCCTGTTACGCAAAACGCGTTGCCGGTCTGAAAAAACCGGGTTTGCCGATCGTCGAGCGACAGCGCCATGAACCGACGTTTCCCCGCCGTCGCGCGCGAGCCCCTTTACGCCGCGCGCGGTGCAGCGACGACCGCGACGGCCGTGCCGGGAGCGCAACCAGCGAGTTCTTCGGCGGCAAGTGCGATCGCTTGTTCGACGTCGGCGACGCCGCCGAGGTCGGCGATGCGCGCTCCATAGACCAGGCGCACGTCGGGCAGCGCGCGACCGACATCGCCGAACCGCGTGAAATCGTCGAACGCCGCGGTAAGTGCCGCGTCAATCGACATTGTCGTCGTCATCACGATGCGGGCGTCGGGAACGATCGCGCGAACCACTCCGCGCTCGTCGACGATACATGTCGCGCGACCCGTTCGCGACCGGCTGCCGGAGAAAAACGCAAACGTCCCGGCGACCGGGCCGGCCGTGACATCGCGCACGCCGAGATGGCGCGCAGCAATCACCGCTTTCTCGCCGTCGTCGATGTGCGCGTGCGCGATCGCCCCTTCGACGAGCGCAGTCGCACCTGAAGCCGTAGCGCGCACCCGATTGCGCGCGCGGTCGATGTCTACCGTTACCTCAACGCGGTCCGGAGCCGCGCCGGCCGCGACGGCGGCATCGATCGCTTCACGTCGGATACGCACGACGTCGGCCGGTGTCGGGTCGACGATCGTGCGCTCGACGACGTCGCGCACGAGCGCGAGCGCGACGCCGAGCGGCGAAATGACTTCGGCGTTACGCGCGAGACGAAAAGTATAGCCGAGCTTCTCGGCGGCAAACGGGACGAGCGCCGCTGCACCGCCGCCGCCGCCAACGATCACGACCGTCGCGGGATCGAGCCCGTAATCGGCGATCAGCTCGTCAATCGCCACGCGCAGCTTTGCCGTCGTACGGTCGAGTACGTCGCGCGCGAGCGCTTCGCCGGTCGTGCCGAGCGCGAATGCGACGCGCGCGAACGCCAGTTGCGCCGCGGTGGCGTCGCCACGAGCAAACGCGCCCGCGGGCATCGCACCCAGCGCGTTTGCCGCACACGTCGGCGTCAGCGCGATGCGCGTTCCATCGGCAGCAACGAGCGCGGCGATTCCGTCCGCGAGTGCAGCGCTCGACTCGGTAACGATCTCGCGTGGTGTAAACGCGGCGTAGCGCATCCCGGCGATGTGCGCCGAACGCGGGCCGACATCCGTAATACCGTTCGCATCGATGTAGACGAGTGAGCCGCCCGCCACTCCGAGCGTTCGCACGTCGAGCGTGCGCAGCAGCAACCGGTATCCGCCGATGCGCGCCGGTCGCATCTGCGGTTGACCGCGCTTGATCACCGAACAGTCGGCACTCGTTCCGCCGACTTCGATGAAGATGCCGTCGGTCACGTTCTCGTGAAAGAGCGCGCCCGCGATGCCCGCCGCCGGTCCCGAAAGCATCGTCAAAATCGGCCGGCGCTCGACTTCGGCAACGTCCATCACGCCGCCGTCACTGCGCATGATCATCAGCGGCGCCGTGATGCGCGCAGCTTCCACGGCACGTTTGGTCAAGCGCGACGTACGCAACATCCGTGGCAGAATTGCCGCGTTGATGGCCGCGGTGCGGCTGCGGGCGCGCAGACCATACATGGTCGAAACCTCTGCTCCGCCGGTCGCCGCCATGCCGGCCGCGCGTGCGGCCGCGACGACACCGGCCTCCGCCGCGGGACGATCGACGGCAAACGCGCCGCTCGCGGCAACAGCCTCGACGCGGTCGGCCTGCATCTGCGCGATCAGGTTTGCAAGTGGTTCGCCCGGCCGCCCAACATCATAAAAGCGCGGTTCGAAGCGGCCGGCGTTGCCCAGCGCGATCGGTGCAAAGCGTATCGACCAGCGCGCGAATGGATTTCCGATACGCACGACGGCGACTCGCGCAAGATCGCCTTCCAGCAGTGCGTTCGTCGCCTGGGTCGTCGAGTGCGCGATAAAAGCGATGCTTTCGGGTGCGATCGCCTGTTCGGCCAGCAGCCGCTGCAGCCCATCGACGATTCCCGCGGCGACCCCGTCGGGATGGTCGTGCGTCGTCGGTATTTTGACGAGCGCGATGAGCTCTCGCGTGCCGGCATCGACGGCAACAACGTCGGTGAACGTCCCGCCGACATCGATGCCGATGCGTACTCGAGCGGTTACAGAAATTCGGCCGAGACCCGCCGCAAGTCGATACGAACGACGATCGTGCGCAATGCAATCCGGACCTTGCCATCGCGTGCAAAGCGGGTGAATAGCGCCTCAACGTCGCGACGCATCGCGTCGCCCGCCGCACCGTCACGCGGCAGGTAGGAAGAACTCGCCGTGCGGCCTTGCAAGCCGGCAAGATCGACGGTCTGTTCGTTGGGAAACTCGCGCTCGACGACCTTTCCTTGCAAGCGCGTGAAAAACGTGAGGCTCGCTTCGCGCCGCGCCTCCGTGTTGTCGAGCGCATATTGTCGGAACAGATCGCCGTACGCATGCGTGAACGCATCGCGCTCGTCGCGTTCGTTGAGAATGAGCACCGCACGGCCACCGGGCCGGACAATCCGCCGGATTTCGCGTAGGGCGGCGTCCGTTGCGAACCAATGAAAGGCCTGAAACGCCGTGGCGAGATCGACCGATGCGCTCGCCAAACCCGTGCGTTCGCCGGTTCCATGTACAAAATGGACGCCGGGATGTGCAGCCGCTTTTTCGCTCATCGCTGCGTTCGGCTCAACGGCAACGACGTCGGCGCCGCGCTGCGCAAGCAAGCGCGACGAAATGCCCGTGCCCGCTCCGATATCGGCGACGTGCAACGGCAGCGTCAAGCCGTCGAGAATAAAATCCAGTGCGTCGTCACTATAGGCGGGGCGGCTTGCTGCGTAGTCGTCGGCGCGGTCGGAGAAACGCGACGTGAAGCTCATCGCAGCGCTCGGGCGAGTTCGTCGTATAAGTAGGTCATCGTTTCGATGCCTCCGTAGAATTGGCCCAGGTCGAATTTCTCATTCGGTGCATGAATCGCATCGTCGGGTAAACCCACGCCGATCAGCAGTTGCGGCAGCTTGAGAATACGATCGAACGACGATACGGGGCCGATCGTGCCGCCGCTGCCGATAAAGACCGGCGGTTTGCCGAAGCCGAGCGTCATCGCGCGCGACGCTGCGGCAATGGCGGGATGATCGCGCGACGTTTCTACCGCCCGCACGTCGCCGTGCGCTTCGACTTCGACCCGCACGCCGCGCGGGCAAAGCCGCTGGATATAGGTCGTCACGGCGTGCTTGATCGCTTCGGGATCCTGATACGGTACGAGGCGCGCGGAAATCTTCGCGTGCGCAAAGCTCGGTACAATCGTCTTCGAACCCGGCCCCTGATAGCCGCCGTACATGCCGTTAATTTCGAGCGTCGGACGCATCCACATCCGTTCGAGCGGCAAGCGCGCGTTCTCGCCGGCGAGCTCGGGGACGCCGAGCGCGTTGGCTTCTTTTGCCGGATCGAACGGCAACGCGGCAATCTCTGCGCGTTCATTCGGCGTCATCTCACGCACGTTGTCGTAAAATCCCGGCACTGCGATGCGCCCGTGGTGATCTTTGAGTCCGGCGATGATTTGTGCAAGCGCTTCGGCTGGGTTCTTCACGACGCCACCGTAGTAGCCCGAGTGCAGATCGCTTGCCGGCCCGCGAACGGTGACTTCCCAATGCACGAGGCCGCGGAGCGAGACGGTCAACGACGGCACATCTTCGGCGAACACCGCCGTATCGGAAATGACGGCGACATCGCACGCCAACCGCTCGCGATTGCGCGCCAGAAATGCCTCGAAGTTCGGCGATCCGATCTCTTCTTCGCCTTCGATCACGACTTTAATGTTGAGCGGTAGGCGTCCGTTGACGCGCATGTGTGCTTCGATCGCCGCTAAGTGCATGAGCACTTGGCCCTTGTCGTCAACCGCGCCGCGCCCGTAGATTTTTCCGTCGCGCACCGTTCCCTCGAACGGCGGCGTCGTCCACAAATCGAACGGATCGGCCGGCTGCACGTCGTGATGGCCGTAGATCAGAATCGTCGGTGCGCCTTTAACGCCGAGCCACGAACCGTACGCGACCGGCAAGCCGTCGGTCTCGAGCACCTCGGCTTCGGTCAGGCCGGCGACGCGCATGCGCGCGACGACGGCTTCGGCGGACTTGCGAACGTCGCCGTGATGCGCCGGGTCAGCCGAGATCGACGGATTGGCGATCCAGGCCTTGAGTTCGTCGAGAAACCGGTCGCGATTATCGCGGACGTATCCGACCACGGCCTCGGCGTGCGGAGCGATCATCGGGACCCCTTCGCCGGTCCTCGCCCGGAACGCTGCGCTAGCGGCGCGCGAAAAGCGGAGTCATCGGCCGCACGCCTCGGTCGACCGCCCCGGCAAGTGCTAGGTGGGTTGAGATGCCAAAGGCGTCCTCGATCGTGCGCAACAGCGAATAGTGGCTGTACGGCGTCGGATCGTCGAGGCCGCGCGGTCCGTGGTTCGTGATGACAATCGTTGGAATACGGCCACCGCCGAAGTTCGCCACGCTGCCCGGCTCGTAACCGCAGCAACCGGCGCGTGTGCTCGTCTCGGCCTCATCGAAGGTGAGCACGATCGCAACGTTCGCGTCGCTCTTCCACGCCGCCGTGTTCATCAGCTCGCCGACGAGCTTACCGATATGTGCATCGCCACGCCGAATGAGCCCCTCTGACTCCGGACAATCCTCAGGCACGGTCTTGCCGCGAAGCCCGTGCATTTCGTTACACTGGTTCGGAACGATCAATGCAAAATTCGGCAACGTCCCGGCTGCGCGATCGCGATCCAAGACGTCGAACGACGTAATGTGCTCGGCCCGATGCGGATCGTTTTGCGCGCTCGCGAAATTTAGGAAACCGGAATGTTTGACTGCATAGTACGCGTTGTCCGAACCGCCCGAATCGCCCACGATCGCAAGCGAGCCCGGCGCGGGGATGCTTTCATAGTACCCTTTCCAGGTAAGGCCCGCCGCCGTGAGCTGGTCGCCGAGGTGCGGCACCGTTACCGTGTGATCCGCATAGCCGGGCGTGGTAGCGTTCGAGCAATACGGGCGCGTCGTTCCAGCGCGGCAATAGAACGCGTCGTCATCGTGGATGCCGAACGTGTTACCACCCACCAGCGCGACATAGTTGCCTTCACTTGGATGGACCTCAGCGAAAAACTGGGTCGCATTACCGTAACCGTGCGCGAGCTGCGTGAAGGCGGGTGCAGCATGGGCGTTCACAATCGTATCGTAGCCGCGGTTCTCCGCAACGATAACGAAGACGTGCTCGTAGCGCGGAACAGCAAAATCGGCCGGCAGCATGTGGTCCGCGCCGCTTTGCGCTCCGGCCGGCACAGCCGCCAGAAACGCCGCCGTTACGAGACATCGGAGAAAAATGCGCACGGTTTTCATCTAGGGCAGATACGGTTCGGTGAGAGTCACGTCCTGGATCGGGCCGCCGACGCGGCCGCGTTCGACCTCGAAGCTATGCGGCTTGCCGTCGTACGCGCGCAACTCCGTTTGGTACGTACCGTATTCCCACCAAAACCGCCCGTCGACTTTATCGATGACGTCGTTGCTGCGTAAGCCCGCGACGTACGCCGGTCCGCCCGGCCGAACAAGCGCACGCATGTAACCATCGCTCGGCTTAAACAGCGAATAAAAATACGCCGGTCCGCCGATTTGTGGATCGTACGCCAGGCCCCGATCAAATACGTTGGCGGCAAATGCCGGATGTTCGCGCGCCCAGACGCGCACGCGAAAAAGCGCATCAAGGGCCAGCCGTCGGACGTCGGTGCCCTGGACGTGCCACTGATCGACGCTCCAACCGGCGCAGTCGAGTAATTCGATTCCGACATCGGTCATCGCGCCGACGGCAGTCACCGATACGCGCGCGACCGCCGCATACGTTTTGGCGCGGCAATCCGCGGCCGCCGGATCGTCGTGTATCACCGATGCTCGGTATCCGGTCCAACCGCGAGCAATATTCCGCTGAATTTCGTCGGCGGCGGCCACAGCGTTTACACCGGAAGGCAGCACGCCGATCGCTTTCGCCGCGGAAGCGGGCGCCGTCAATCCCGGCAGCTCCGCGGCAGCCGCCGGCTGCGCGAGCGCAAACGGTGCCACGCCGAACAAACGGCCGCCGAAAAGCACGACTGCTAAAACCGCAAGCGTCGCAACAGCAACTTGGAACGGTAGCGTCAAACGCGTGATACGATCAACGCCGACACCCGTGAAGTTGGCAACCCAGACGTTTTGCGTGTTCGTCGGATCGCACACGTTTTGGACTTGCACCACCGCCATGACTGCAGCGACGAGTGCCACTGCCGGCAGGACGTGCATCGTCGCGAGCACCGTGAACACGCCGACACCGACGCCGTAAATGTTTAACGGTCCGCGATAGAGCGCAAGCGGGCTGAGCAAACCAAAGATAATGACATACGCCGGCGGCGTTCGCGGCGCGATGACGGCGATGAGCGGCGAGACCGCCGCCGCGACAACCGGCAGCTTCGCCGCATACAGCAGCATGCCGATGCCGAGCATCAAGATAACCGCCGGTGCAACGTCTTCCAAACCGCGAATCCAGGCGGCGACGAGGGTCTGGACGATGTCGCGCGGTCGCGTGACGAGCACACCGAACAACGCGGCAATTGCAAAAGCGAGCGTCGCATCGACGCCGAGCCCTTTATAGATGAGCACGGGCAGAATCGGCGTGATCAAAGCGATCGGGTGTACGCGCCGCTTGGGTGCCGGCCCGGCAATTGCGAAGGTCGCATAGTCGCGCGTCGTGCGCGCGCGAAAAACGACGTAGGCGACGATGACGACGATTTGTACGGCGGCAAGCACGTAGATATAGGCGCCGAAGATGCTCTGATCGACCGCGAAGAGCTGGGTGTAGAATTTCCACTGCGCCAGATTGAAAATGTATCCGAGGCCGAACGCCATGAGAAAGAGCGTCGCGGCAGTCGCGCGCGGCACACCGACCGTCATCATCACGGGTAACACGATCGTACCGATCATGATGATCGCGCCGAGCCCCGTAACCGACGTGAACAAGAGCGCGACTGCGGCGCACAGCACGAGCGCAAGCACGAGCGGCCGGTCGCCGCCGAACTCGGCCGCTACCGTCACGATCGTCTCCGCGATGCCGGTCGATAGAACGACCCGGCTTAAGAGCGCTCCGAAAATCAGCGTCGCAATCGTCGGCGCGAGCTGCACCGAACCCTTCGCGAAAATATCCGCGACGCCGCCGGGTCCGGCGCCGGCGATTGCGCCGATCGCCAGTGCCATCACGGGAACGGCCAGCAGCGCCGGTACTTTGCGTGCGATCATCAATCCGGCGAGAATCAGGAAAACCAGGATGATCGCGATGCCGCTCACTTTGCCGGGACCATCAACTCATCGAACGGTGGAAGCGTGTGGGCGCGCACATAGTCTTCGCGCGTGATCGTGCCGATACGATCGGCATCGGCCATCGCCCGCTGCGCCGCCGCGTGATAATGCACGAGCACGCGATCGCGGCCCGACGCACGGCTTTCATAGTCCCAAGCGTGCGAATAGAGCGGCGCAAGCGCCGTCATCTCGTCACGCAATTCCCAGCAGAAGTATTTCGCAACGTTGAGATCGCGGTACACGGTATTGTCGTCACGGCTGAGCGCGTGCGTGCGCGCATCTTCGTAGTAGTCGCGCACTTCTTTACCGATTTGAAAACGGCGGCCGAGCGTATCGTAGCGCAACGCGGCCAGGCGCATCACTTCGGCGGCTTGCGCATGCAGCGGTGGGTGCGAAAGCGCGAGATGCCCCATCACCGTTTCCGCTCGCTTTCGCAGCGTGACGAGATCAAGTTTTGCCATGCGGCTCCCGATGCGCGCGTCGAACGGGTCGCTCCAAAACAAATAATTCGCCGGATCGCTCGCGGGCGGCGTCCGCAGCAGGTTGCGAACCGCTTGCAACGCATCGAGATCGGCGGCATAGCCCGGATCGTCGCTGCCGAAGAACATGCGCGCAAACGTCGCGTGCCATGTGGCCCGATCGACGGGCGCGGACTGCCACGCGCTTGCGGCTGCAAACGCAACGGGCGACCAGGTTGCCTCAAACAACGACTCTCCGTCGTCGTGCCACACTGTTTCGAACATGCCCAGAACGCGCGCGGTTTTGCCGTCGGCCAGAAATTGCGCCTCGTTCGCATACGCGGTATCGAGGTCGGCGTAGATTTCATTCCAGTTATTCGCACCCGGGGCGACCATCTGATCGAAACCCGCATTTGCGATCGTTGCGATGTATTTCGCAAACGACGGCTCGGCACCGTAATGAAACGTGACGATCACCGTTTGCTTGGGAATCAACCCAAGAATTGAGGGATCTTGCTGAATCGCGTCATCCCAGATCATCGGGCGCGCGCCGCCGGCAAGAACCACATCCGCAAGGCGCGTGATGTGGTCCGCGATCGTTTGCGCGGTACGGGGCGTGCGACCGCGTCCCAGATCGATCGGCTCATCGACGCCGATATGGAAAAACGGCGGTCGCTGCGCCGCTCCAAGCTCTAAACGAAGCAGCGGTTCGAGGTACGCATACGTAGCGGGATCGCTCTGCGCGAGCAAATAGCCGTGCGGCAATTCGGCGAGACTCGCGAGTTGCTCGTACTTGAGCGACTCGTGCATGTGCGCGAACGTCTGCTGTTCGGGAATCAGTGTGACGTGAAAGCGCCGCGCGTAAACTGTCAGCGCGCGCAGATCGCCGGCGCTAAGCGCGTCGGGAAAAGCGACATACGGATGCGCCGGATCGAGGAACACCTGTTCCATGTACGGCGACCAACCGTTGATCTTCAAACCCGCCAGCGTGCGGATGCGCTCTTGAAAGTAGCGCATCGTCGGGAACGGGCCGCGCGATATATCGTCGGAGACGACACGCCAACGCAGCGCCGGGCTGTCGGCAATGGCAACGCACGGAAGCTCCCAGCGGCCGCCATTGCGACGCGGCAACTGCGCGAGCGTCGTCAGTGCATTGAAGACCGC
>Ga0302324_100007653_pt1 | contig 22934 bp, 17 predicted proteins | sample Palsa_T0_1_FD_201949 | JGI IMG/M metagenome (GOLD analysis project Ga0302324, IMG submission 201949) | Peat permafrost microbial communities from Stordalen Mire near Abisko, Sweden - Palsa_T0_1 | ecosystem: Environmental > Terrestrial > Soil > Palsa > Peat permafrost | place: Sweden: Abisko...
CTTCTTGGTCAGCATCAGATGGCTTCTTCGCGCGTCTTCTTCGGACGCCTTCCGCGCCAGATACCCGCGCCTGCGAAAGCCCAGAGAAGCCTCATTAGGCGGAGCGGAAACAATGTATCCGGAATTCGGCGAAAAACTCAAGGATAAGTTCGTAATTCCGCCTAAATGCGCGCGGAATTGCGGAGTGGGCCCACCCGGGCAGAATTAAGACGCGATATCGCTGATTAGGCCAGAGCTTTTCCGTACAGCGCGAGCAAGCGGCTCCATGCCTTCTCGGCCTGCGCCTCGTTGTAGACTTGCGTATCCGGAGGGCACCAGCCGTGCGCGGCGCCAGTGTACACTTCGATTTCCGCGGGCAGGTTCACCTTGGCAAACGTCTCTTTTAGAACGACCTTGTCATTGGGCGCGCGCATATCGTCGTTGGCCGCGATCGCAATGAGGAACTGCGCCTTGCTCTTCGAGGCTTGAAGATGCGGACTGTTCGGCATATCTGTCACGAGTCCGCCGCCATGGAATGAAGCCACCGCTCCGACGCGATCGGGCACGGCTGCAGCGGTACGAAACGCCATCGGGCCGCCCATGCAATAACCCTGTGTGCCGATCTTCCGATTTTTGGCAACCGACGATTGCTGGTCCAGCCATCCGATGAACGCTTTCGCATCGGTCATGTGCGTGGTCTCGTTGAGAGCCTGCGCGAGCGGCAGCAGCTGCGGGATTGGGGTTGCGGCGCCGGCGTCCGCGGTCGGGGCTTTCTTGACGCGGTAGAACGGGTTCACCACGAGCACCGAATAGCCCGATTCGGCGAGCCTTTTGCCCATCTGGTGGAACGCCGGTCGCAGCCCGAAGATATCCGGCCACACGAGAACGCCTGGTGCGGCGCCGCTCGCCGGATGCACGAAGTAGCAGTCCGCGGTTCCGTCGGGCGTCACCACGTTTACCTCCGATTCGGTGACCGCAACCGCGTTCGCCACTTGCGGCAGCAGCATGGCCATGCCTGCTCCCAGCATCATGCCGAATTGTTTTCGCGTCACTAGACCGAGAGCCTCGTACTCCTGCCGGTCCTGCTCAAAATGATCCTGATCACACATATTCGCTCCTTCGCTCTTTTCTCAGGCCGCGCGGAAGACCGCGCACGCATACCAGAACATTTTATATCACGCTCGCGTTCGCCGCCGAAGATATGCCGAGGATCGCCTGTCCACTCCCCTCACTCCGCTCTCAATGCCGTGCATGGATCCACTCGCGCCGCGCGCCAGGCGGGTACCCAGCATGCAACCATCACGACGGCGACCAGGAACGCGGCCGATCCCGCGAAGGTCAGCGGGTCCACTGGCGAAATCCCAAACAGAAGCCCATCCATCAGTTTCCGCGCTGCCCACACTCCGATCAGGCCCGCGGCAGCGCCCACGGCGGCCATTTGCAGGCCGTCTTTCAGCACCAGCCAAAGGACATTTTTGGCACTCGCGCCCACGGCCACGCGCACCGCCAGCTCCCGCCTGCGTCGAGCCAACAGAAAAGAAACTACGCCGTAGACGCCAACCGCGGCGAGCACCAAACCGGCCGCGGCGAATAATCCCAGCAAGAGAGTTGTGAAACGCTGGCTGCCAGTTTGTTGTTCGACGATTTCGTCGATCGTTTGCACTTGCGCGAAGGGCATATCGGCGTCCATGGCATGCAGCTGCCGCGCGATTTCAGGAACCAGCAGGCGCGGATTCGAGGCGGTGCGAACCACAATGTCCTTGAATCCGTAATTGACCAACGGGTGCTGAGAATACAAGACGATAATCTGTGGCTCCGGCGGCGAAGCGAGTCCGCTATTTCTGAAGTCGCCGATAACGCCAATGATGGTGACGTCGGCGGAGTCCGTTATATTTGCCCCGGCTGGAATGTGGAGAAATTGTGGAGGTCCAACGTGAATACGCTGGCCGAGAGGGTTCTCAGTTGGGAAATAGCGGCGCTCGAGTTCGTGACTGATAAGAGCCACCGGCGGACTGGCCGCGCTGTCCGATTCGGCGAAGTCTCTGCCGCGAATCAGCGGAATCCCCAAGGTTTTCAGGAAATGGGCATCCGTGAGTCCGAACTTGGCCGAAGGAACATCCTGAATTCTGGTAGCTGGGTGTCCGGGTATGCCAAGCATCTGCGTCCAGTTGTAGTTTGGGGGATAAATGGTTGTGACACTCGCCTCCCGCACGCCCGGCAGTGCACGCACTCTGTCTGCGAACTGATCGCTAAAGCGGGTGATGGCCTTTCGATCCGGATAGCGCACGCCGGGCAAATAAAAATGTCCAGTCAGCAAATGATCCTGGCGGATGCCCAATTGTTGCCGCTCCAGTCGCAGGATGCTTTGAACCAGCAGGCTGGCCCCGACCAGGAGCATCAAGGACATCGCCACTTCCATCACGACAAGGACGTTCCGCATGCGTTGAGCGCCTAACCCCGGCGTCCCGGAGCGTGAGCCCAGCTTCAGGGCGTTCACCGGGTCCAATCGCGTGCCGGTAAGCGCCGGACCCAGGCCAAAAAACAAAGTGGTAATGAAAGACACTACCACGGTGAAGATCAACACTCGCCCATCGATTCCTATCGAGGCGAGCTGCGGCAGGTTGTCAGGACGCATCCTTGAGAGACTCGTGACTCCAATCCGTGCCAGAACCAATCCAATCCCGCCGCCAATCAGCGATAGCAACAGCGTCTCGACGAGCAACTGCGCCACCAGCCGTCCTCTTCCTGCTCCAAGAGCCGCGCGCACAGCCAGTTCCTGCTCTCGCGCCGAATTGCGGGCCAGATGCAGGTTGGCCAAATTCACGCAGGCGATCAGCAAGATAAGACTCACGGCGCCCATCAGCAGGAAAAGCATGGGCCGCAGATCATGCGCCCGCGTCTCGGAAAGCCTCTCCAGTGCCACGCCGATTCCCCGATCGATGGGGTACGCGGCCGCCAGTGCCGCGGCTATGGTTGCAAGATCCGCTTGCGCCTGTTCAATCGAAACGCCGGGCTTCACTCGTCCCAGCGAATAGAAACCTCGCCCTCCTCGCCCGGCTTCGGTCCACATATCCCCCTCTACATCCGCAAATGCGAAGGGGGTCCAAATCTGAACCGACTTAGACTCCATCCATTCGGGAATCACATCCGGCATCACGGCCACAATCGTATAGGGCTCGTCATTGATAAGAATTTCCCGGCCCAGGATTGCCTTGTCGCGGCCGTACCGGTTGTTCCACAATTGGGCGCTGATGGCCGCCACATAGCACTTGCAAACGACGCTCTCATCCTGCGTAAAGAGGCGGCCCATGATTGGCTTTACATCCAGGATTTGGAAATACGCTCCCGGCACCAGGCCAACCCACGTCTGTTCCGGTTCGGTTTGCTGGCCGCCGAAGCTCACGTTCTTTCGCCAAGTGTCATAAACCGCCATATTCTCGAAGCTGTGACTGCTCTGTGCAAAGTCCCGCATGTCCACCGCCGACGGTCCACCGGGACGCCCGCTTCCGTTAGGGTTGATGGGAACGCCATTCTCGGTGGCTTCGATACGCACAATTCGATCCGCGCCGGAGAACGGCAACGGCCGGAACAGAACGCTTTCAACCACGCTGAAAATCGCGGTGTCCGCGCCGATGCCGAGCGCCAGAGTCAGCACGGCGACCATCGTAAACCCGGGATTCTTTCGCAGCATGCGGAAGGCGTAGCGGATGTCTCCGAGCGCAGTATCGATGAATAGCATGCGTCGCTCAGCCCGATACTCTTCCTTGATGGCCTCCATCGCGCCGAACTTCAGAATCGCCTGGCGGCGCGCCTCGGCAGGGGGCAGCCCGGCTCGAAGATTCTCGGCGGTCTGAAGAGCGAGATGTTCCTCAATCTCTTCCTTCAGCCGTTCGTCATGCTTGCGCTTCGCTGCCAAGTTGGCCAGACGCGTAAGGAACCGCCGGAGAGATCTCATGACAGATCCACTCTCATGACAAATCGTCCGCTTTCACTTCGAAGAAACGAGCGATGATCGCCTCGGTTTGCTTCCAATCCCGGGCCTCGGCCCGCAACTGTTTTCGTCCGCCCCGCGTCAGCCGATAGAAGCGCGCCCTGCGGTTATTCTCGGAGGCGCCCCACTCGGACGCGATCGCGCCTTCCTGCTCCAGCTTCAACAGCACGGGATAGAGAGTGCCCTGATTCACGGCCAGCAAATCGCCGCTGATCTGCTCGATGCGGCGGGCGATTCCGTAGCCGTGCAGCGGCCCCAGGACATCGAGAGTTTTGAGGATCATCAACGCCAACGTTCCCTGCAGGACGTCCACTTTTGGTTTCATAGCGCCGCCGTTTAGGTTTCCAACAGCAAGGATGCCACGCTTTCTCTGGGAAAGCAACAGGGAGGTGTCCGGGTTGGCCGAGGGGTACTCGCGGATCAAGAGGGTGAGCTAGCGTTCGCCGCCGAACATGTGCTTCGGATCTTTGTTGTTGTCCTGGCAGACGTATTCGTACATCTCTTGATCGGGCTGCCAGCGGATGATCCAGCCGCCGGTCCACGGCTTGGTGTACGCGCCGGGGTCGTCGACGGTGGCTTCGTATTTCAGCGTGTTGTAGTCGGTGCGGGTGAAATGCTCGGTGAGGTGCAGAAACTCCGTGCTGGGAATGCCCTCGCGCGTCAGCCAAAATCGTTCGTTGAAGCCGACCGTGTCCACCACCAGCGAGTCGCCCTCCCAGTGGCCCTCGGAATGGCCGAAGAAGGTCGGCTCCAGGTTGTTGGGATGCGGCTGGCCATCCATATAAATAATGCGCCAGGTGTGGGGCCCACCCACCTCGATCATGTAAATGCGTTTATGTTCGGGCACATCAATGAACTCGAATCCGTAGCGCGCATGAAACAGGCGCGGGTCCGCCGGACGGCAGGCACTTGGTATGGGGGGCGTCCTTGGTAGTGGCGCTCTGCCGGTAGTCATAGAGCGCGCGGGCCCATGGCTGAAACGGAACCTCGCTGATCTTCAGGTTGGTCGGCAGGTTCATGCGCGGGTTGTCGATACCGCGCCCGATATTCGTCGCCAGCGTCGATCCGGCATTACCTTCCCACACGCCTTTTTCTCCGGGCAGAGGGCCGAGATTAACGCGGCCATCGGGCCAGTGCGGGGTCGGACGCGGCGGCTGCGCTGTGCGAGTGCTGTCGAGGCGGCCGCCGTTGAGGCCCGCGGGCGGCTCGTCTTGCGCAGCGAGCGGGAGTGCCAGAGCGCAGAATAGGATCGCGCCCGCCCGAGCTATCCCGGATTGCAGTTGAGATACCATGTCCCGCGGCTTATTCCCCTTCATGTAGAGCAGGATGGGTACTTTCTGGCCGGCGGCGGGATGCCATTCGCCATGCCAGGAACCGGTCAACGGATGCCCTTCCTGCGCCCGGAGTGCAACCGCAATTCCAAGCAACGCGACAAGACCGAGCCCAAAGAAAGATCGTCTGCGCATTCACCCTCAAGCTCCCGAGCAGAGCCGTTTTATACACGGGCCAGGCGAAAACCTAGACGCGGCCGCAGCGGGGGGAGTGAAGTGAGTGCACTGCGAGTGGGGCCCGACAATGCTTGCCTTCAGAGGTCCAGTGTGAAAAAATGGCGCGCGCAGGTTAGTCGATCAAGTCATTCGATTAAAAAGGAGACGCTATGCGAAAACTGACCCTCATATGTGTTTCGGTGCTAGTTGCGGCGGAGGCTCAAACTCAGCATCTGCCTCGCGGGACGGCCGTCGATATCAGCAACTCGGAAGTGCAGGCGACAGTGCAGAAAACCGCCTCCGCGCCGGTCAGCGACCAGGCCATCCGGGTGGTGAGCATCAACGGCGAATACAACGTGGGCGTGGGAGTGGTGCATCGCGCGAAGACTGGCGGCGCGGGCAGCCCGGGGCGCGGTGGAGGCGTGGAGCACAGCCAGATCACGGAGGTTTATCACGTGATTTCCGGGAACGCGACGCTGGTGACCGGAGGCACCATCGAGAACCCTCGGGAATCGGCCCCCGATAGTCCGGTAGTGACGACGCTCAATGGGCCCAGCACGCAGGGCAACTCCGTCTCCAACGGGGTGAGCCGCCAAGTCGGGCCGGGCGACGTCGTCATCATCCCGCCAAACACCCCGCATTATTTCAGCGAAATCACGTCGGACCAGATTGTGTACCTGGTGGTGCGAGTGGATCCGCACAAAGTTTTACCGGCCGGATACGGAGCGAAGTAAGATTCAATCGAGGTGATTATGCGATGGCACTTGTCAGCCGCGTTGGCTGGTGTGATCCTTCTGCTGGTCTTGGCTGCCGCGCCGAGCAGCGCGCAACAGATTTTTGACACCTACACGCCGGGCGCGTGCTCTCCGAACGGACAGCCGCACGGCGGGTGCCCTCCCGGCACCTTGCATCGAATTCGCGTGGTCCCGCTGGCGACCGGGCTCGACCGCCCGTGGCACATCGCGTTTCTTCCGGATGGCCACGGCATGCTGGTTACCGAAACGCCGGGGCGATTGCGAATGTTGCGCGACGGCGTGCTCGACCCGAAGCCGATATCGGGCTGGCCGGTGGAGTCCTTGCATGCGCAAACCCTCAACTCCGTGCTGGTGCATCCGCAATTTGCGCAGAATCATTTGGTGTATTTGTCCTACTCCAAGGTCGACGAGCAGAAGCGCACCACGCTGGCGTTGGCGCGCGGACGCCTGGACGGCATGACGCTCAGCGATGTCCACGAGATTTTCGTGGCGGACGCCTGGTCACCCAGCGGCGCCCTGGCCGGCCGAGCTGCGTTCGGCCCCGATGGCATGGTGTACCTGGGGGTCGGCGACCGCGACAGATTTGTGACCACCGATGACAACAGCGCGCGCATGCTCGCGCAGAATCTCGGCAGCGATGCGGGGAAAGTGCTGCGGCTGCGCGACGACGGCGGCATTCCAGCCGACAATCCGTTTGTGGGCCGCGCGGGCGCCAATCCGGAGATCTATACCTACGGCCATCGCAACGTGTACGGTTTCGCGTGGCACCCCGACACCGGGGCCCTGTGGTCGTGCGAGATTGGCCCGATGGGCGGTGACGAACTCAACATACTCGAACCGGGCAAGAATTACGGCTGGCCGCTGGTGTCATTCGGGAAGATTTATACCGGCAATCACGCGTCGGAGCAATCGTACTACAGGCCCGGGATGGAAATGCCGGTCATGTTCTGGATGCCCGCCATCAGCCCCTCCAGCCTTATCTTTTATACCGGCGACAAGTTCCCGTACTGGAAAGGGCACCTATTCGTGGGCGCGCTGAACGGCCAACAACTTCAGCGCATCGCCTTCAACCAGCCTCCGCCGCAGGTGGAACGGCGCGAATCGTTGCTCACCCAGCTGGACGCGCGAATCCGGGACGTGCGCCAAGGCCCGGACGGATATATCTATGTCGCCACCGAAGCCGCGGAAGATACCACCGGGCCGCCCAATCCCCGGCCTGGCCAGGGCCCCGCTCCGGGAGGTCCGCACGGGATGGTACTGAGGATCGAGCCCGTGGACTAATGGGCGCTATTATTCCGGCCGAACCTCATGTAAAATAGATGCGAAAAGCTACAAGCAACAGAAGGAGCTTTGGATGAATCCTCGATCTCCGATTTGCCCGATGCTTTGCGCGGCGGCGGTGTTCACGCTTGCGTCCGCGTCAGCCTTCGCCCAAGCAGTCCCGGCGGCCGCCAAGGTTGCACCCGCCACGACAGCCACCACCCGGAGCGCCCCGCGCACGGCGGACGGACAACCGGATCTTCAAGGCGTGTGGAGCACGGCGAGCGTAACGCCGCTCGAGCGCCCAAAGGATCTCGGCGCAAAGGAATTCTTCACCAAGGAAGAAGCTGAAGCGTACGAGAAGAAGACGCTGGCGCAACACGAAGTGGCCACGCCGGGAACCTACGGCGACGTGCATTACAGCATGGCTCAGTTCGGGCTCGAAAAGGGCCAGGCCACGGTGGCATCTACCATCCGGACCTCGCTCATTATCGGTCCGGAAGGGAGAATCCCTCCGATGCTCCCGGAAGCGGTGCAGAGGAACGCGGCCCGCGCGGCGGCCATCAAGGGGCACGAATTCGACGGACCGGAGAATCGCACGCTCGGTGAGCAATGCATCATGTGGCCCAACGAGGGGCCGCCCATCCAGCCCGCCGGCTACAACAGTAATCTCCAGATTGTGCAGGGCCCCGGATACGTGGCCATCCTGCAAGAGATGATCCACGACGTGCGCATCATCCCCACCGATGGGAGCCCGCATCTGGCGTCCAACATTCGCCAATGGTTTGGGGATTCGCGAGGTCACTGGGAGGGCGAGACCCTGGTGGTGGATACAACGAACTTCACGGCCCGCACCGCGTTCCGCGGCTCCAGCGAGAATCTCCACGTCGTGGAGCGTTTCACGCGCCAGGCAGACAATAGCATCCTTTACCAATTCACCGTGGAAGATCCATCCACGTGGGCTAAGTCCTGGAGCGGCGAGATGCCCATGACCAAGATCGATGGACCGCTCTTCGAATACGCCTGCCACGAAGGCAACTACGGAATGAGGAACAACCTGAGCGGGGCGCGCGCCGAGGAGAAAGCGGCCCAGTCCGCCGGGAAATAAAGTGCCATGAGGATAAAATCGCTGGCCGCAATTGCCGCGCTCGCCATGGCCTCTCCTTCCATGTGGGCGCACCATTCCTTCGCAGCGGAATTCGATCCGAACAAGCCGGTGAAGCTCAAGGGCACGGTGACGCAGATGGAGTGGATCAACCCGCACTCGTGGATTCATATGGACGTCAAAAATCCGGACGGCACGGTTACCAGCTGGATGATCGAAGGCGGCAGCCCGAACGCTCTGCTGCGGCGCGGATTCACGAAGAATTCTCTTCCTGTGGGGAGCGAGATCGTTGTAGAGGGCTATCAGGCCAAAGACGCATCGAATCGTGCCAACGGCCGCGATCTCACGTTCGCCGACGGGACCAAACTGTTTCTGGGATCTGCAAACAGCGGCGCTCCGGATGACAAGTCCGAGAAATAGGCTCGGCCGAACCGGCGCGATCACCGCGCTTTCCGCCGTGCTGTTCCTGCCGTTGCTCGCAAACGGCGCGCCCTCTTGTGAGGCGCTCTCCAAGCTTGCGTTGCCCGATACTCTCATGACGCTGGCGCAATCCATGGCTCCGGGCGAATTCACAGTTCCCGAGGGCTTCCGGCCCGGACCTGGCGATCCTTCGGCCCAAGGTCTCGCCGCCGCTCTCAAAGAACTTCCATCGTTCTGCCGCGTCGCGGCGACGCTGAAGCCCACACCGGATTCCGACATCAAAGTCGAAATCTGGCTGCCCGAAATGAACTGGAACCGGAAGTATGAGGCCGTTGGAAATGGCGGATGGGCCGGATCCATCAGCTATTCCCAAATGGCTGCGGCGCTGCGGAACGGATACGCCACCAGCTCCACCGACACCGGCCACGGCAGCGCAGGGGGCAGTTTCGCTCTCGGGCATCCCGAAAAACTGATCGATTTCGCGTGGCGCTCGGAGCATGAGATGACGGTAAAGGCCAAGGCTGTCGTCAAAGCATTTTATGGCGACGATCCGAAGTTATCGTATTGGGTGGGATGCTCTTCGGGAGGCAAGCAAGGGCTGAAGGAAGCGCAAAAGTTTCCGGACGATTTCGACGGCATTGTCGCCGGCGCGCCCGTTCTGAACTGGACGCATCGCTCTATCGAGGCTGTCTGGGTGGCGCAAGCCGCGCTGAGAGACCCGGCCAGCTACATCCCGGCGGAGAAATATCCGCTGATTCACCAGGCCGCCGTCGCGGCCTGCGACGCGCAAGACGGGCTCAAGGACGGTCTCATCGGCGATCCGGCGGGCTGCCGTTTCGACCCGGCGGTGCTCCAATGCAAGGACGAGGGTGGCATGGCGTGCCTGACGCGGCCACAGGTGGAAGCGGTCCGGAAGATCTACACTCCGGCGGTGAATCCGCGCACCGGCGAACGGCTCTCGCCGCGATTCGAGCCGGGCAGCGAACTGGGATGGCGCCCGATCGCGGGCGGTCCGGATCCATTTGGCGCGGCGAACGATTATTTCAAATACGTGGTCTTTCGCGATCCCAAATGGGATTGGCGGACCTTCAACTTCGACAGTGATGCGGCACTCACCGACCACGTTGATGACGGCCTCATTAACGCCACCAGTACCGATCTAAAACGCTTCGTGGCGCACCAGGGAAAGCTGATTCTGTATCACGGCTGGACTGACACCAACATCACTCCCGGGGCAACCGTGGATTATTTCGAGCGAGTCGTGGAACAAATGGGAGGCCCCGCGCAGGCCGCGCAATCGGTGCGTTTGTTCATGGTTCCGGGAATGAATCACTGCGGCGGCGGCGAGGGACCAAGCGTGTTCAACATGGTCAGCTCGCTCGATCGATGGGTGGAAGATGGAAAGGCGCCCGATCAAGTCCTGGCGTCTCACCTTACGGACGGCAAGGTGGACCGTACGCGGCCGCTGTGTCCGTATCCTCGGACGGCTCAATATCTGGGAACCGGCGATCCGAACGACGCTCGGAACTTCGTTTGCAAATAGGGCGCATGCCAAATCCCAAAATGGCAGTTTGCCTGATGGTGCTGACGAGTCTGACGGCGGCCGCGCAGTCCGGCGCCAGTGGCGGTGAATGGCGGACCTATGGCGGAGACCTCGGCAACACGCGCTACGCACCGCTCGATCAGATCAACGCGGCGAATTTCAATAAGCTCGAAATCGCGTGGCGTTTCAAGACAGACAACCTGGGTCCGCGGCCGGAAACGAACTTGGAATCGACGCCGCTGATGGTGAATGGCGTGCTTTATTCCACCGCTGGGACGCGGCGCGACGTGGTGGCGCTGGACGCAGGCACCGGCGAGTTGTTGTGGGTGCACGGAGAAAAAGAGGGGCGTCGCGGGGATGTTGCTCCGCGAAAACTCTCCGGGCGCGGTCTCGCCTATTGGACCGACGGACGCGAAGAGCGCATCCTGTATGTCACGCCGGGCTATCGCCTGATCGCATTGGACGCGAAGACTGGATCGCGGATCTCAAGTTTTGGAACCGATGGCGCAGTGGATTTGAAGCTCGCGGACGACCAGCAAATCGATCCGATGAATGGCGAGATCGGCCTGCACGCGGCGCCGGTGGTCGCGGGCGATGTGGTGATCGTCGGCGCGGCGCACAAGGCGGGAGACATACCGAAGAGCAAAACCAACGTGAAGGGCTTTGTGCGCGGCTTCGATGTGCACACCGGAAAGCGGCTGTGGGTCTTCCACACCATCCCGAAGGCCGGTGAGTTCGGCTATGACACTTGGGAAAATGATTCGGCCGACTACACGGGCAACACCGGCGTGTGGGGCCAGATCAGCGTGGACGAGCAATTGGGGCTGGCCTATCTGCCGGTCGAGTTGCCGACTGGCGATTTTTACGGCGGCCATCGTCCGGGGAACGGCCTGTTCGGCGAGAGCATCGTGGCTGTCGATCTCAAAACCGGGCAACGAAAATGGCACTATCAATTGGTGCATCACGGCATCTGGGACATGGACATCCCGTGCGCGCCGATGCTGGTGGATATTACCGTGGACGGGCGCCAAATCAAAGCCGTGGCGCAGCCGACCAAGCAAGCATTTCTTTATGTGTTCGACCGCGTTACTGGCACCCCCGTCTGGCCCATCGTGGAAAAGCCGGTGGAGCAGTCCACGACGCCGGGTGAAAAAACCAGCCCAACCCAACCGTTCCCCACCAAGCCGCCGGCTTATGACCGCCAGGGTTCATCCATCGACGACCTGATCGACTTCACGCCGGAACTGCGCGCGGAAGCGGTGAAAATCACGTCGCGATATAAGTTCGGGCCGCTGTTTACTCCGGCGGTGGTGAGCAAGCCAGACGGGCCGCTGGGCACGTTAGTCATGGGACCGTTTGGTGGCGGAACCAATTGGCCGGGCGGATCTTTCGATCCCGAGACACACATCCTGTATGTATATTCGCAACGGATGCTGGACTCCATGGGACTGGTTGCCCCGAAACCGGGCGCATCCGAAATGGCGTGGGTTCTCGGGAAACCGGCCGACGCCGCCGGTGCGCCTCCGCCGCTGATGGTTCAAACGCTCCCGATCATCAAGCCGCCTTACGGCCAGATCAGTGCCATCGATCTGGACAAGGGCGAGATCTTGTGGCAAGTCGCTCATGGCGAGACGCCTGACAATGTACGCAATCATCCTGCTCTAAAAGGAGTAAATATTCCGCGCACCGGGCGGCCTGGAGTGATCGGTACTCTGGTGACGAAGACGCTTGTGATCGCGGGCGAAAGCGGCGTGTTCACCCTGCCCTCCGGCCAGAAAGGCGCGATGCTTCGCGCTTACGACAAGAAGAGCGGCAACGAGATTGGCGCGGTGAACATGCCGGCGGGACAAACGGGATCGCCGATGACGTACATGCTAAATGGAAAGCAGTATATAGTCGTAGCGATCGGCGGAAGCATACCCGCGGAATTGATCGCGTTTACTGTACCGAGCAGCAACTGATGAATCGAGGTGACCCATGGCACGCATGATGCACGGGGTTTGGCGGTTAGCCTTCCCTCTTTGGCTCTCGGCGGTCCCTTTGTTGGCGCATCATTCCTTTGGCGCGGAATATGACGCCGACAAGCCCGTCACGATAACGGGCGTCATCACGAACATTGAATGGACCAACCCGCACAGCCACCTCTTCGTGGATGTGAAGGACGACAAGGGCAACATCGCTAACTGGAAGTTTGAAGGTTATCCGCCGGTTGTTCTTTACCGGACTGGCTGGAGGAAAGATATCACCATGAAGGTGGGCGACACTGTCACCGTCTCCGGCTGGCGCGCGAGAGACGGAACCAACTGGGCACATTCGCGGGAAATCACTTTCGCGGACGGAAAGAAGCTGTTCTTTGGGCCGCCCGCCGGTACGGGTGACGGAGGAAACACGCCGGCGGTGAAGGTGCCGCAATGACGTTTTCAATAGCGCGCCGCCTGCTGCTGGCTTCGATTCTGCCGATCGCGAGTATTCCGTCATTCGTTTGGGCGCAGAACGCAGTCCCGCGCATGCCCGACGGCAAACCGAATCTGACTGGAGTCTGGCAAGGTGGCAGCACGCGGAAGGGATCTTGGGAAGAGGCCAATTCCGGATTGGGCGTGGGTGGCACGGGACGCGATCCCACGGCGCCACCGAGTCCGGCGTCACAGCAAGTGGTGAATGTTCCCGCGCCTTATCAGCCCTGGGCCGCCAAGAAAGTTCTGGAGTCGTATAACAAGCGAGGCATCGATGATCCATCGGCTTTGTGCCTGCCGCCGGGCGTACCGCGCCTAACGATCACCGGGCTTTTTCCAATGCAGATCGTGCAGACGCCGGAGCAAGTGATTATTCTCTACGAATACATGAATGTTTTCCGCGTGATTCCGCTGAATGCGAAACATCCCGACGATCTGGTCTCAACCTACATGGGAGACTCGGTGGGCCACTGGGAGGGAGACACGCTGGTGGTGGATGTGATCAGCTTCAACGATAAGGGTTGGCTCACCGGCACTGGGACTTTTCACTCCGACGAGCTGCACGTCACCGAGCGTTATACGCGCGTGGACAAGGACCAAATCAAATACGACGTCACCATGGAAGACCCCAAGGTGCTAACCGGTCCTTGGACCATTCATACCAGCTTGATGTTGCGCGAAGGCACTCGTGTTCAGGAGTATGTGTGCGCCGAGAACAATTTAGATCCAGCGCGTTATGAGAAGCTTCTCAAGGATGGCGTGAAATTCACCCGGCAGTAGTCCATTGGAATTAAGATTTACAACGTGGAAGATTCGATGACAGAGGTGAGAATCACTTGTCCTTCAGGCGATTTGCCGGCCTACGTGGCCAGACCACGGACCAGTGGACCGTGGCCGGGCGTAGTCGTGATCCACGACATTCTGGGAATGAGCCGCGATTTGAAGAATCAGGCTGACTGGCTGGCGGGCGAAGGATACTTGGCCGCGGCGCCGAACCTCTTTTATTGGGGCAGGAAGATGACGTGTCTGCGAACCATCTTCCGCGATATGCAAACGCGGCGCGGGAGGACATTCGACGACATCGAAGCAGTGCGCTCCTGGCTGGTGGGCCAGGAGGGTTGCAGCGGCAGGATTGGAGTGATCGGTTACTGTATGGGTGGCGGATTTGCGCTGCTCCTGGCGCCAAACCATGGCTTCTCGGCGTCCAGCGTCAACTATGGCACGGTGCCAGGGGACGCGGACCGGTTGCTAGCAGGAGCTTGCCCCGTCATCGGAAGTTACGGCGCCAAGGATTGGCCGCTGCGGGGCGCAGCCCAGCGGCTGGAGCGGGCACTGACTGCGGCCGGCGTGGAGCACGACGTGAAGGAGTATTCCGCTGCCGGGCATGCGTTTCTCAACGACCATAACGGCGAGGAGGTTCCGTTCCTCTTCGTGCTGATGGGCAAAATCACCGGCGCCGGATACCACGAGGCTGCGGCGCAAGACGCGAGACGCCGCATCGTGTCATTTTTTGACCGGCACCTCCACCTGTAGTCAGGACCCGCCGCAGGCAGTCGCCACGGGCGTCCGGATTTGTGATCCAGTAGAGAAAATGGAGACAGTGAGTGGCCGGCAATTCCAAATCCGTGAGGCGAATCACGCCGATGTTGGCGAATTGCGAATTTTGATCGAACGTTCCGTGCGCGGTCTTCAACAGAATGATTACACGCCTGCGCAGATTGAGGGTGCGCTCGGGCACGCTCTCGGGCTGGATACCCAGCTAATCGAAGATGGAACCTACTTCGCGGCAGTACCGCTCTCAAAGCCAGAATTAATTGTCGGGTGTGGAGGATGGAGCTATCGCAAGACTCTTTTTGGCAGCGATCACGGACCGCATCGAGAGCAGGGCTTGCTGGATCCCGCCACGGAGCCGGCGAAGATCCGAGCCATCTTCGTCCATCCTGAATGGGCTCGCCAAGGCTTAGGAACCCTGATCCTGAAACACTGTGAAGACGCGGCACAACGAGCGGGGTTCCGCAGCCTGGAAATGGGTTCAACGCTGACGGGCATGCCTCTTTACTCTCTCAAGGGCTACGAACGGCGTGAACGTGTAGCCATCCCGCTTCCGAATGGAGAAGTTCTCCCTATCGTTCACATGGTGAAGACGCTTTGACGCAGGTCGATGAGTGCCGAAGGAAGCGGCCGTTCGGGAATGCGCTGTTCGCGAATGCGCTCGTGTCCCGGCAGATCTTTGTGCTATCATCCTTCAATCGCTGAGCGAACCAGACGCGACTTTCTGACGGCGATAGGCCTGGCCGGCGGTTACGGCGCTACATTTACGGCCATGCAAACGCTGGGGCTGCTACCCAGCGTGGCCTCTGCCGCCTCGGTGGTCGACTTGCCGTTGAGCGCGGGCAAGGGAGTGAAGGTCGTCATCCTCGGCGGAGGGATCGCCGGACTCGTTTCGGCGTACGAGCTGGGCAAAGCCGGATTCCACTGCACTGTGCTGGAGGCCAGGGAACGCCCCGGCGGCCGTAACTGGACAGTGCGCAACGGTACTACGGTCGAGTTCGTGGATGGCACGAAACAGACCGCGATGTATTCCAGTCCGGACAGCTACTTCAACGCCGGCCCCGCGCGCATTCCCTCGATTCACAAGACCATGCTCGGCTACTGCAAGGAGTTGGGCGTGGCTCTGGAGGTCTTCGTCAACACCAATCGCAGCACGCTGATGTTCAGCGACAAAGCCTTTGGCGGGAAACCGGTCGAGCAGCGGCAGGTCATCAACGATACGCGCGGCCATATCGCGGAGTTACTTGCCAAGTGCGTAAACCAAGGCGCCCTGGACCAGGAGCTGAACAAAGATGACCGGGAGCGGTTGCTGGTCCTGTTGCGATCCTTCGGCGATCTAAGGACTGGCTACGAATATCAAGGATCGGAGCGGGCTGGCGTGGCGCGTCTGGCTGGAGCCGGGGATGTCACCGAGACTCCGCGCCCCTCTCTGGATTTGCACTCGTTGCTCGACGCCAATCTATGGAACGACACGATACAGGAAGAAACTCTGGATTATCAAGCGACCATGTTCCAGCCCGTGGGGGGCATGGATCACATCCCTTACGCGTTTGCAAAACAGCTGGGCAAAGCGATCCAGTACCAATCTGTCGTAAAGGAGATCCGGAAATCGGACAACGGCGTGAAGGTAGTCTACACGCATCATGGCGCGGAGAAAAGCATCGTCGCGGATTATTGCATCTGCGCGTTGCCCGTTAATATGCTCAAGTCCATCGCCAACGATTTCTCTCCGCAAGTCAAGCAGGCCATCGCGGACACGCACTACAGCGATTCGTACAAGATCGCGTGGGAGTCGAAGCGCTTTTGGGAGGCCGAGTACAACATCTACGGCGGTATCTCCTGGCTGCAGGGTGAGCCCATAAACATGGTGTGGTATCCCAGCGGAAAGATGCACAGCGACAGGGGGGTCCTGCTATCGGGTTATGGGCTGCAAAGCCTTCCGGCGTTCAATCAGCTCCCCAACATCGAGGCCCGTCTCGCTGCGTCACGGGCGGCCGTGGAGAGGCTCCATCCCGGGCACGGCAAGGATCTGAGCAGTCCCATGTACGTGGTTTGGGAGAAGATTCCTTACAACCAAGGCGCCTGGATTTCCTCGTTTGGAGACTATTACACGGGACCCTATCGGGCCTTTCTAGAACCTGACGGCCGCATTTATTTCGCCGGAGATCATTGCAGTTACGTGGTCGCCTGGCAGGAGGGTGCGGCCCTTTCGGCACACCGCACCATTAGGATGATTAGCGATCGGGTACGATCGGTGAAAGCGTAGATGACAACATGAACCTCAAGAGAACGATTTCGGTAGTGGCCCAAGCGATTTCGCTAACGATAGTGATGGCCGCCCTGAACGGAATAGCCGCGGCGCAGAGCGGCCCCGCCGTCAAGCACATCCAGCCGGGAACCTCTGCCATCGCAGCCGCCGTATGGGTGGGCGACACGCTGTATGTGAGCGGGCAATTGCCCTCTCCGGTAACGCCCGCGGTTCCCGACAAGGGCACTGCGGCGGTATGGGGCGACACCAAGACACAATCCGCCAGCGTGTTCGGGAAAATTGAAACCTTGCTGAAAGAACAGGGCCTCGGAATGGGCGACGTGGTGATGATGCACGTCTACATGGTCGGCGATCCGGCCAATGGCGGAAAGCTCGATTTTGCTGGAATGAATGCCGTCTTCACCCAATTCTTCGGTACCAAGGAGCAGCCCAATAAGCCCGCCCGCAGCACCGTGCAGGTGGCGGCCCTGGCGGCGCCTGGGCCTCTGCTGGAGGTCGAAGTCATCGCCGTCAAGTCGAAGTAGGGTGACCGGCATAAAGCCGCTGGCGAGACAAGACAATGCTTGACACCAATTCGATAATTCGCTTATTCTGGTGTCCAATTTCTTCTAACCCAAGGTTGGTTTCGTCTTTATAGCAAGGGTAGTGGACGCAACGGGGCGCCCTAAGTTTCTAAAGCTGAAATAGTCGTCCAACTGGTTGTAATGTAAATATTATCCGGCTGTGCGAGTCACCTTCCGAGAGCAGGTCTGTTGCGCTCTGAGGAAGATGCAACCGCCATGATGAGGTTGTCTGGAGCTCTCCGACGAGCCGCCGATGCACTCGACATAGGGTCCATCGAAAACTTTGATGAGTCAGAAGGAGAGATCTGATGTCCCCAGCATATCGCCCAACATATTCGGTTTCTTTCGTAGCTCGTGATCGCCGGTGGATGCGTTTTGTTTTCAACCTGGCGCTGGCGGTTTTTTGTGTTCTGGCATTTTGTAAGGCAAGCCACGGCCAGTCCACCTTCGGAACCGTGCTCGGTTCAGTGAAGGATCCGTCGGGGAGCTTGATTCCTGGGGCGATCATCACTCTGATGAATACCGGCACGAACGCGGAAAAGTCCACCACCAGCAACTCAAACGGAGGGTACGAGTTCGTTAACGTTGAGATAGGAAATTATAAACTCAGCGTGGCGGCCACTGGTTTTCAAAAGACCGAGTACCAGGCGTTCGACGTGGCCGCCCGAGCCACGGTACGCATTGACATCGATCTGAAGGTGGCTTCGCAAGCTACCACCGTGACCGTCGAGGCCGTCGCGGTGGTCCAGACCGATGCCTCGAATGTCGCCGAGAGCAAGGGCAGCCTGGAGTTGACCGATCTGCCGGTGGCCATCGCTACGCGTTCTTCCGGCTCTACCAGCGCCTACTCGACATTGACGGGGCAACCAGGAGTGCAGATCGACAACGCCAACTCGATTCAGGTCGCCGGCGCCGGACCTTCGCAGCTCTCCGTTACTGTCGACGGGATCAGCTCGGTCGGGCCAGGGACCTTGGGGGCTTTGTCTGAGATGTTCCCGTCCTTCAACTCGATTGAAGAAATCAAGATCAGTGAGACGCTAAATCCCGCCGAGTTTGGAGGCGTCGCCGACATCACCACCATTTCCAAGTCCGGTACGAATACGTTCCATGGCGGCGTCTTTGAGAACGTTCAGAACACCGATTTCAACGCCGCCGACACATTCAGTCACATCGTCGCCCTAGACAAAATGAACGATTTCGGTATCTATCTCGGCGGCCCAGTCATCTTTCCGAAACTGTACAACGGACGCAACCGAACGTTCTTCTTTGGAAGCTTCGAAAGGCTCACGCTGCCGAACACCGAGACCTACATCAACAGCGTTCCTACTCAGGCCATGCGCAACGGCGATCTATCCGCCTATCTCGCTCCCAGCCAGGGCGGTTCAGCCAACCTGTTGACTGGCTTCCAAAACAACCAGATTCCCGCGAGTGACTTGAACCCATATTCGCAAAAACTGATGGACTTGATCTATCCGTTGCCCAATTACGGCCCGCCTGGCCTTATTGCGAACAACTATGTTGGTCTATATCAGATTCCAATCGACAGCGCACAGGGCGACGTTCGCCTTGATCAGAACTTTGGAACCAAGCACTCCATCTACGTCCGGTATAGTTATAAGAACCGCCGCATCACCACGCCTCAGGGACAGTCCTATTATCCCAGCGACCCGAGCACGACCCTCCTTGGAGGGGTCTCGAGGCCCGAGGTCTATAATTCACTGGCCTTCTCTTACAACTGGGTCATCTCTCCGTCCGTGGTGAACGAGTTTCGAGCTGGGTTTAGCTTGATTCATCGAAACATCACGTCTTCTCCCACCGCGCAGCAAGCCGCCAGCTATTTGGGCCTCACCGCCGGCCCGGGCGCCCTGCTGGAGAATCCGCAGGGAGATAACCTTCCGACTTTGTCTATCTACGGATTCATGGGAATTCAGGGTCAGCAGGAATACGTAATTCCGCATGAAGGCACCTACGAGGTCACCGACAACGTAACTTGGACCAAAGGTAAACACACCTTCAAGTTTGGCTTCGATTATCGGTATCTTGAGGCGCTCAACACCGCGGTAAATACGAACTACACCATGGGCGATTATTTGTTCGACGGTTCGGTCATGGGTGCGTTCCTCGGTAACGGCGCCGCCACGCCACTCGCTTCCTTCTTGCTCGGCTATCCGGACGTGACTACCATCGGCAGCGTGGTGAACCCAAACACATACGCATGGTCGAGTGCCTATGCGCTTTTTGCGCAAGACGACTTTAAAGTCTCGCAGTCTCTCACCCTCAATTATGGCCTGCGCTGGGAATATCATCCGCCGTTTAAAGATTATTACAATAATGTTGCGAATTTCGATCCCAATTACTCCAGCACTATCAATGGTCAAGTCGTTCAGGGCGCCATTATCTATCCCGATAAGCAAGCCTTCGCGAACCTGAATCCCTATTTCGTAGGGTCCATCGCCCCCACTCCGGTGATCCTCGCCTCACAAGCGGGTGTAAACAGCTACTTGCGTGACGTTTCCAAGTTGGACTTTGCGCCGCGCATCGGGTTTGCCTGGCGTGTCTTCAACAACAACAAGACTGTCCTTCGCGGAGGTTATGGACGATTTATTGAATCGCTACTGGCCGGCACGGCGGAAGCCGGCTGGTCGATGGGATCGAGCGAAATCGGATACTTTTCGCAGGCCTTCGCCACTAACGGGCAGCCGATCTACAAGATGCCCTACTCCTACCCCAGCAACATCGCCCAGCCTGGCTCGGAGTTTTTTGACGACGCCGTAGCCCTTCACTATAAGGATCCGATCGTCGAGGAGTGGAACCTTACGCTGGAGCAGGACTTGGGTAAAGGAGTGGGTCTGCGCATTTCCTACGATGGCAACCACGGCTACAACCTACCGGTTGCCGCAAACACCAATCAGCCTCCTCCCAATACTGCCGGGTATAACGCCGCGAGCACCCAGGCCGCCATTCCGTTCCCGTACCTGGGGGAAATTGGCACTCAGGACAACTTGGGCTTCTCCAATTACCAGGCCGCTACTATCTCCATGAAGAAGCGCTCCGCGAACCTGCAGTTCGAGCTTAGTTACACATTCGCGCGGGATCTTTCCAACGTCAATGGAGCTCCCCTTGGACCCACCGCCGGCTTCGCCAGTGAATATGGCAACATTTTGAGCGATCCTCAACTTCCAGGTCTTGATTACGGGAACGTGCCGTATATCCACCGCAATCGAGTTCTGGCGACGTTTCTCTATCAACTCCCGTTTGGTAAGGGCCAGGCCTTGCTAAACGGCAATGGCGTGCTCGACAAGATCGTTGGCGGCTGGCAACTGGGCGGCGTGGCTTTGTTTGAGACCGGACCCTACATGTCGGTCTCGGTTACGAGTGATCCATCCGGTACCGGCTTCACCGACTGGGGCAATTTCTCTGGTCTTGGCGGCCGTGCTGACACGGTGCCGGGAGTGAGTCCCTACGCCGGTCAATCGATCAACCAGTGGATCAATCCGGCGGCCTTTGCCGATCCTTGCGCGAATTGCCAAACACTCGCGAATGGGGTTACCACGGCCATAGGCCGGTTCGGTGACGAGTCATCAGGCTCCATCGTCGGGCCCGGCACGCAAGCAGTTTCCCTGTCGCTGCTTAAGCGGTTTTCGATCAAGGAACGGATTCAGGTCGTGGTTGGAATGCAAGTAGCCAATGCGTTCAACCATCCAAACTACAACGTTCCTTCCAATCTGACGATTGGGGTTCCGGCATTCGGCCAGATCACATCCATGCAAAACACCGAGGGTGCGGGTCCACGACAGCTCCAGTTAACCGGGCGCATCACCTTTTGAGCGCAAAACGGAGTGCGGCGCGAAAAGGTCCCTGGGCGGCTTGGCGGGCTATACTGTTGTGATCCTAAGCGAGGAGAACTATCGATGCGCCTTGTCTTTCTATTCGTGATCGTCGCCGCAGCAGCGTGCGCCCAATCCCCCAGTCACCCTCTCGATAGTCTTACGACCACCGAATACTGGACTGTGTACGATGCTCTCCAACAAGCGGGCCAAGTCACGCCGGCTACTTTTGAATAACCTGATCTGTTTTCGTCGGAAGGCTCCTGGGCAACGGCAACGCCGCCGACCGTCGTGAATTCCACCAACGGCAGCGCGAACGCGCACGCCAGACGAAGGCTCGCAATGGCCTCATCGGACAACTCCGCGAAGCCTGAGCCAGACATTGGTCATTGGTCTTTTGGCCGGCTTGTAATCTTCAGTGATTTAGCCTACACTAAGGGCTCTCCCGGTATCCCTAGATGCCCACCAAATTGATTGGAGCCGTTGTCCGAGGGATCGACACCGCTCCCGGAGCGACGGAGTGGCTTCTGTTCGGAAACCATGAAGTGCAGAATGCGCTAAGTGCGAACCCTCCGCCTGCTGGGGAGAATTTCACGGTGGTATGGGAGACGCGCGAAACGTCCAATGGGCGTGAGACGGCGATACGGCCGTTTCACGTGAACGTTCCGGGAATCAATTTGAAAGGAGTAAGACACCATGAACCCAACCACGGCCACACAACGAGCCGTTGACCAGGCTTCTGACAAGACGGCCATTCGCCCCTTCCATGTGAATGTTCCCGAAACCGAACTGACCGAATTGCGCAGGCGCATCAACGCGACGAGATGGCCTGAACGAGAGACGGTCACCGATGCAACCCAAGGCGTGCAGCTCGCCACGATGCAAGCGCTGGCGCGGTATTGGGCCTCCGAGTATGACTGGCGCAAGATCGAGGCCAAACTGAACACCCTGCCGCAGTTCATCACCGAGATCGACGGACTCGACATTCACTTCATCCACGTCCGTTCCAAGCACGAAAATGCTCTGCCGCTGATCGTGACGCACGGGTGGCCCGGTTCGATCACCGAGCAGATGAAGATCATCGATCCGCTGACCAATCCCACCGCCCACGGCGGAAATGCATCCGACGCGTTCGACGTTGTAATTCCGTCGATGCCGGGCTACGGGTATTCAGGCAAGCCGACCACCACTGGCTGGGACCCCGCCCACATCGCTCGCGCCTGGACCGTGCTGATGAAGCGCCTGGGCTACACGAAATTCGTGGCGCAGGGCGGCGACTGGGGTGCGGTCATCACAGAGCTGATGGGCGTCCAAGCGCCGCCGGAATTGCTGGGCATTCACGTCAACATGCCTGGCGCCGTTCCGCCTGAAATTGACAAGGCGGCAGCCACCGGTGCGCCAATGCCAGAGGGTCTCTCACCTGAGGAAACACTCGCCTTCGAGCGGCTGCAATTCGTCTACAGCAAAGGCGTCGCCTACGGCTACCAAATGGGGTTGCGCCCACAGACGTTGTACGGAATTGCGGATTCCCCCGTCGGCCTGGCCGCCTATTTTCTGGACCACGATGCGTGGAGCTACGCGCTGATCTCGCGTGTCTTTCAGGGGGAATCCGAAGGCCTCACGCGCGACGACATTCTCGATAACGTCACGATCGCCTGGTTGACGAACACGGGGATTTCCGGAGCCCGCCTTTACTGGGAAAACAAACTCGGGTACTTCAGTGTCAAAGGC
>Ga0302324_100007654_pt1 | contig 22931 bp, 16 predicted proteins | sample Palsa_T0_1_FD_201949 | JGI IMG/M metagenome (GOLD analysis project Ga0302324, IMG submission 201949) | Peat permafrost microbial communities from Stordalen Mire near Abisko, Sweden - Palsa_T0_1 | ecosystem: Environmental > Terrestrial > Soil > Palsa > Peat permafrost | place: Sweden: Abisko...
GCGGGAAGAGGAATTGATTCGGGGCAATCCGCAGCCACAACGGTGTTGGGCAAACCCGGCGTTTTACATGGAAGCAAAACACTATTGATGCAAACTGAAGACGGCCAGGTTATGGAACCGTATTCCATTTCTGCGGGATTAGATTATCCGGGAATCGGACCGATTCAAGCACATCTTTTTGACGTCGGGCGTGTAAAATTCATGAGCGCCACGGACGACGAAGCTATGGAGGCCGGCCTGGAACTAAGCCGAACGGAGGGAATAATACCCGCCATTGAATCTGCCCACGCGACGGCCATGCTTGGAAAAATGGAATTCGACCCGGATGATGTGGTGATCATCAATCTGTCAGGAAGAGGAGACAAAGACCTGGAAACGTATATTGGATGGGGAAGGTATTAGGGAATTGTGAATGAAGGGTTGTGGATTTTGAATTGCGGATTGTGAGGTATGAATGGTTAGTTGGGGATCGTGGAGTAGATTAGAAATCGGAGGATTGGGAAATTGTAGGTGAGGATTACGGGTTAATGTCTTTTTACTATTCCTAAAATGTAAATTACTGGAAATGAAAAACAGAATTGTTGAACTGTTTTCCCGAAAGAAAAAAGACATTCTTTCAATATTTTATACGGCGGGGTTCCCTGACGCTGACAGTACAATTCCGATTGCACAATTCCTTGAAGAAGCGGGCGTAGATTTGATTGAGATTGGAATTCCTTTTTCAGATCCTCTTGCGGATGGACCCGTGATTCAGGAAAGTAATAAGGTGGCCTTGAATAAGGGTATGACTGTGAAGAAACTCTTGGGACATGTCAGGCAGATCAGGGAAACCGTAAAGATTCCCATTAATCTGATGGGCTATATTAATCCAGTGATACAGTATGGCGTTGAGAAATTTTGTAAAGAGGCATCTGATGCCGGTGTCGACGGACTTATTCTTCCCGATTTGCCACTGGATGAGTATGAGCAGGAGTACAAAACCTTGTTTGAGAGCCATGGATTGTGTAATACCTTTTTGATTTCCCCCACTACATCCGAGGCGCGAATTCGCAAAATTGATGAAGCCTCGCAAGGATTTATCTATGCCGTGTCGGCATCCAGTACCACGGGAGCAAAGGGGGACTTCTCTCTGGAACAAGAAATGTATTTCAAGAAACTTCAGGGAATGAAATTGAAAAATCCATTCTTGGCGGGGTTTGGTATTTCAAATCATAAGACTTTTACCAGGGCGTGCGAGTATGGGGCGGGGGCGATTGTGGGGAGTGCCTTCATTACCTTGGTTAAGGAAAGTGGCGATCCGGGGAGAGACATTAGTGAATTTGTTAAACGATTAAAAGGCTAATCTTTTAGTCTTCAAACATATGATAGTACAATTATCGAAAATAGTTTCGGCGGAGCAGAAGGACAAAATAATCGGTACGATCGCGTTGCTGGGCTATACGACTACGGAGGTGGTCACCCGGCAAGGTCATTATCTTGTGGGTATCGGGAAGAAGGAATTTGACTTGAGATCCATCGGACATCTTCCGGGCATTGCCGACATCCACCGTGTGTCGGAGGATTACAAGCTTGTGTCTCGGAAGTGGAAGGTTGAACGTTCGCAGATTAACTTGGGTGATAATGTTATCATAGGCGGCGGAGTTCTTTCCATCATGGCGGGCCCCTGTTCAATTGAAACCGAAGCGCAGGTGGAGGGCACTCTCCGGCACTTGGTTAAGAACGGTGTACGGATCATGCGAGGAGGGGTGTTTAAGCCCCGGAGTTCACCCTATGCTTTTCGTGGCCTGGGTGTGGAGGGACTTAAAATGTGGCACACATTGGCGCGGGCGGCCGGCATAAAAATCATTAGTGAAGTGATGCAGGTAAGTCAGGTGGAAGAAATGTATGATTACGTCGATATTTACCAGGTGGGGGCCCGTAATACGCAGAACTTTAATCTGCTGGATGCCCTTGGCAAAGTGGACAAAGCCGTGATGATTAAACGCGGTATTTCGGGCACCATCGAAGAACTGCTTTCTTCTGCGGAATATGTTTTCAGTGGGGGTAATGAGCGCTTGTTGTTGTGCGAACGAGGGATCCGCACCTATGAACGGGCAAGTCGTAACACACTGGACATAAATGCCATTCCGATCCTCAAGGATAAGACGCACCTTCCGGTGATTGCCGATCCCTCGCACGGGATTGGTCTTCGCGAATACGTGGAACCTGTCGCGCTCGCCGCCGTCATCGCCGGAGCCGACGGAATTATTTACGAAATACACGAAAAGCCCGAAGAGGCATTCAGCGACAGCCAACAGACCCTCGACTTTCGTGAATCGGAGGAATTGATTCGGAAAATGAGAAAAGTGGGTGAATTACGGGAGAGTTTAGGATTTCAATCCGCCATTTCCTAAGGCGGGCACATCATTTTCCGGAACCTCTATCGAATCGGTCGTTTTTAATAAGATAGAAAAGGTTGTCCCCTCACCCAGCACGCTTTTGACTTGAACTTTTCCGCCGAGTGCCTCGGTCTGAAGTTTTACGAGGAACAATCCAATACCTTTTCCTTCGGTATGAGTGTGGAAGCGTTTATATAAGCCGAAAAGTTTCTCTTTGTACTTTTCGACATCCAGTCCCAGGCCATTATCGCTGACTTCAATTTTAATATGATCGTCTATGATTTGGGCTTTTATACAGATAATTGATTTGCGGTTGGGCGAACGATATTTGATGGCATTGCTGATCAGGTTATAGAGGATGCTACCGATCATGGGCTTTACCGAATACACGGTCTTGACACGGCCAAAGTCATGCAGAATTTCTATTTCATAGTCATCGATTTCCTTCTTAAGCAACGCCGTCACGTGCGCCAATTCGTCAACCAGCGAAACGATTTGCTTTACTTTGGAAACTTTGTTCCGGATGTCAATAATACTGCTCAGGTCTTTAATGGTTGTGTCAAGGGATGTAACCGAGTTGCGGATGTAAGCAATGATTTCGTTATTTTCGCCGTGCAGTTCATTTGATTTTATCAGGCTGAGTAAACCCAGCATGCTGGCCACAGGTCCGCGAAGGTTATGCGAAACGGAGTAGGAGAACTGAAGGAGCTCATTGTTGTGCTGTATTAATTCCTGATTGGTTTCGACAAGCTGGTTATTTTTATCCACCAGGTCGCGACTCAGTTGGACATTTTCTTTGGCCAGCAACTCGCGTTGGTGATGGATTACCCCGTTGGCATTATTCAGATTGTGGATCAGCAATTCATTTTTTCGTTCGTAAAGTTCAAAACTGTACTTCAGGAAAAAAGTGCAGCCCCCCAGGATCAATGACGTGCCGACGACCATGTAGTTCAGGAAATAATAATTTGATCCGGTGAATCCCAATTGATAATACCCGACTCCAAAAACCTCATGCACCGGGTCGTACAGGATGATACACAAAAGGTTAATGGCCAGGGCCGTGACCCAAAATTTTTTTTCACTGAGTTGAAAAAGAATGAATGGAAAAAGGCCAGCCCCTAACAGCAATAGTCGGAAATGAAAATACTGGAATTCCTCGAGCCGGTGGGTAGCCAGCTTGTCAAACACCGAGATGACCAGTGTACACAAACTCAAGGAAGAGGCAAGAAGAAGTCGGCTACTGTTGATAAAACCCCACTGATTGAGAATAACGGGAATAAGAAAGAACAAGGAAGCGAGCATGGCCAGTTCAACAGGAAGAATCCATCCGAAATAGGCCAGCGCAATGAGGAATATCGTTAACGTAAATCCTGATAGGATGGCGCTGACTCGGTTGCATATTACGATGTCACGGTTCTTTAACCAGCTCCCACTGCCATCTACACCCACCTGACTTATGGTATGCCATGCGCTCATTGCAGACCAAATTTAGACGATTTAGAAGACCGAACGCCTAGGTTTGAAGTTTAAAAGATGGAGGAGATGGGGAGACGTTAGAAAAAAAGCTAAATCCGTATCTTTAGCTGTTTTAAATATGCATGGATGGCGAATGTCATTGCCTTAAAAAAGAAGAAAAACGAGACGGTAATTGACCTTGAAATCCTGTTTCGGGCGTTTCAACTCATGAGTACGGTGCGGTTTATGGCCGAAACCTACGAAGTGAACCGGGATATTTGCAGTCGATATGTACATAGCACCTCCCTCGGACATGAAGCCATCCAACTGGCTGCCGGATTCCAAATAAAGCCCTGCGACTATGTCTCGCCATATTATCGGGATGAATCTATGCTGTTAGCGATCGGACTGGAACCCTATGAACTTATGCTACAACTCTTGGCTAAGCGGGACGATCCATTCTCGGGGGGGAGGACGTACTATGGTCATCCGGCATTGAAGCGCGCCGGTTTTCCCCTTATTCCACATCAAAGTTCTGCCACCGGCATGCAAGCCATCCCAGCAACGGGAATGGCTCAGGGAATCGCTTATCTTGAATCTCAGGGTTTACGAAAAGAAAATCACGACGCTATTATTCTTTGCTCCCTGGGAGATGGTTCCGTCACCGAGGGGGAGGTGGCCGAAGCGTTCCAAATGGCGGTATTAAAAAAACTCCCAATTCTTTATTTGGTGCAGGACAACAATTGGGGGATTTCTGCGACAGGAGAAGAAATGCGCACGATGAACGCTTATGAGTATGCCGCCGGATTCAAAGGGCTTGAGCGACGGCAAGCGGATGGCTCAGATTTTATTGATAGTTTTTTGGCGCTACGCAACGCGATTGAATTTGTCAGGAAGAATCGCGCACCAGTTTTAGTTCACGCTAAATGCCCGTTGCTGGGTCACCATACTTCGGGGGTACGGAAAGAATGGTATCGGGGGAATAACCTTATAGAGCAAGCTAAAGATGATCCTTTCATAAAGCTAGAGAATTATTTACTTGCCGAGGGAGAAAATAAAAATAAACTTGACGACCTTCGAAAAGAGTCATCGGCTCTCGTCGCAAGCGATTTCAAAAGAGCGATGGCCTCACTTGAGCCGGACAGAAATGAATTCGACACACATGAATTCGCATCTACTCCGATTGTCGAGGAAATGGGAATTCGTCAACCGGCCAAGGGCGAAAAAGTAGTGATGGTGGATGCGGCTTTGCATGCGGTGGATGAAATCCTGAAAAAGCATCCCGAAGCTTTGTTTTATGGTCAGGATGTTGGGCGAAGGCTGGGCGGTGTTTTCCGTGAGGCAGTCACGCTGGCCCAAAAATATGGAGATGAACGGGTCTTTAATACTCCCATCCAGGAAGCCTACATTGTGGGGTCAACCGCGGGAATGAGCGCAGTGGGTGCCAAGGCCATTGTTGAAATACAATTTGCGGATTACATCTGGGCGGGGATGAATCAACTTGTCGGGGAACTTTCAAAGAGTTGTTATTTGACAAAGGGAAAATTTCCGGTCCAGGTTCTTATCCGGGTGCCGGTGGGTGCGTATGGCGGAGGCGGCCCATATCATTCGGGAAGTATTGAATCCACGTTGCTAACGATCCGGGGCATAAAAGTGGTTTATCCTTCCAACGCGGCTGATATGAAAGGGCTTTTGAAAGCCTCATTCTATGATCCTAATCCGGTCGTACTTTTGGAGCATAAAGGATTGTACTGGAGCAAAGTTCCGGGGACACAAGATGCCAAAACAATTGAACCCGATGAGGATTATATTATTCCTCTTGGCCTAAGTAACATTGTCCAGGATGCTTCCGAAGAAAAAATCATTGCCGGAGAATCGGTCGTTATCATCACCTACGGGATGGGTGTTTATTGGGCGAAAGAAGCGGCCAGAAATTTTGAAGGTAAAGTGGAAATCATGGATTTGCGCTCGCTCTATCCGATCGATTGGAATGCCATTGTTGAATCCGTAAAAAAGCATGGCCGCGCATGTGTAGTGACGGAAGAACCTTTACTGAATTCTTTTGCGGAGTCGCTCGCCGGAAGAATTTCAAAGGAATGCTTTACTTACCTGGATGCACCCGTGGGAACACTCGGTGCTTCAAACTTGCCCGCGGTGCCATTAAATATTGACTTGGAAAAAATGATGCTGCCGAATGCGGAGAAAGTGAGGACGATGTTGATTGAATTGTTGGGATATTAAAGGTGAGTGAAAAGGACGAAGGGCCAAAGGCCAATCGCTAAAAGCCAAATTAAAACGGATATCCGATTCCTACATTATAAATTACCGGTTCGCGGGTGGTGCCATAGGGCCCCCAGAATTTTACTTTGTCCAGAACGAAGCGATCGCCTAAAGGAAGGCTAGGGTCATACGCCTTCATACCCATGTCGAGCCGTAAAACCAGGAATGAAAAATCAAAACGCAATCCAAAGCCGGGACCGATTCCAAACTCCTTATAAAATTGACCGACTTTGAATTCGGTGTTCCCCGACCAGCTTGCGTATCCGGGTTGCCCCGCCTGGGATTCCAACTGCTTGAATGTCCAGACATTCCCGGCATCAATAAACACTGCTCCGCTGACGAACCCAAACAATCGCTGTCGCAGCTCGATACTGCCTTCCAGAAGTATTTGTCCGGGTTTCTCAAATTTGTAATCGAAAAGTCCGTTTTTATTCGGATCATCGTTGAGGAGGGGAGGGTAGGACCCCACACCTAAACGCCGGGGTCGCCAGGCGCGCACACTGTTACTTCCTCCCGCAAAAAAATATTTTTCATAGGGCAATGAATTGTTTGCACCGTACGAATAGGCAATTCCGGAATTGAAACGATAGGCCAAAACGGTGTTTCTGTCGATAATAATGTTCTTGCGAATGTCAAAACTGAATCGGAGGTACTTGTATACTTCGAGCCCTTCCCGGGTTATAAACTTGGGTGAATACAAATTGAATAAAGTTCCTCCGCTCTCGAATTGTGCGCGTAAATAGAAAGAGCTCTTTTGCAGGTTACCATAGTTATTGGGGTTCCAGGTCACGGAGAAAATCATGCTGCTGACAAAAGAAGGCTTGAACGAATTAATGAGATTGTTTCCTTGATCCTGCAAGGCCATGAGCACCGAATCGAACGCGTGGGTAACGTGAGATCGAATGACATTAAGGCTGACTAAGGTCAACGAATATTGAAGGATTTTTTTGTTTTCCCAGGTGTAGGTGCTGGACAGTGTACTGATAGCGCGTTGATATTCGGGCCGGTCTGTATAGGTGTATCCCGCGAGCACTTTTGTTTTTGGGTTGAATTTTCCAAGGGCGTATCCTTTGCTTTCGCCTAATGGGAATAGGAATTGCGGAAAGGTCACTGTTCCGTTGACGTTGGCTTGGGTACTCCGGTAAAAATTTCCCTGTTCGGTGGCGGAGGCGACACCTTCAAATCCAAATCTCCCATTGAGATCAAAACTTTCGAGCCCCCGGAAGATGTTTCTTTTACGAAAGGTCATGGCATAATACGGCCCTGGAAAACCCTGGGTAACAGTCATTCCGGCTTCATTTGACCAGGAATACCGGTCCAGGGGGCTGGAGAAAATATTAGCGATAAACCGGCCTCCCGAAGTGTCATAATTGATGTTCACAAATTTAAATACATCCAGGTTTGCCAATTGCCGCTGTGTATCTCCCGTGGCGGTGCGGCTGTAAAGACTGTCCTTTCGGATAAAGACGCGTTCACTGAGGATTTTGCGGCTGTAGATGTCATTAAAAAAATTAAAGTTGATATCATGAAAGACTTTGGTATGACGTTTTGCCTTGTCGCCGGTAACCACAGAAGCATCGGTTGTAAAATTGATAGAGTCCACCCTGAACTTTTTGTGGTAATCGCGCCGGGTCGGATTAAGGATGTCGATACGAAGCGCAATTTTGCGAGGGTGTCTGAAGGCTGTGTCAAGATCGAAATTGATGTACTGCCTGCTAAAATCGAAGTAGCCGTGGTCCTTCATGAGTAGATCAATCCGCTCGCGCTCTTTGGTAAGTTTTTCCTGATCGAATTGATCGCCCTTTTTGATCAGGCTGGTATATTTCTTATTCTCCACAAGCGCCCGGACGACCGTATCCGCTATGTCGTGGGAAATAGAGTCGTAAACATAAGGGGGACCCGACTTGACCAGGTAGGTAACATCGACTCGTTTTTTAAATTCAGTAATTTTATCGGATGTTTTGGCCAGAAAATATCCTTTTGAGAATAGATAAGTATCAAAGCGCGCCAGTGTAGTAGTGACTCCGGCGGAGTCAAAAACGGTGGCCTTTTCGCCCCATTGCATGAAACTGTTTCCGGTATTAATTTTTACATTGAAGGCGTCAATTCTCCTCTGTTTTCGGTACTGAAGATTGGTCTTTCGGGTAGCCGATGTGGCGGCGTTGATTTTGCGTTGGAATTTCTTCTCAAGGCTGTCTCTGCGGGCAACAAATTTTTCGGGATGGTAATGTCGTTCACCGGTATAATACATCCATACGAGTGTATTGATTGGCAATAGGGGAATTTTTCGATTTGTTTTCTGAGCATAAAGCAGCGTCAGCGGTTCGGTATTCAGTCCTTTGGGGGCTTTGATGTTTTGACGATACAACAATTTTTCGCCCTTTTTAAGATAATGAGTTCCAAGGCAACCGGAGAGAAGCCAAAGAAGAAAAGAAAACAATACGAACTGCCGGATGACCCGATAAAACTCATATTTTGAGGTTGGGGCTACTGAAACCCTCTTTACAGCCGATACCGACGACTCATGATTTGAAGTCGGGATTGCTGAAGCCCTTTTTTCCATTGATACCCATGGCTCCGGCTTTACGGCCGGGGTTACTAAAGCCTTATTTTTACCGACTTTAGTCCAGCGAGACCACTTGAAATGCACACGCGTTTTAATCAAGGTAATTTTAGATATGGAACCCTTACTGTGACAAGCAGATTTTTACACTAAATTTATCGCTATCGTGTTCGCTAAAATGCAGTTATGCTCTCCAAGGCCAGACTCAAATACATCAAATCCCTGCAATTAAAGAAATACCGAAAGGAGGAGCAATGCTTTGTCGTGGAAGGAGCTAAAAACGTACAAGAACTTCTTTACTCTGATTTTGAAGTCATCCAGGTAGTGGCGACGGGGGAATTTGAGAGGCAACACAGGAAGCAATTGGTCGCGCGAAAGATTGAGACTGTCGAATCTACGGATCATGAACTTTCTGCATTGGGTTCGTTACAAACCAATAATGCTGCTTTGGCTGTAGTCAGAATGAAGCCCAACCGTCGGCCGGAACTGAAGCCGGATGAATTTGCCCTTGCCCTGGATGATATCCGTGATCCGGGGAATGTAGGGACGATCATTCGCACGGCCGATTGGTATGGCATTACCTCGATTGTTGCGTCCGAAGAAACCGCTGATCTCTACAATGCGAAAACAATCAGTGCGACGATGGGCTCGTTTTGCCGGGTCAATGTATTCTATACTTCTCTTATCGAATTTCTTCCAACGGTTTCAAGGGTATATGGTACTTTTCTCGACGGCGAAGATGTTCATACGGTCACCTTTCCCAACGGAGGTGTGATCGTTATCGGAAATGAGTCGAATGGAATCTCTTTGGGGGTTGGGCGTTTGGTTCATCATCGAATTGCAATTCCGAATTATGGAAATGCCGAATCCCTGAATGCCGGCGTGGCGACCGGTGTAATCCTTGACAATCTTCACCGGAGAAGAAATTGAAAAATTAAAAATTGGGAAGATTCTAAAGTTGGGTTTTGGTTTTCTATTTCCCTGATCGTTGTGTTAGCTTCTCCGTGATTTCGTTGTGACCTGTATTCGTTCATTTATAAAAATGAGTCGCTTTGCTGGGCAGCTTCTTCAGAGATCTGATGTGCATTTTCTCTCCCCAGGAACCGATCAATCCAGAAATGACCGACATAGATAAGGGGGGTCAGGAGGATCGCCGCGAAGAATTTGTAGATATAGTTGGTTATTCCGATGGCAATGAGTTGCCGGTTGGAAAAGGTGCCGTAGAAGGCCAGGTACAATACGACAAAGCTGTCCACCACCTGGGAGACCAGTGTTGAACCGGTCGCCCTCAGCCAGAGCATTTTAGGTCCCGTGAAGCTTCGCATCCGGTGAAAGACAAAAACATCGACCAACTGTCCCAGTAGAAAAGCTGTAAGTGAGCCGAAAATGATCCTTAACCCCTGTCCAAAAATCCGGTTGAACGCAAAATTCATATTGAAATAGTTACCCTGCGCGTCTTTATTATAGGCGTCCATCCACCAGCCAGCAGGGGGAAGCTTTATGGTTACAAAAATGATCAGAAAGGCATAGGCGATAAGCCCGGCGGCGAGGTAACTGATCCGCTTAACACCCGGTTTGCCAAAGTATTCGTTGATCAGATCCGACGTGATAAAGACCACTGGCCAGATGATAGCACCGGCCGTAAGATCAAAGTCCATCTTAAATCCGAGAATGTTCAGGTTGGCCGGCGGCAGGCCCAGTGTTTCTTCGGCGGAGAATATCTTTACACCGATCATCTCGGCAAGGATCGCATTGGTCAGAAAGATCCCGCTTAGAATGATGAAGAGTCGGTGTTTTTTTTGTTCGAGCATAACGAGTAGGGGGTAATCAGTAGGCTGTACTTAGTCGAGCAGTAATAGGTAATGCGCAGTACATACAATATTGGCGACAAATTACGAGAAAGTTAGGAGTCTCCAGAGAGTTGAATTTTTAACCGCTAGGGTTCAAGTTCAACTGTTTCTCCCTCGATGGCTAATACCGTCGACGGGAAAATTGATTTAGCTTCTTCCAGCAAAGGGTCCGGTTCGCGGTAGCGGGCTGAAATGTGACCGATCATCAGCGTCTTAACACCTGCTTTCAGCGCTATTGTTGCCGCCTGTGATGCGGTGCTGTGCAGGGTTTCCACCGCTTTCTCTTTTTCACTCTCCAGGAACGTAGCTTCGTGGTATAATAAATCAACTCCCCGAAGGGCTTCCGTCATTTTTTCATTATAAGCCGTATCCGAACAATACGCATATGCAAAGGAATGTTTTGGAGGAAGAGTGAGATCTTCATTTTTATAAATAATCTTGCCTGACTCATCCAGGATGTCGGCTCCGGTCTTTAGACGGGCGATGTCTTGCAGCAACATTTCGTTCGGAAGTTTTGGTTTGTTGATTCGCAAAGGTTTTATTTTTTCTCTGAATACAAATCCGGTGCAGGGAATTTTGTGGAGCAATGGAATTGTTTTCACGGTCAATGCCTGATCTTCAAAAAGAGGATCCCGATTTTCAGGGTGTATGGGATGAAAATGGATTTTGTAATGAAGGACCGAGTGGGAGTGTTTGAGTTGGGCCAAAAGAATCTCATCGAGGCCGCGGTGACTATAAATGTGAAGGTCGTTCACCCTCCGCTGCAGGTGCATCGTAAACAGCAAACCCGCCAGGCCAAGGTAATGATCGCCATGAAGATGGCTTATGAAAATATGATTGATCTTATGATAAGGGAGTTGATACCTCTTCAGCTGCATTTGCGTTCCTTCACCCGAATCCACCAGGAAGAACCGGTTTTGAATTTCAATGAATTGAGAGGAGGGAAATCGTCCGTAGGCAGGAAGCGCGCCGCTGGAACCGAGGATGGTGATTTTGAAGGACAATGGTTACTTTAATGTTTAATGCTTAATTTTTAATGTCTAATTCCCCTCGGCAGCAATCCATGTTTTGATTTACCCCACCCCAATTAAACATTCACCATTAAACATTAAACATTTATTCTCCCCCCTTCACATCCTTCTCGATCTCGTGCATAAAGACTGCATCTATCCCCTCTTCAACCGTGGGAAGGATGTTCAAAACGCTATCGAGCTGAGAAATTTTGATCAGTTTCATAGTATGGTCCGACAAACCACAGAGAATAAAAATGCCACTATCTTCCTGCAGAATTCTGTTTCCGACTAACAGGGCGCTTAATCCGGAGGAATCGGTATACTTTACTTCAGTGAGGTCAAGGATTACATTGCGAACACCTTCCGCATGAAGCGTAATCATTTCCGATTTAAGACTTGGCGCAATATTGGAATCCAATTTCTCTTCGTGCAAACGCAACAAACTATATTTCTCCTGCTTGTCGATGGTATACTTCATTTCAATCCGTGATTTACAATTCCCTGAAGGGCAAAATTACTTCAATTTATTGAATTAACGATGCAGCGCTCGATTCGTTCAAGTAGATTTTCATAATTTACTTTGGAAAGGGTCTTTCCGGTGACCTGAACATAGAGTTCTTTGTAGCGGTCGGAAATGGAAGCGACAATAGCGTCAGTCATTTCAGGTACTTTTTGCCCTGCTTTACCCTGGAAACCGTTGCCGATAAGCCATTGACGAACGAATTCCTTCGATAACTGCTTTTGGGGCTCTCCTTCGTTTTGGCGCTGTTCATAACCCTCCGAATAAAAATAACGCGAGGAATCAGGTGTGTGAACTTCATCGATCAAATAGATCTTGCCCTTGTGCTCGCCGAATTCATATTTGGTATCAGCAAGGATCAGCCCTCGTTCTGCCGCCAGTTCTGTACCTTTTTGGTAGAGACCAAGGCTATGTTGCTCCAGCGTCCGGTACTGGTTTTCAGAGACCAGTCCTCGTTTTATGATTTCCTCCCTCGAAATATCTTCATCATGTCCGACCTTTGCTTTCGTGGTCGGTGTGATGATCGGGAAGGGTAGCTTGTCGCTTTCACGTAAACCTTCCGGCAAGGGGACCCCGCAGAGTACTCGCTTTCCGGATTTATACTCACGGGCGGCGTGGCCCGCCAGGTATCCTCGCACTACCATTTCAATCGGAAAAGGCTCACACTGAAAGCCGATGGTCACATTGGGGTCGGGCGTACTTAGGACCCAGTTCGGGACAATTTCTTTGGTGGCGGCTAAATTGAAAGCGGCGATTTGATTCAGTACCCTTCCCTTGTCGGGGATTGCCCGGGGCAGCACAACGTCAAAAGCCGATATCCGGTCGGTCGCTACCATGGCCAACCTATCGCCGAAGTAGTAAACGTCCCTGACTTTTCCTTTGTAAAAACCGGTTTGCTTTTTGAATTTGAAATGAGTTTCCTTGATGGCGTTCATTCCGAAAATTAACGATTAAAAAAATAGACTTTAAAATCTTTTTCTTTGATTAGGGCTTTAAATTGAAGAGCATTCGATTATTTTTCTTCTAACAGGATCCCCGCCCGAAACACGTATGTTCGTATCAGATTGCCCTGCTCGTCAAATTCCTTCCATTCTTTATGCCTTTTGTTGGCTACGTATTCTCCCTGTTCCTTAATCTGGCCGTTGGGGTAGTAACTGGTGTACAGTCCGTGCTGACGGCCAGCCCGATACTGGCATTCCGACAGGCGCTTACCGTCTTCGTAGTAGTTCGTCACGAGTCCACTGACCAACCCAAAGAGATAGGTTTCCTCGGTTTGCTTTTTTCCGTTGGGAAAATAACTCACGCGTTCCCCGTTTAGCAAGCCTTTGTCGTACTCTTCTTTTTGTTTCAGCGTTTTACCATCGGCGGCATAAAATTTCCAGGTGCCTTGCGGCGTATTGTCGTGATAAGATTTTTCCGAGACGATTTTGCCATCTTCAGCATAGTCTTCGGTCTTCATGTCAATTCCATTAAGGGCAACCACTTCCTTTACTTTAACGTTGCCGTTGGGAAAATACGTGAGGTTGGTGCCCACTTTGCCGCCCTCTTTAAAATGAAACTGATGACTGAGTCTGCCGTCTGTAAAATACCCGGTATTGTCCCCATGAAGTTTTCCATTCATGAAATTTCCATCCAGCCGGAGGTGCCCGTCCATGTCATAGCTTTTGAAATTGCCCATTTTTTTACCTTCGGCCATAGTGTACACAATTTCAAGTTGACCGTTTGGAAAAAAAGTCTTGAAATACCCCGACATCCACCCGTCTTTGAAATTGGCTTCGGTTTCAATAATGCCGGTCTCATAAAATGTCCGAGATATACCGTTGGGTTTTTGGTTTCGGTAGGTTATCTCCGAACGCAGTTTCCCTGACGGATAATATTCGCGAACTAATCCTTCCGGTTTCCCCTTTACAAAAAAGGTTTCGTTCTTTACAATTCCGGTTTCAAAAAATGATTTTATACTATCCACCAGAAGATTATTATGATAATAGGCGCGTTGAATGGGTTTGCCTTGTTCATTGTAAACCTCAACTTCTCCATGCCGAAGTCCATTGACGTAATTAATTTTTCGAAGCAATATTCCGGTCTCATAGTATTCCAAAAATGTGCCTGACCGTTTCCCATCGATATACGAACCTTCCATCTCTATTTTTCCATTGGGAAAGTACCGTTTAAATTGACCTTCGATGGTTTCATTGTCTGCCGCCGATACAAAATAATCTTCCTTCAGTTGCCTCTTCATGGGGTCATAGAATTTCCGCACGTGGTTTTGTGCTGAGACAGAGATGGAAATAAGCAGGAGAATGGGGATCCAGATACGGGACATTTTTATAGGCGTACTTGAAATTCAGAACGGAAAATTAGCCGGGATGTTGTTTTGTGATTAGTCCTACTTCTATGGTCGTTAGAGGAAATCAGAAATTCAGGTTCCAACGATCTCCAAGAAATTACAAAGTTCACGAAGAATTTTTAACATAGAAGTAGGATAGGGAATTTCAATTAGGGAATGATGATTGGGTGTTCTTCAAAAATCAAAAATTGACAATTCGCTAGTCACACTTCACCATTCGGCACCTTTCTCCTCATTACATGTTTTCTATTACTATTGCCGAGGCCCCCCCTCCACCGTTGCAAATGCCGGCTACGCCGATCGTGGCGTTGTTTTGCTTCAGGACGTTGGCCAGCGTAATCGTAATCCTGGCGCCCGATGCCCCCAGGGGATGTCCGAGGGAAACCGCTCCGCCATTCACATTTATTTTCTCAGGATTAAGTCCAAGCAACGTCGTGTTAGCAATTGCCACCGCTGAGAAGGCTTCATTGATCTCATAGTAATCGACCTCTTTCTTATCTATGCCGGCTGCTTTTAGCGCCTTTGGTATAGCCACCGCCGGAGTAGTAGTGAACCACATCGGATCCTGCGCTGCATCGGCAAAACCCAGAATCCTGGCGATGGGTTTCAACCCTAGTTCATTTGCTTTTTCCTTGCTCATCAGGATCACGGCCGCGGCTCCATCATTCAGGGTAGAAGCATTGGCGGCCGTCACTGTTCCATCTTTGGTGAAGGCAGGTTTCAGACCCGGAATCTTATCAAAATTTACATTTTTGTATTCTTCGTCTTCCGAGAATAACGTCACATCCCCCTTTTTTCCAGTGATCTCGACCGGAATGATTTCGTTTTTGAACCGGCCTGCGGACCAGGCGGCTGCCGATTGCTTGTAGGAATGAATGGCATAACTATCCTGATCCTGACGGCTGATTTTCATTTCCCTGGCGGTATTGTCTGCGCAAACACCCATCGCACAATGATTGTAAACATCGGTCAACCCATCCCAGGCCAGGCCATCCACTAATTCTCCATTCCCATATTTATACCCATACCTGGCCTTCATCAGGTAGTAGGGGATATTGGACATACTTTCCATACCTCCGGCCATGACACAATCGTTTTGACCCAGAATAATAGATTGTGCGCCGAGCATAATGGCTTTCATTCCTGACGCACAAACTTTGTTCACCAGTGTGCAGGGAATTTCATATCCGAGCCCGGCCCCAACAGCTACCTGAGTAGCGGGTGCCTGGGCAAGGCCGGCTGAAATGACATTGCCAAAGTAAAGTTCCTGAATCTGTTTTGGATCAAGCCCGATCTTATTCAGCGTTCCCCGTACCGCAATCGAACCTAATTGAGTTGCCGATAGGGCTGCCAGACCTCCTCCAAAACTTCCGATGGGAGTGCGGAGGGCGGAGAGGATGTAGACTTCTTTCATTTTTCAGATTGGATTTTTCTTTCGACGACTTGGGCCTTCGTATTTAGTAAATTAAAGCGGCTGTCGCCTTACGACAAAGATACAGCCCCAACAGAGTCTTCCCAGCTTCATCAGCAAAAATATACTCTGACATAGGGATGATAAACTTCATCCAACAGCCCCGGAGTCGGAGAAGGAATCTGAATTCGGACTTTTTCGCTACACCGGGTCGACGTCAAAAACAATTTTCACGGTCCGGTAGGGTTTTGATTGATGGAATTGGTCGGCTAGTTGAATGATCATCTGTTTGGTTTCCCCCAGCTTGCCCTGATCACGGGAAATCTTGATTAAGATAGTCATCAGATATTCGTTCCTGATTTTCGATACCATCGGCTCACCAGGTCCGAGTACTTTTGGACCCCTCAATTTAGTTTTCATCGCCGTGCAAAGTTGTTGAGCGGCCTGCAGGCAAGTTTTTTTATCAATATGTTTGACGGTGACCTCGATCAGCCGGGAAAAGGGCGGGTAAAGGTGGAGTTGGCGGTCCTGCATTTGTTCTTCCAAGAATCCGGTAACATCGTGACGACTTACAAAAGAAAAAAAAAGATGCTCCGGATGAGAAGTTTGAATGATGACTTTTCCCTTCTTAGCACGACGTCCCGAGCGCCCGCTGACTTGAGTGATCAATTGAAAGGCCCGCTCGTACGACCGGAAATCTGGAAAGTGCAACATACGGTCGGCGTCAAAAACTCCAACGAGACTCACCCGGTCAAAGTCGAGTCCCTTGGTGACCATTTGTGTGCCAACCAGGATGTCCGTTTCTCCTCCTTCAAAATTCTCCAGGATGGTCTCGTATCCAGAACGGGTGCGGGTCGTGTCCAGGTCCATTCGTTGAACGGCGGTTTCCGGAAAATAGAGTTTTAATTCCTCTTCCAGTTTTTCGGTGCCGTAGCCCAGTGTATGAATTCGCCGGGAAGAACAAACGGGACACTCGCTCGGCAGATCTTCATGGTATCCACAGTAGTGACAGATCATGGAGTGACGGTATTGATGATAGGTCAGGCTCACGGCACAGTTTATGCATTTTGGAATCCAGGCGCAATCTTCACAACGGATCATCGGAGAATAGCCCCGACGGTTTTGAAACAGAATGACTTGCTCTTTGTTGGAAATGGATTCTTTGATTCCCGAAAGGAGAAGAGACGTAAACTCGCCTTTGTTGGTTTTTCGCTGTTTCTCTTTTAAAATATCAGCCAATAAAATCTCTGGCAACTGAGCTTCGCCAAAACGTTCCGTTAAAACAACTAATCCGTATTTCTTCTTCTGAGTTTGGTAAAATGACTCCAGGGAAGGAGTAGCACTGCCCAGGAGGACTTTAGCGTAATGATGCTGTGCCATGACCATAGCTACATCGCGCGCGTGATAGCGAGGGGCGGGATCGTTCTGCTTGTACGAACTGTCATGCTCTTCATCAATGATGATTAGGCCAAGGTTATCGAAAGGAAGAAAAACGGAAGAACGGACACCCGCCACAAACCTGAACTTCCCGGACAGGACGCCGTTCCAGACTTCCACACGCTCGTTGTCGGAGAACTTGGAATGGTATACACCCATTGCAGATCCGAAAACCTTCTTAAGGCGGTTAACAATTTGGGTTGTCAGGGCAATTTCCGGAAGCAGGTAAAGCACTTGTGATCCTCCCTCCAATGCTTTACGGATCAAGTCAATATAAATTTCAGTCTTGCCGCTGCCGGTTACTCCGTGAAGCAAGACAGTCCCATATTTTTCGAGGGCTCGGAGTATTTCGTTCCTCGCGAATTCCTGTTTTTCACTCAACAACAGGGGATGGTCTTTTATCGGATCGGCAAAACCAAATCGGGGAATTACCCGATCAAACTCTTCGAATACCTTATTCTTGATCAGCGTGGCCAGGGAGGATTCTGAAACATCTTCTTTGACCAGATCGGACTTAGCCATTCCCTGAAGGTTAAGATCGGGATGCGTGAAGACAGGTATTCCTTGCAAGTATTTTAACACGACGGCTTCCTGTTTCGGTTTTGATGCCAATTCTTCAAAGAGGACTTCAAGGCTCTTTTTTTTAACAAGCTCCTGTGAGAGCCGGAGCCGCTTTTCCGTTTTCGGCCGGAACTTTTCTTTGACTTGCTCAAAAAGAATAACGGCTCCTTTCGCGGTCAATGATTTGATAATGCTGTAAATGCTCTTCGCGCCCAGAAGCTTGGCTATTTCAGTATACGCCAGGGTATCGGATTGCAACCGGTGGATCAGCATTTGCTCCTTTTCGGAAAAATCAAAGTCGGTGGACTCCGGATCAAAAGCAGGATTTAATTGTACCATTGACTCACTGGAGAGTTTCAATCCGGACGGCAATGCGGCATTGAGTACTTCTCCGAGGGAGCACATATAGTAGTCGGCGATCCATTGATAAAGTTTGAATTGCTGCGGAAAGATGACTTCGTTCTCGTCCAACAGTTCGAGAATGGACTTGGCTTCATACTCTTTGGGAGGCTGGTTATGAAGGTTGATTACCACACCTGTGAGAATTTTCTTTTGGCCGAATTGCACAATGGCGCGTTGACCCGTTTTAATCGACGCGTTGAGTGCCGAAGGAACCCTGTACGTGAAGAGTTTGGGGATCGGTACGGGAAGTGCTAACTCGGCGAAGAGGGTGGAGTTATCAAAATTAAGTTCTTCAGTAACCATTTATATAAAGTAACGGGATTTAGGCTTAACCCTGATTAGTTCAATGCTAGGGTAAAGATGCAAAAGAAAACACACGTGAATCGATGAATAACACAAACTGAAATTACCGGGTTCCTGGTGTAGTGAAAAGTACGGTTTACCGTACGCGTTCTTTATTTAATAAGGAGTTAGTGCAGCTAACTTAGGGAGGTATTTAGCGAGGCTTCAAACATATGGAGAGTCGTTTAATTCCTATGGCATGTCCATTGAGAGCAGGATTAATTTAACTGAGCGATTGCTTCTTCCGAAGTTTCCACTGGACGTTGACAGGTCTTATTAAAGCAAACATAAATCCTTGTTTTGTCATCCCTTGAACTCCTTCCTTCGAAAAGCGACAGCTTGCTTTTTGAAGTGGTACCCATCAATAGCGCAAACGGCAAATATTGACTTGCAAGTTCTTGTCTCCTGCCTTCCGCCCGTGGCCCGACTATAACGACTTCTGCCATCCCATGAACGATCTCGGTCACCAGTATTCCCCAGTTGGACAAATAGCCTGGTTCAGACCGGATAATAGAAATAAGGGGAGAAACCATGGCAATCGCTTTTTGTTTCCAGTCCTCAATATCCAGCATAACTCCAAGGTGGAAGAGGTTCCTGGCCATGACCGAATTTGAAGAGGGGATCACATTATCAAAGATTTCCTTTTTTTGAGCGATAAGCTGCTCCGCGTGTGCGGCGGAAAAATGAAAGTACCCATCCTTTTTATCCGTAAAATGAATTAACACATAGTCACACCACATTTTTGCTTTATCGAGGTAATCCTCCTTGAACGAACTGTGATATAATGAACTATAGGCTTGTATTAAAAATGCATAGTCTTCCAGGAAACCCTCGGTAGAAGATTGTTTGTCTTTGAAGGAACGGTAAGCCCTGCCTTGGTGTATCAGATTTTGTTCGATAAAGCGGATACTGGCTTCCGCCACATCAAGAAACTCAGTTTCTCCCCAGGCCCGGTAAGCATCGGTGAGGCCTTTGATCATCAGCGCATTCCATCCCGTCAATATTTTATCATCCAACCCGGGACGGACGCGGGCATTTCTCGCCTTGAGAAGTCTTTCTTTTGCCATTTCAAAATGGCGAGGTGGCTTTTCTGTCTCATTGCGCATCAGAATATTTCTGCCGTGTTCCCAGTTCCCTTCCCGCGTGCAGTGAAAATAGTCGGTGAAAGGCCCTGTTTCTTCACCCAGTACTTCTTCCAATTCGGAATAGGTCCATGTGTAGAATTTTCCTTCGCTTCCCTCACTGTCCGCATCGAGTGCGGAATAAAAGCCGCCACCGGGATGCGTCATTTCTCTCCTCAGCCAGCCAATGGTTTCGTAAGCGATGGTTTTAAATACCGGGTTTTTAGTGATCGAAAACGCTTCCGCATATAAACTGAGCAATTGAGCATTGTCGTAAAGCATTTTTTCAAAGTGAGGAGCAAACCACTTTGAATCTACCGAGTACCGCGCAAATCCTCCCCCCAATTGATCATAAAGTCCGCCCTCCTGCATTTTCAACAAAGTATATTCCACCATACGCAAGGTTTCCGGATTTTTGGTGACAGCATGGTGGCGCAGCAAACACAACCAAATGGTTGGCATTACAAACTTGGGGGCTTTGTCGAGGCCGCCCCAGGTTTGGTCGAACCGACTTTCAAGAACAGCAACCATTTTTTCGATATCCTGAAGGCTGAACTTTTCATTGTGGGCTTGCTGACCGAATCGCTGCAGATCGCTGACGTTTAAATGCCGACTGAGATGGCCGGCATTGTCTTCGATTTCTTTCCGTTTTTCGAGAAAAGTCTGATGAATTTGCAGCAGCAAACGGGCCCAATTCTCCGAAGGGAAATAAGTGCCTCCATAAAATGGTTTTTGGTCGGGGGTCAGAAAAACATTCAGCGGCCAGCCGCCGTTTACGCCCATCGCCTGGACCGCTTCCATGTACACGTGGTCGATATCGGGACGCTCTTCCCGATCGACTTTGATGCACACAAAATTGAGATTCATCAGTTGGGCGATATCGTCCTTCTCAAAGGATTCATGTTCCATAACATGGCACCAATGGCAGGAAGAATACCCGATACTTACCAGGATGGGCTTATCTTCTTTTTTCGCTTTTGTCAAGGCCTCCGGACCCCATTCAAACCAGTCCACAGGATTATAGGCGTGCTGCAGCAGGTAGGGGCTTGTGGCATGGAAAAGACGGTTGGGTTTTTCTTTTTTTTCCGGAGTCATTAGCGTGTGAAAATGTTCGTTTAGTAACCGTAAAATTACCCGATCTTGAATAATTAAAATTTTAACGATAAATTTTTTAATAAAATGACAATCAGCGTCGTCGATTCGATAATTTCGATCCCAAATAGCGACCCTATTTATGCTGGATCAAAAGGAAATTGAAAAAATCCCTGTAAGAATTTTTCGCGGTTCCGAGGAGGCTTCTTTTTTTATAGCCGAAGAAATTATTGAGCTTATAAAGCTCCGTCAAAAAGAGCGGAAACCATGCCTTCTCGGACTAGCTACTGGTTCAACGCCTACCTATCTCTATGCCGAACTGGTCAAGGCACATCAGGCAGGGTTGAGCTTTAAAAATGTGGTCACCTTTAATCTGGACGAGTACTATCCGATGGCGCCAGGGTCTCTTCAAAGCTACGTCCGGTTTATGCATGAGCATCTCTTCGACCACGTCGATATTCCAAAGGAAAATATCAACATTCCCGATGGTACGTTGAGCAAAGAGAACATAACCGACTTTTGTCGCCGGTATGACAGAAAAATTGAAATGTTAGGGGGAATTGATTTGCAAATCCTGGGCATCGGACGAACCGGTCACATCGGGTTTAATGAACCGGGTTCTTCGGAGCGTTCACCGACGCGTATGGTCACACTCGATCAGGTAACCCGGATCGATGCCGCCAGTGATTTCTTCAGCGAGGAGAATGTTCCGAAGAAAGCGATCACGATGGGAGTTGGCACCATTCTGAAATCCAAAAGAATAATCCTGATGGCCTGGGGGGAAGGAAAGGGACCCATTATTAAGAAAGCGATCGAAGGTCTTGTTACCGACCAAATTCCGGCCACTTTTTTGCAGAAGCACCCCCATGCCATGGCAGTTTTGGATGAGGCTGCATCGGCCCAACTGACGGCGGTGAAGACTCCCTGGCTGGTCGACAGTTGTGCCTGGGATGAAATGCTGGTTCGCAAAGCCGTGGTTTGGCTTTGTCAAACTCTTGGCAAACCAATTTTGAAACTCACGAATAATGATTACATGGAGAATGGCATGGGGGATGTGATTACGGAATATGGATCGGCCTACAATGTCAACATCAAAGTATTCAATCAACTACAACACACGATTACCGGATGGCCGGGGGGCAAGCCAAATGCCGACGACTCCAAGCGGCCGGAACGAGCTGAGCCTTTTCCAAAACGGGTCGTTATCTTCAGTCCGCACCCCGACGACGATGTAATTTCCATGGGAGGGACATTTATACGCCTTGTCGACCAGGGTCACGAAGTGCACGTGGCGTATCAGACTTCGGGAAATATAGCCGTGTTTGATGAGGATGCCATCCGGTTTGCCGATTTTGTGAAAGACTTCAATGAAACGTTTGGGTTGAATAAAGAAGACGGGGAGAAGTTTTACCGGAAGGTAGTCAAATCGTTGAAGGAGAAAACACCGGGACAAGTGGACAGTCCCGAGGTATTAACCATCAAAGGACTGATCCGAAGAGGAGAGGCAAAAGCCGGCTGCCGGAGCGCGGGAATTCCCGACCATCAGGCCCATTTTCTTGACATGCCTTTTTATGAAACCGGCAAAGTGAAAAAGAAACCGTTGAGCGATAGGGATGTAGAAATCATTGTTGATCTGCTCGCAGAAATAAAACCGCAACAGATTTACGCGGCCGGTGATTTATCGGATCCTCATGGAACACACCGGGTTTGTCTCATGGCCATTTATCGTGCACTTGAGCGGCTGAAAAACGAAGATTGGATAAAGGATTGTTATATATGGTTGTACCGGGGTGCATGGCAGGAGTGGGACATCGATCAGATTGAAATGGCCATACCCCTAAGTCCGGATGAATTGATGAGAAAGCGGAGGGCTGTATTTAAACATCAATCTCAAAAAGACAGCGCTCTTTTTCCCGGCAATGACAAGCGAGAATTCTGGGTGCGCGCCGAAGATCGTAACCATGCTACAGCCATTGCATACAACCAACTCGGCCTGGCGGAATATGAAGCGATTGAGGCGTTTGTGAGGCATAGGGTATAGCTTTGGCTTTTAGCTTTTTGCCTTAGGATTGACTTTGACTCACTAGTGGCCTATTAAAGTAGGTCAAAATTGAGTTGAATATAGTCTCGTTCTTTGACATCTTGATTTACAGGGTTTG
>Ga0302324_100007655_pt1 | contig 22930 bp, 17 predicted proteins | sample Palsa_T0_1_FD_201949 | JGI IMG/M metagenome (GOLD analysis project Ga0302324, IMG submission 201949) | Peat permafrost microbial communities from Stordalen Mire near Abisko, Sweden - Palsa_T0_1 | ecosystem: Environmental > Terrestrial > Soil > Palsa > Peat permafrost | place: Sweden: Abisko...
TGTGAACCCATCGCAGACACAGCCGGTGTTGAACGTCGCTCTGACTACATCTATCCAGGAATACAACATCAATCTTCGCTTTCAAGGGCCTGTCGACAAAATGCGGACTCAGTACACCTCCGATCCCGCGTTGCCTGAGGCGGACATCATCAACCTGCTGGCGTTCGGGCAAACAACCGAGGCGAGCAATGCCTCCGCGACCCCGGCAAACCAAGCTGCAGAGTCGCTTGTCGCATCGCAGGTTTCGAGCCAGTTAACTGGCCGAGTTTCAAAGATCGCAGGCATTTCGCAACTTTCCATCAACCCCGTACTCGCGGGCAGCAGCACTGCGGGGCCTCCGGGCGCGAACATCACCATTCAGCAACGCGTCACCGGCAACCTGTTTGTCACGTTCTCAACAAACGTAGCTTCCACCCAGAGCCAGACGATTCAAGGTCAATATCAGGTTTCGCCTCGGGTTGCATTAAGCGCAACACGCGATCCAAATGGAGGATTTGCCTTCGATACGCTCATCAAGAAGAGTTGGTGACAGCGGGCTTCGTCTAAATTCACCCGAGAAATATTCGCAGTTATTCCAGACTTAGAGGAAGACCATAGTAGGAAATAGAAATGAACCGTGCGAGCGCTCCGCCCGTGGCCAGCCGCGCGACTTGCACCCGTAAGAGTCCGCCCATGCGGGCGCACCAAAAACAATGGCCGGATCCCGGATCCGGCCATTCTCAAAAAGTAAGGGCTTGATGCGCCAAGGCTTTTCTAGGCGGCTGCTCGTTCTGCCCATGGATCGATCACAATCTTTGTGACATTCTCTCCCTTGTCTCTCCAGACCTTATACATTGCTGGCGCTTCATCCAGTGAGATTCGATGGGAGATGATGTAACTCGGATCGATCTGCCCCTTCTCAATTCGTTTGAGCAAAGGCTTCATATAATTATGCATATTGGTTTGGCCCATCTTCATTGTGATTCCCTTGCCGAACGCGGCCCCGAAGGGAACCTTGTCGAGAACCCCTCCGTACACTCCGGGAATCGAGAGCGTTCCTCCCTTGCGAACAGCCTGAATAGCCTGCCTCAACACGATGGGACGATCGGTCTCAAGCATGAGGGTGGTCTTCACAGCATCGTAGATGCCCTGGAGCTGGTCAGAGTGAGCCTCAAGGCCAACGGCATCGATACAGGCGTCGGGGCCGATGCCGCCCGTCAGGTCTTTTAGAGCGGTTAACACGCTGACGTCTTCTTCCGAATAGTCCACGGTAATGGCCCCGACGGACCTCGCCATGGCGAGCCGTTCTGGCACTCTGTCGATCGCAATCACCCGCCCCGCGCCCAGCATCAAGGCACTGGCGATTGCGAACTGTCCTACGGGTCCTGCTCCCCACACAGCGACTGTGTCGCCTTCCTGAATTTGTGCATTCTCCGCGGCCATGTAGCCGGTGGGAAAGATGTCGGAAAGAAAGAGGACTTTTTCGTCGGGAAGGTCGGACTCAATTTTCAGCGGGCCTACGTTGGCAAAGGGCACGCGCGCATATTGTGCCTGTCCGCCGGCATAGCCTCCCATCATGTGCGAATAGCCGAAGAGGCCGGAGCCGGAGTAGCCATAAGCGGCTTCCATCAGATGCGCATTAGGATTTGTATTGTCACAAGCTGACCATAGTTTTTTCTTGCAGAACAGGCAATTGCCGCATGCAATGGTGAAAGGCACTACTACGCGCTCGCCTCTCTTCATATTGGTTACGCCCTTTCCGGTTTCTTCCACGATTCCCATGAATTCGTGGCCCAGGATGTCGCCGGCCTCCATGGTCGGGATGAAGCCATCGTACAAATGCAAATCCGATCCGCAGATCGCAGTTCGGGTAATCCGGATGATGGCGTCATGAGGGTTCAGCAGCGTCGGGTCAGCCACAGTTAACGTCTCCACCTTCTCCTTACCCATCCAACACAAAGCTTTCATTGCGCCCTCCTTTTGAGGAATATGAATTCGATATTCAGCTTGCGAGAAGCCTATTAGCTCGCGATGCGACTAGCGCCTGGGGGCGTTTCGATCTTTTCGCCATAGATCGACTTTTTGGCTTCGCCGATAGCGCCTCGCGGCCCGTGGGGCTGGCCCGTCGTTCGCGGGATTTCGCCGGTCTCTGCGAAGGCCTTGAAGTGCCTGAGGTTTTCGATAACTGCCTGCTTGGGATTACGGCCGACGACTGTCTCCCAGAAGCTGGCCAGCGCGCCCATTCGGAACTCCTGAAGGACGGTGACCAACGTTCCACGGTTGCCGGGCGCAGTTTCGAATGCGACTTCACCGGCATTGTTCGATTCGCCGCTGATGGTTCGCCACGCGATTCGCGTTCCAGGTTCGTCGGCGAGAATTTCAGAATCCCACTCGATGGTTTTATCGCCGGACTTCATCACCCAGTGAGATGTGAATTCTCCAGTAGTTTTGACGGATACGATCTCTTCCTGCCACATAGGCGCTGCCTCGACATCCCGCCAGAGCGCGTAGAGCTCATCGGCGTCGCGCTGGATGATGGCTGTCGTCCTTACCCACCGCTTACCGTCTTTATCTTCGGGCGGAGGCATATAACGACCGTTGATTGTTACCCCGGCAGTGCCTTCAATCGGCACCGGCTCAGCACTTGGCCTTTCTGCCAGTCTCTGATTCATCTCATCCCTCCACATTTGGCCGACGGGTGTGTACCCACGGCAGAGCTGTTTAGGCGGACCTGGAGTTAAGCAGGCGGAGCACACATTTGAGCGCCCCCGCACAATCTACTTGTGGACTGGCTCGGTTTCCTTTTTGTGCATGGACGCTTTGACGGAGTCCGGCACGAAGTTCGCCATCGCGCCCTGAAACTTGACGCTCGCGTTGGCCGCGTAGACGTGCTTTTCGCCCTTCATGAGCGCTTCAAAGCCCTGTTTGGCTACATCGTAGGGATCGCTGTGCTTGTCCTTGTCCTGGGCGAGCTTCATGTCGTCCATATCGGCGCGATGGAAGAAGTTTGTTTCGGTGGGGCCGGGTTGAAGGGCAGTGACGGTGATTCCCGTGTCTTCAAGTTCTGCGCGAAGACTCTTGGCGAAGGAGAGATCGAAGGCCTTGGACGCCGAATAAACTGCGAGGCGAGGAGCGACCATTTCGCCCGCGATGGACGATGTGATGAGAATCTTACCGGTGCCCCGCTTCAACATGTGCTGCACGACCCGTTTGGACAGGTGAACCGTCGACTCAACATTCAGGCGGACAATATTAATTTCGGTGTCGAGATCCGTCTCGGCAAAGAGACCGCCCACACCAATGCCGGCATTGATGGCCGCAGCTTCAACAGACCGGCCGGTTGCTTCCACCGCCTTCCATAACTCTTCGACTCCGTCGTATGTGGCCAAATCGGCCTCGACCGCCGTTACCGTGACGCCGAGATCCCGAAAATCCCTTTCCGCTTGCTCCAGGTCGGAGCTGTTCGAACCAATAATGAGATCGAAACCGTTTTCTGCAAAGACTTTGGCAAGGTTGTAACCGATACCGCTCGAGGCTCCAGTGACGATTGCTAGTGGCTTGGACATTTGTAGACTCCTGATGATTTAAATTAATTTCTCGTGCATGGACCTGAGGATGTTTTCAGCAGAGTCCGTGATCGATAAGTACAACGTTCTAATCTTCGTTCATTGCCTGAGATGGTCTTCCGCGCACATTCGTTGCCCGCGCTCCCAACGCACAGGCCGGCCCCATCTTTGGGCGCGCCGACGATAGCACTCCGGCAAATTTCTGCGGGGGACAAGCAGGCGAGGATGCAGCGGCGACTGTTGTTATCGCATCAACAAACACTTGTGAGAGTTCGTCGTCAAATGAAAACAGAGTCGGGCGCAGCACCATTCATCCCCGAGCGCCGCAGCATTGCTGTGTTGCGCAACGCCGTTCATCAATGCCGCGGATGCGATCTTTACCGCCACGCCACCCAGGCAGTCTTCGGTGAGATGCAGGGCCGAACGGCTATGAGTCAAGCTGCGGTGATGATGGTCGGCGAACAGCCAGGCGATCGGGAAGATATTGAAGGTAGACCCTTCGTGGGTCCGGCGGGAAAGCTGCTGGACGAGTGCCTTGAAGAAGCGGGCATCCCGCGCAAGGAAGTGTATATAACAAACGCAGTGAAGCACTTCAAGTGGGAGTTGCGCGGAAAGCGCAGGCTGCATGAGAAGCCAACGCTCACCGAGGTCAAGGCTTGCCGGCCGTGGCTCGATGCGGAAATCGAAACCCTTAAACCAAAGTTGATCGTCTGCCTGGGATCAAGGGCTGCGCAATCGCTTCTTGGTTCCGATTTTCGCGTGACCAGGGATCGAGGCAAGCCGATTGAACGGGAGGGCCTTCCGACCGTCATCGCCACCGTGCATCCGTCGTCGATTCTGCGTGCGCGTACGGACGAGGGTCGTCGAAAAGAAAAGGCGAACTTCACCGACGACCTGAAAAAGGTAAGGGAATTCATCGCGCAATAAGGCTGCGGCGAACCGCACTTCAGAGGCGAGCGGCCTGCCCGAGATCAAGCGATGGCTTTTTGAGCTTGAGCTAGGGTGATTGGCGAGCGAGTCATCTCTGCGAGCATTGCGGTCTCCGATTCACGCTCACAGCTTAGGATTGCTTCGACAGTTCGTTCCCCACGCCCACGCTTCAGATAGAAGGCAATGAATTTCATCTCTTCGGGATCACCGTCGAAAACAATCTCGTCCCAATTCTCAGCGCCGCCGAGATAGTCGATGCGCTTGCCGAAGTGGTAGGTCCAGAAGAACGGAACGCCTTCGTAGCGCGCTTCACTGCCCATCATTGCCAGAGCCGCGACGCGGCCATGCTGCTGAGCAACGCGCCAATGCTCGATGCGGGAGTTCTTGATGGCAGCGATGTCTCCAGCGACCCACACGTTCTCAGCCGCTCTCAAGGAGTCATCGACACGGATTCCGCCCTTGTTCGATACCGGCAGATCATGCGTGAAGTCCAAGGCGGGTGTAACGCCAACGCCCGCGATCACCGCGTCCGCCGGCAAGGTTTCGCTGGTGCTTCCGTTGCGAATCTCAATACCCCGTGCGGTGATGGCGAGGATCTCAATCCCGAGCCGGAAGGTCGTTCCGTTCGATTCATGCAGCTTTTTGAGCGCCGCCGCGGCGCGATCGCCGAATTGCTTTGCAAAGGGCAATGGTTCCTTTGCAGCCACGGTTACCTTGTGCCCCTTCTCGACAAGCGCGGAGGCGGCCTCCAGGGCGATGAAACTACCGCCGAGAATGACGACCTCTCTCTTGCCTTCGAGAGATTCATGGATTCTCTTTACGTCCTGCGGGTGCCGGATGGTAAAGGCTAGCTCCGCTCCAGGAATATCGAGACGCTTTGGAGTTCCCCCGGTCGCGATGAGCGCGCGATCAAAGCGCATGGTTGCGCCATTGCTCAGCACCGCTTTGCGCTGCGTCGCGCTGAATTCTTTTACGGAAGCATGGATGCGGTCAATCTTCGGATGTGAAAAGACATCGAGGGCAATTTGATCAAGAGGAAGCTTGCCTGCGAGCGCATCTTTGGAAAGCTGCATGCGGTCAACAGGCTCCTCTTTCACCGGATCTACTACGACAATGCGGCCAGCGAAATGCTTTTCGCGCAGGGTTGCTGCTGCCATTGCGCCGGCGGCGCCAGCGCCGACAATCAGAAATAACTCACTGTCCCCAACCGGCTCAGGCGGCGCTGAATCGACCGCCTTTGGCTCGCCATCGACGAAAATGTGCCCGTCGTGCACATGCACCGGATACGTTTTCAGCGGCTCCATCGGTGGCGGTTCAAGAAGTTCCCCGCCGGGAAGCGCGAATGTGCCCATATGCCATGGACAGACGAGCCTGCCGTTGCAGACGGCGCCTTCTTCAAGCGGACCGCCGGCGTGAGGGCACTTTGATTGAACCGCAACGATGCCGGCGTCGCAATGAATCAGGAGAATCTCTGTTTTGCCGCTCTTAACAACGCGCTTTGCACCGAGAGGCAATTCGTTAGTTTCCAGTGCTTTTACTTGAGACATCTCCGTTCCTCCTGTCTTCGGTAAGCAGCGTCCCCATCGGTGTGCGTTCCCGATTAAAGATGGATTTCATTCTTTAATGGCGTCGAAGCTGGGGCGTACGCGGACTTCAAGTCGCGTCCGAGGATCTCGAGGTCGCGTTCGGCATGAGACTGGCGAAGGTAAAGATCGAGTTCCTGATAGCGACGGGACATGTTCTCGTCCATCGCCAGAGGATGAGGCCCATAGGCCCGCGCCAGGCGGCGCAAGACGTCGGTGCTCATAACCTCAACAAAATGTCGAACGGTACTCGCCCGAACGCGCCCCTGTTCGAAACTTCCTGAATCGAGGTCGATTTCGCGACCGGCGGAAAAAAGCGCGGACTTCATTGCCCAAACCGAGGCATGCATGGCCCCCAGATGGGCCATTGTGTGCGCGTCCATGCGGCTTTGCTCCATTGCATAGTCGACAATGCCCTGAGCTCCACCAGCCCAACATGCAGCGACCGAACAGGCGCCGTGCCAAAAGCCGGGACGATCCAAATACCATCTTGCCTCGCCGACGATATCGGACGGCGAGCAAACTGCGCCGTCGAAGAAGACCTTCGATGTTTGAACTTCCGCGAAGGCGGATGTCTTCCAGCCCGAACCGTCATAGCGAATTTTCGACGGATCGCTTCGAAGGTCCAGATCGACCAGTCGATGATCGGGGGAAGGCACGGTGATCAACGCGCGGTCAACCAGGCCGGCCCCGCTGCAGAAGAGCTTTTCGCCGTGGATTCGAAGGCTTTTTCCGTCTGGTTCAAGCTTCATGCTGTGGCCCGGAACCTCCGATGCCCACACGGCATAAAGCGCGCCGGGCTGAGGCGGTCGGCCAGCTTCAGCAAGAATTGCGATGGCATCAAAATGCGCCTCAGCGAGCCGCGCGAGAGAAAGATCTTCGCGGCCAATTTTCATCATCAATTCATGACGGCGGGGCGTGTCTCCGCAACCCGGCAAGGGAATCGGGTGGTCCAACAACGAGCGCATTCTCGAGAGCAGCGCTTCACGGTTCATAGGCAAACTCGTTATGGGCCGCAAGGGCATCTGCGAATCCATGGGGCGCGCGGCCCACCCGACGACCGCTCGTCACCACTTTCACCCGCTCGATGGAAACGCGCCTTGTACCAAGATCGGCAAGGCGATTCCATAAGTCGTGATCCTCGGCTGTGCAGAGACTGCCCCATCCACCGGCGCGCGTATACACGTCGGCCCGGACGCCGAAGTTAGCACCATGCACATGAGGGTGAGTGCCATCGGGAGACACGCGATAACTGGAGCGGAAGCGCCGTTCCACGCCTGGAGCATGCTCACTGAAATCGACGACATCGATTGTTCCCGCAATAGCTTCGGCCCCTAGTCCGCATAACATGAGTTGATCGGAGAGCCATGACTTGGGGACGCGGCAGTCTGCATCTGTGTTGGAAAGCCAGCACCGATCGAGCGGGCCCTTATATCTTCGCAAGGCGACCTGTGCGGCCAGAGTGCGCGCTTCACCGACTGCGCCGGCATTGAGCGAGACAACAGCGCCTTTCCCCTTAAGCATCCTGACGGCGATTTCCAATGTCTTGTCTGCCGAACGGTCGACGGCAACGACTATATCGCAAGTTGTCGTGGATGAGAGCTGCTTGCGCGCTTCAAGAACGGACTTGAGACACTCCGGCAACAATTCTTCTTCGTTGCGCGCCGGAATGAGGACGCACATGTGCCATGCGGCGCTCATGCTTTTGGCCCCCGATTCTCCACCGGATAATCGCTTCCCGGTTGAACCTTTATCCAGCAATCCAGTCGAAATTCCGGATAACGATCGGATTGCTCGAGCACGAGGCCCTCTCTTGAGAAAGATGAATGCAACACCTGGTGAACAACGTCGCCCGTAAGCACATGGTCTCTTGACACGCCGAGCCAGTGCGCCGCTACGATAACTCCGAGCGGCAGCAGATGTGAGGTAAGCGTGAGTGAAAGTTTGCAAAGTCCGGTAACCTTGAAGTAATAGCCGATTTCGCTCAGGACAATGAGATCGAATTGACCCGCGATCCGATCCTCACGGAAGGCAGCTGAGCTGAGATGCACATTGTTCAGCCCGCTGCATCGTTCGCGGGCGACGGTTATCGCCGATGGCGCAATATCGAATGCTTCCACCTCATCGCAGAAGGAGGCGAGTCTCGATGTGAGGACTCCTACCGAGCATCCTGGCTCCAGTGCCCGGCGATAGCGCCGATGATTGATGGCGCGCAGGATGGTGTCGTAACGCCGTCGTTCGTAGGAACTCGTGGCGAAGTCCCACGGGTCAGTGTCCGCGCGGTACTTGCGCTCAAAGAATTCTTCGCTGGTGGTATCGGTCGTCACGCGTCCAGAAACACCTCAAACGGTCTTCTGGCGGGCGCGAGCAACCTCTCGGTCAAGATCGGCTCACCGGTTTGGTGGTGCAGTTGCGAGACGTGACAGGCGAGAGCGTCGGCCTTTGCACGCATGGCAACAGGGCTCAGGGGGAACCGCCGCAGTCTCTGCGTTTTCAGTACATCGATGGTTCCTCGATGCCACGTCCAGAAAAAGTAAAATGTAAGTTTTGCCCCGGTCTGGCGGGCTGCGGACTGCGCAGCGCGCCCGCACGCCTCGTGGTCTGGATGATAGTCGGCTGGCCACGGGGCAATTATGTGATCAGACGATTTCGCGAGCGATGCGAGTTCTTCGGCAAGCGCCGGTTCGTAGGCGGCCACGTCGCTGTCTGGAAATCGAAGACGGATAGTGTGCGAGGGTGATACGCTCAGCGTCTTCAGGGCATTGCGCTGCTCCGCCTCACGCACCTCTCCAAGACCCTCATTCTCCGTATAGGCATTCTCGCCGTCGGTGACGGCGGCGACCACCACATCTCGCCCCTCGGATCGCATGGTCGAGATCAAACCGCCCGTCGCCAGGGTCTCGTCGTCCGGATGCGGAGCTATCACCAACATGGATGAAGCGGGTCGTTCCCATTCCGGGCGGGAACGAAGCATCCGCAACCAATCTTCCTCCGCAACGATGGGAACTATCATGGCTTCAATGCAAACTCCTGCGCACGAGTTTTGATGCACGTGCCATTTGAAAGGAAGCTTGACCGATGCGAGGCAGACGTCCTTCGCCGTTGCCTGTGTGGTTTTAGACGATAAGTCTGTCGGGTGTTGAACGACGCACCAAGGTTAGTACCTCATTTGCGACCTTATAAATGTTCAATAGCTACGACAAGCCACGTTGCAACCATCTCCCGGGACATATCATCACAAAGGTTGCATGGCGACCGAGTCTGGGTCTGCGTCCACTCACAGGGAGTAATAGAATCCTGGCAGTTTTCACTATTCTGCGAGGTATGTTGGGCGAGCTGTTTCTCGTTTTAGCTTGCTGTTCTCGTGCTGATGGTCCGCGTGCCAGGCCATTGCGCGGGAAACAGCATGGGGCACCTGCAGCGTTTTGGATTCGAGATTTCACATGCGGATGTCGCCGACTGTCTCATCAAGACCAGGGCAGATTGCGCTCAAGCCGGAAAGGTTCTTGGTATAAGTGATTAATCCTTGCGCTAAGCGTTGGATCGCCGATTCTGAATGATTAGCAAGCTCTCAGCCTTGAGGCTGGCGCCCAGGTTCTACGCCTTGAACGCGTCCGATTTGCCGACGGCGAACCGAGTCTACAAACTGTAGATCTATTGCCCAAATGGGTCGCATCGGACCGAAAGAAGACTTCACTTGTTCCCTATATCGGTTGATAGAGTCGCGTAGCATACCCCAGATCAAGCCCTTTTGGGAAGTAGGGCGGGCACAAGAATCGTTACAGTCCTTTGGGGTGATCCCCTCGGCTGAGGCGGCTCTATTCGGACCCGCAACCTCTGGCCTGCAAACCCTTGCCCAAGGGTCGTTTCGATAACAAGCGGCCACTATAACGGAGAAGTCGACGGCACGGTCCGCAGCTAGATTTCAGAATGTTGGAATCGTCTGTGTCGCGGAACCTCAATGCCCGGTAGAATCGCTTCGACGGCCTGCCTCAAACAGGAACCAGGTTCGCCGCTCGGTTTCGTCGATCCACACTTCGATGAGGCTGGCAGTTGCAATGTCCTCAAATTCCTCGCAGACACCGTGCGCCTCGCGCAGACGCGCGGCGAGCGCCTTGTTGTCCTCGCGCAACTCTGCAAGCATGTCCTCCGGCTCGACGTATGGGGCATCGTTGTCCGATACGCGCTGCAAGCGCGCGATATGGCCGATGGACTTCAGTGTCGTGCCTCCAATCTTGCGGACGCGCTCCGCGATTGGGTCTGTCATCGCGAAGAGTTGATCGCCCTGTTCATCCAGCAGCAGGTGATAATCGCGGAAGTGCGGCCCGCTCAGGTGCCAGTGGAAGTTCTTGGTCTTCAGGTATAGCGCGAATACATCCGCCAGGACGGCGTTCATGGCCCCGGCGATATCCCGACTCGCCTCTGCTGTCAGATCGGTTGGGGTCATCAGTGGAACCACTTGCTTGCGTTCCATGTCTCGCACTGCCTCAGTTGATTTGCTCATAACATCTCCTTTTTTGAAAGTTCCGATGTGTCTGCTCCCGGCGATCTCAGAATCGGACTCTGTTTCAGATCGACAGCGCGATGTGCTGCATCGAGAAGTCCATCGATCTCTGCCTTGTCCTCGGTGACACGGATTCGAGCCAAAGGCGTGGTTTCCTGTTCTACTTAACGGGTGCCGTGCGATCCAGTTCCTGTAATTCCCTTGCGTCAATCTTCAATCCATCTGCCGCCACGTTTTCTTCAAGATGATCGACCCGCGAGGTTCCAGGGATTGGCAGCATGACTGGCGATCGAGCGAGCAGCCACGCCAGAGCCACCTGTGAGGGCGTCGCCCCTATTTGCGCGGCGACCTTTCGTATGGGGCTGTCGGTTTTGGATACTCGACCGGCTGCCAACGGAAACCACGGAATGAAACCCATGTTCTCTCGTTCGCAATACTCCAGAACGTCCTCTGATCCGCGATCAGTCACGCTGTATCGATTCTGAACGCTCACAATCGGAACGATCGTTCGCGCATGCCGAATCTGACTTACGCTTACTTCCGATAAACCGATGTGCTTGATTTTTCCCTGCGCCTGCAGATCCTTGAGCGTGCCGATCTGTTCATCAGCCGGAACTTTTGAATCGATTCGGTGCAACTGATAGAGATCGATCCGGTCGAGGCGCAACCGGCGCAGGCTGCTTTCGCAGGCGAATCTTAGGTGTTCAGGCTTGCCATTTTCGACCCATTGGTTCGGGCCTCGACGCTCAAATCCGCCCTTGGTAGCTATCACCAGGCCTGCCGGATACGGGTACAGAGCCTCGGCAATGATTTCTTCACTCACTCCTGGGCCGTAGGAGTCAGCAGTGTCTATGAAATTGATCCCTAATTCGACAGCACGTCGCAGAACGCGGACGGCCTCAGCACGATTCACGGGCTCGCCCCATACTCCATCTCCCGTAATGCGCATTGCGCCGAATCCCAATCGTATTACTGGCAGATCGCTCCCAATCAAGAATTCGCCCGCCTTTCTGGCGGGCGCCTGGTCCAACTCCATCACAGATTTCTGATTCGGCATATGTTGTTCCCTTTTCTGCATGTTCAAGATCGACTCTCGAATTGCTCTCCTACCTTGGACTAATACAGTCCCACCAAGGTTGCGCAAAATTCACGCCTTTTTCGATCTATCCCAAATTCATCGAGCCACCGCACCGACGCTGCCGGCACCCGCGGCACCTGCAAAATCTCGCTGATCTCAAGATACGGTTGACGCTCGGGCTGGCTGGTCCGGATTCCGAGCCGCGGCCGCTCTGCGCTCGGTACGAGCTAAAGTCTTGGAAAGGCACATGTCCCGCTTCTCACGCCGCTTCGCGCGAGACTTTAGCGCCGGGTTTCTATCTTGCTTTTGGAATTCAGATAGGTATTTTTCTGCCGAGCTTACGTTGCGACAATTGACCGGTTCGTATGCGACATCGGGATAATCCCGCACATCCGCAGGAAGTGGAACGATTGGATTGCTGTTTTCTTCCCGGACGCCCTCAATATTCGCTTCGGCGTATCCGTTGAAGATCGCCCTGTCTTCGGCAAAAGCAAGTTTCTTTGCGGCGTCTTTCACGGCCTGCCAGTCGGAGTCTTCCGATCCACGCTCCACGGTTGGGCGTCGATTCGGTGACACCTAAGGGCGGAGAAACCTGGCGACATGACCCCAAAGGAACGCAGCATTCAGGATTCTGAAGATCGAGGGAATATATTTGGACCCTCCGGCCGCGGGAACTCGCATCCGGAATGCGAAGACTATCCGGTTTTCACGTGCAAGTCCGCGTTTCGCCGAATCGCCGCAAGAGCGTCACCTCATCTACAGACTCATCTTTACGATTCTCTTATACCGGCAGCGATAGGAGCGGCAATCACTACGATCATTTTAGGGTTCACTCATGCGCTTTTAACACTTGCCAGATTAGATTATGAATAACGTCGGCTAATAACAGCTAAGTTGGCTATTTCATGCGTTTGAACAAATAGCGTCGAGATAAGTGTGCCTTATAACTTATGTGGAATCTGAGTTAGTGTGATTTTGAGAATTCCTTACGTTAACTTTATGGCGCCTCGCGTAAGAATCTGAGACTGAGGACAGCGGAACGATCGAGCTGATCCTCATAAAGAGCTAACGCTTCTAAACCCAGCGATGCAGAGCGTCGTGGAGACAAGATAAGCATGAAGAGTAACTTAAGGACGGCCATCGTCTTTGGTGTTGCAATCAGCGGGTTCGCCGTGCAGTGCACGTGCCAGGCGCAGAGCGCGACATCGAGCCCTGACAATAAACCCACACAGCAAACTGCAGCCAAGGCTGCCCCTGTTCAAACGGCCCGCGTCGAATTCCCCGCCCTGGAAGGACCAGGCGACGGGCCCGGCACGACAGCCACTCCCGCTGCCGAGACTCCCGGCACCGCAGGCGCGACAGCGGCTTCCAATTCGACGACAACGACACCCGCTTCCGTTACGGTGCCGCTTAAGAACGATGCGATGATCAAGGAATTGGCCGAGATGAGAAAGCAGCTTTCACAAATGGCGCAAATGGAAGCTGCTGTGAAGGCGCGAATGGCTCGGATTGAAGCCGCATTAGACACGGACCCGGCAACCGGCGATTCAGTTTCCGCGGAGAAGGAAGCGAGCGATTTGCGCTCGGCCGAAAACGCAGACGGCAGCGGCTCAATGGCGGTTGGGCAGGCGGCGCCAACGCCACCGGCAGCGGCCGCTCCAACTACCCCTGAGATTGACGCACAGGTCACTACCGCTGGCGAACCGTTCCCTGGCGACTGGACCTGGCTCAACAGCAACGGTCATGCGACTGACAGCCCCATGAGCACCAAGTACTTCACTCCGGAGTTTCGCGCGGACGCGAACTTCACCCTCGACTATAACCACCCCGAGGATGACAGCTTGGGCGGGTCGACGGAGACCTTTCGGTCTGATGAGTGGCAGCTCGAGCAGATCAGCGCCGGCGGTGACATCCGCATTCAAAACGTCCGTGGCCGCATCCTCACCATGGACGGTCTATTCTCCACGACCACTGTTCGTAATGATGCCAGCCCCAGTCGCGGCCAGTGGGATTTAGCAGATGCCTATAAGTATGTTTCTGAGGCATGGGGTGGATATCACTGGAATGTGAACCACGGCCTCAACGTCGATGCAGGTATCTTCGTCTCCTATATCGGTCTGTTCAGTTACTACAACTTCGACAACTGGACCTATCAGCCTTCGTTCGTTTCATCGAACACGCCGTGGTTCTTCAATGGCCTTCGCATTCAATGGTTTCCCACTTCCAAGCTGAAGATCGAGCCGTGGATCATCAACGGCTGGCAGACGTACGCACGTCCTAACGGCAAAAGTGGGCTGGGAGGTCAGATCCTCTGGCGCCCCACGTCATACCTCGACTTCGTATTCAACAACTACGGAATGGGTGAAGACGATATCGGATATCCAGGACGCTCGCGCGTTCACGCCGACTACAGCGCGCAGGTAAAGTTCTATGACAAGCCCCAAAACACGCTCGACAAGATGGCCTTTACGATTACTGGCGATGCGGGATGCGAATACGGTGGTGGCCCTTCCAGTGGACCGTACAGTCCCACAGGCGCATCGCCGGAAATGGGATCGAGCTCAACCTATACCGGCGGCGTGAATTGCCACAACAGCGCGAACGGCAGACCGAAGCAGATGTTCATTGGCACAATGGCATATCTCCGCTTTTGGTTCAAGAAAGACCTCTATGCGGTGACGCTTGGAGGCGGGCTGATGAACAACCCCGGCCGCTACCTCACGCTTCTACCGCCTATTAACGGCGCAACCGCCATCACCGGCACTCCGTATTTCACCGAGAACGCGGGCGATCGCGCGCAGATGCATGACGGCACAGTCACGTTTGATTACATGCCGGCACAGTTCATTACGTTCCGCCTGGAGACCGGTTACCGCTACTCGGATATCCCCTACTGGAGTGGCCATCGTGGGATCACGCCTCCGGCCTACGCGGGCGGCCCCCCGCTCAACAATGGTCAACCTACGCAGTATGCCTGCGCCGACGGTGCTCCCTCCGGCTACGGATATGGCAGCCTCAATCTGGCCGAAATTGCCTGCAGCGGCGGGAGTTCCGATGTCGCGAGCTCTAGCAGCATCTGGTGGCCCGATCTTCGCACCAACCAGACTGTCAGCACGTTTGCCTTGATGGTCAGGTTCTAGTTGCGACAACCACAACGGCTCGCCCGATAAACCAGATCATAGTCACCGACCCAGCGCGGCCCCGGATTGCCTATCATTCCGGGGCTGCTTGGGTAAGTCCACAGAAGCGGCACTGCACCTATTGGTGTCTACGCAAAACCTCGTCGATTGCGCCCCTCTGTCGCGTTAATGCGTCCTGACATTTCAGCAATCAAGTTTAACGCCAGGCTATCTTCCAACTCATCTGAAGATAGAGGTGTAAAGCTGTGTGTAAATTGCGGCCTAAATTGGATAATCCCATATACGGTTTTTATAACTCGTTTACGCTTTTCAGACAGAATCGTGTGTATCAATAAGAAAAGCGACATTCGGAACTACCCTGAGGTCCCTATCGAGAGCTCAGGCTCTCTACCGATACGTGTGTTCGGCATACCGACAGATTCAAAAGAGGGTGCGAGGAACCGCATGAACAAAAGCATTGTTGTTGTATCTGGTCTTGCGCTGATGACAATGGCCGCATCACTCACCTTGAGCGGCTGCAAAGGCGAGAAGGTGAATGCGGACGCTGAAGCGCCGCCGCCGGCCAAGATAGTTCCCGGAGTGGACGTTTCCTTCTTCGCGGTCGAGCATCCGGAGCAGTATCCGATCGCACAATCAGTCGAATACCAGGCCCCGTCGCAATTATCCGTGACCGGCACTGTCTTTCCCGACATCGCGCGGACAGTTCCAGTGATTTCACTTGCCTCCGGCCGCATTGTGGACATCCGCGCTCGCCTCGGCGATGCAGTCAAGAGGGGCCAACTCTTGCTGCGTGTTCGCAGCGACGACATCTCTGGCGGCTTCGACGCCTACCGCAAGGCCGTCTCCGATGAACTCCTTGCGCGCAAGCAATTGGATCGAGGGAAGATTCTGTACGAGCATGGGGCCATTTCGCTGGGAGACCTGGAGGTCTTTCAAGACGCCGAGGACGACGCGAAGACCACCCTCGATACGGCGACGGAGCATCTTCACCTTCTGGGCAGCGATCCCGATAATCCGAAGGGGATTGTCGACATCTTCGCCCCGGTTTCCGGCGTGATCACCGATCAGGAAGTCACGAACGGGGCGGCAGTGCAGGCCTACTCTACACCGAACCCATTCACTATTTCTGACCTGACCTCCGTGTGGATCGTCTGCGACGTCTACGAAAACGATATGGCCAACGTGCGCGTTGGGGAGCTTGCGGACATCAAGCTGAACGCCTATCCGAACAAAGTTCTTAAAGGCACGGTCAGCAACATCGGCTCGATTCTCGATCCGAATATCCGCACAGCGAAGGTCCGTATCGAAGTGGCAAATCCGGGCGAGATGATGCGGCCAGGCATGTTCGCCTCTGTCACTTTGTTCGGCAGGGGGAAGCAGAACTACGCGGCGGTCCAGGCGTCTGCGATTGTGCATCTACATGACCGCGACTGGGTCTACGTCCCCGCGGACGGGAAATTTAAGCGGCTTGAGGTCGTCAGTGGCGAGCAGTTGCCGAACGGTATGCAGGTGATTCTATCCGGGTTGCAGCCTGGCCAGCAGGTCGTAACAAACGCGATCAATCTCCAAAATGTTATCGACAACGAATAACGCTCGACTCTGGAACTCGAGGAAGAAAGCATGATTCGCAATCTTGTAGATTTTGCTCTCAATAATCGGTACGTGGTGCTGGCGGTTGGGGTGCTGTTGCTTTTCTGGGGGGCTGTGTCGTTTCACAACATGCCCGTCGAGGTCTATCCAGACATCGCCGATAACTACGTAAACGTCATCAGCCAGTGGCCCGGGCATTCCGCTGAGGAAATGGAACAGCAAGTATCGGTTCCCGTCGAAATTCAGGTGTTTGGTATTCCGCATCTCACCACGGTGCGGTCGGAATCGATTTTTGGCCTTTCCCTGATTACGCTGATCTTCGACGACCAATCCGTCAATGACTGGAACCGCCAGAAAGTTCTCGAAAGGCTCACACAGGTCAGCGTTCCGGCGGGCGTGCTACCTGTAATCGGTACGGACTGGAGTCCCACCGGCCAGATTTACTGGTACACGATCCGTAGCACGAATCCGGCGTATGACCTGATGAATTTGAGGAGCATCGAAGACTGGACTCTTTACAAAGAATTCAGGAAAGTGCCGAACGTGGTGGACGTGAGCGACTTCGGCGGCACCGCGCGCGAATACCAGGTGCGCGTCGACCCGAATAAGCTCATCACCTACGGCTTGAGCATCAGCCAGGTCGAGAACCAGTTGACTAACAACAACGTGAATGCCGGAGGCAGCTTTGTCGAGGAGGGATTGCAGCAACTGAACGTCCGAGCCCTCGGGCTTTTTCGCAACGTGCAGGATATCGAGAACACCGTGCTGACGACTTCGAATGGGGCCCCCGTTCGCGTGAAGGACATCGCCGTCGTCGAATGGGGCCCCAGAATTCGGCTGGGGCACATGGCCAGAGCCGATCATCGTCCGGACGGCACCATCGTTGATGAGCCCGACGTCATTCAGGGCGGCGTGCTGATGCGCAAGGGAGCCGAAGAAAGCCCCACGCTCGAAGCGATTCACCAGAAGGTGGACGAGCTCAACAATCACATCCTGCCCGAGGGTGTGAAGGTCATTCCCATGCTCGACCGCAGCGATCTTCTTCATTACACGCTGCACACGGTGCTGCACAATCTCAGCGAGGGAATGATCCTGGTGACGATCATCCTCTTTCTGTTTCTCGGGAATGTTCGCGGCGCCTTCATCGTTGCGCTCACCATTCCGTTTTCCTTGCTTTTCGCATCCATATTCCTCAACCTGAGCCATATCCCCGCAAACCTGATCTCGCTGGGCGCGCTCGACTTCGGAATGGTTGTGGATGGTGCCGTTGTCATGATGGAAAACATCATGCGGCATTTGGGCCATCACGGGAAAGATGCGTCGCCAGAGGCGGGCCGGATCACGATGAGCATGAAGACGCCGGTAGAGATGATCCGGGACGCCGCTCACGAGGTCCAGCGGCCGGTTTTCTTCGCAATTGGCATCATCATCACCGCCTACATGCCGATCTTCACGCTGCAACGTGTCGAAGGGCGTTTGTTCCGGCCCATGGCCTGGACCGTTGCCTTCGCATTACTCGGAGCCATCGTCTTCTCCATTTTCCTTGTGCCTGTGCTTGCTGCCCTGCTCTTCCCGCATGGTGTCAAGGAATGGCGCAACCCGGTTATGGAGTTCCTGAAGGACCAGTACCGGGGCGCGGTGAAGTTCGCGATTGAGAATCGTTGGATCACTTTTGGCGCTGCCCTGGCTTCGATGGCCCTCGCTCTTTTCCTGACATTCAGCGGCATCATCGGCTCAGAGTTTCTGCCCCACTTGGACGAGGGCGCCATCTGGGCGCGCGGAGCAATGGCCAACAGCGTCGGCGAGACCGAAGGCACGCGATTCACCGAACAAAACCGACATATCTTCGCCTCGTTTCCCGAGGTCACCAAGGTCGTCTCGCAAGCCGGAGCGCCCGACGATGGAACCGATACGGGAGGATTCGGCAACACGGAATACTTCATCGACTTGAAACCCAAGGACAAATGGCGATCCATATTTCATGAGAATAAAGAGGAACTGATTGCCGCGATGGATCGCGAAGTTGAGAAATATCCAGGAGCTTTCTGGAATTTCTCCCAGCCCATTGAGGACAACGTGGATGAAACGATGACCGGCACGAAAGGCGGACTGTGCGCGAAGCTTTACGGGCCGGACCTGGACGTTCTCGAGGAAAAGGGCGAACAGATCAAAGATGTTATGGCAAAGGTGGACGGGGTCAAGGATTTGGGAATTCAACGCGATACAGGCCAGCCCAATATCGATCTCACCGTCGACCGTCTGGCGGCTGCGCGCTTCGGCATCAATGTGGCCGATGTACAAGACGCAATTCAGACCGCGGTCGGCGGTAATGCTGTCAGCCAGGTGCTGCAGGGAGAGGCAGTCTACAACGTGGTCGTGCGCTATCAGAAACAGTATCGCGATACCAAGGAGGCCATCCAGAATATTCGACTGCTCTCCCCCTCCGGAGAGCGCGTCTCGCTGGCTCAGGTGACCAAAGGCCAGGTTCGCGATGACGCATACGACATCTACCGGGAAGACGGTTCCCGCTATGTGGCCATCCGCTTTGAAGTGCGCGGGCGCGATCTGGGCACGACCGTCAGAGAATCCATCGCGAAGATCGCCAAAAATGTGCAGATACCGCGTGGTTATCACCTCGAATGGTCGGGAGAATACGATAGCGAAACGCGCGCCGAAAAAAGGCTGCTCTTCATCTTGCCCCTGACAATCTTTTTTATCTTCCTCATTCTCTACGCCATGTTTCGTTCCTTCAAATGGGCGCTGCTGATCATCCTCAACGTGGCCATGGCTCCCACAGGAGGCTTGCTCGCTCTCCTGGCGACCCACACATTTTTCAGCGTATCCTCCGGTGTCGGTTTCCTGGCACTGTTCGGCGTCTCGGTTCAAACTGGTGTGATCATGCTCGAATACATCAATCAGCTTCGAGCCCGAGGTTACACTCCTGAAGGCGCTGCGATCGAGGGCGCTGTCTTGCGGCTCCGCCCCATCATGATGACGATGCTGGTAGCGACCCTGGGACTTCTTCCCGCCGCCATGTCGCACGCCATCGGTTCCGACTCGCAGCGCCCATTTGCCATTGTCATTGTGGGGGGACTCGTGGCATCTCTCGCGATGAGTATCTTCCTTCTGCCAACCCTCTACGTTTGGGTCGCGCGAGAAGGGGATAAGCTCCCAAAACCGGAGGTGGCCTTTGAAGGTTAGTGTGAGCGCTCTTCTAAAGCGCGGCCTGGGAGTTACTGCCCTTGGCATTGTCTGTCTGATAAATACCGTGAGCGCGCAGCAGGCGCTCACCTGGGACCAGGTCAAGGCGAAGTTCGAGTCAGCGAATCCGGTTTTGAAGGCCGACGCTGCCAATGTGGAGGAGATGAAGGCCGAAGAGATCACGGCCTATCTCCGCCCCAATCCGCAGTTCACTTTTTCAGTGGATGGCAACCAAATTGCACCGCACAATGGGGTCTGGACTCCCTTCAAGGGCACTACTGAGCAACCCAACTTCAGTTACCTGCACGAACGCGAACACAAGCGGGAGCTAAGATTGGAAAGCGCCCAGGAAGGCACGCAGATTACCCAGTCTCAGCATGTCGACCTGGAACGCAATCTGGTTTTCGGACTGCGCTCTGCCTTTGTGCAAACGCTCCAGGCCAAAGCGGTGCTAATGCTGGCCAAAGCCGATCTGGAGTACTACGACAAGATTATCGATATAAGCCGCGCACGCTTCCAAGCCGGCGACCTGGCCAAGATCGACCTGGCGCGCATCGAACTTCAGCGCGTCCAATACGAGTCAGAGATAGAGACAGCGATTGTCAACCTGCGCCAGCAGAAGATTCAGCTTCTGCTGCTTCTCGACGACCGCACGCCGGTCGACCAGTTCGACGTGACCGGGCCTTTCGACCTGGGTCCTGATCTGCAGCCGCTTGACGCTTACCACAAGATTGCTCTCGACAATCGGCCCGATCTGATGGCGGCGATTCAGACGATCCAGCAGTCCCAGACGAACCACAAGCTGGCCGTTGCAAACGGCTCTACCGATCCAACCTACGAAGTCTGGTTCACAAATAACTCCTCGACGAATAACCCCAATGGCCCTGACACGATCGGCGCCAGCGTGAGCATCCCGCTGCGTATCTTCGACAAGAACCAGGGCGAGAAGAAGCGCACCCTGATCGACATCGACAGAAGCGCGCAGGCTGCCGAAGCGGCTAAAGCGCAGGTTTTTAGCGATGTGGACAATGCCTACGAGTTGGTGCGCAGCAATATTGCGCTGATCAAGCCATACAAAGCGCAGTATCTTGATCAATCGGTGTATGTGCGCGACACCGTAACTTTCTCTTACGAACATGGAGGGGCATCGCTGATGGACTTCCTCAATGCACAGAGCGACTACCGCGTCGTTCAACTTGCATACCTGCAGTTAATCGGCGCATACATGACGGCCGCCGGACAGATGAATCTGGCCGTAGGGCATGATGTGATTCAATGATCGCTATCCCGATTCTGAAGTGCGAAGGACGAACGGGAAATCTGAGCATCGACACGAAGAGGCCGAAGCGATGAACAAGAGCGAAGTTCGTGATGTGATCAACAGAATTGGGATACTACCTTCCGTCCGGGTGAATGCTCGGGATCTCGCGACCTTTGCCGCGGAAACGGTCTATGCGTCGGGAATTCCGATCGTTGAAATCACTATGACCACTCCGGGCGCGCTTGAAGTGATCGATTACCTGTCGAAGCGCCACGCGGACCTGGCTGTCGGTGCCGGCACTGTGCTTGATGAAGAAACGGCCCGGCGCTGCATTGAGGCAGGCGCAAGATTTATAACCAGCCCGGGATTTGTTCCGGAAGTGGTCGGGATGGCAAAGAGGATGGACGTCGTGGTCCTTCCAGGCGCGTTAACACCAACTGAGATCATTGCGGCCTGGAAGGCCGGATCCGATTTTGTGAAGATCTTTCCTACCGGCCACGTGGGCGGCGTTCAATATGTACGCGCTTTGAAGGTTCCACTGCCACAAGTCCCGTTGATTGCCACTGGCGGGGTGAATCAACTAACGGCCTCTGACTTCATTCTCGCGGGTGCGGCTGCTATTGGCGTGGGTGGAGAACTCCTTCCCAGGGAGGCATTGCATCTTCGCCAAGTTGATCGTATTAATGAGCTGGCTGGCAGATTTCTCGCCATGGTGAGAGACGCAAGGTCTCTGAGAGATACGTATTACTAGAGCCTCACAGCAAACATCCACTTTTCGATAGTTGCAGCAAGATGTTGAAGGATGAAAAGTCAAAGCACCTCGCGATGGATCCGCCGCCTGCAGGGACTTCACTTTCTGTGGCAGGGTCTCATCGCGTGGGGTGGTATTGCACTCCTCGCCTATTGCGGCTTTGTCCTGAGGGTGAATCTACTGGCCATCAGCAGTCTTTTCTTGATGGTTGTGGTAGCGGCCGCATCCTTATGTGGGTTCTGGCAGGCCTCCCTGACTTCGCTCATGGCCGTTGTCTGTCTGGATTTCTTCTTCCTGCCACCCCTCTTCCATTTCAACATTACGGACTCGCAAGACTGGGTGGCGCTTGGAACCTTTGAAGCTACGGCACTAGTCATCAGTCGGTTATCTGCGAGGGAGATTCGAAGTGCGAGAGAGGCAACATTCCATCGCACGGGAATGCAGAAGCTGTATGAGTTGAGTAGAAGCTCGCTTCTTTTGGATTTACATCAGCCACCTGGACCGCAGCTTGCGGTCCTTATTCACCGGATATTTGGTTTAGGAGCCGTAGCTCTGTTTGATAAGAGCCTGGAGCGGGAGGATCGAATGGGAGACTGGACGACGGACGAGCAAGATCTGGCACGAGACTGCTTCCTGCGGGAAGCCGCAAAGGATGACCTGGAGACAGGGACCTCGCAACGCATACTCGAGGATGGTTCGGGATCATTGGGCGCGTTGGTGGTCCGCGGAGATCTCAGCCCTCTCGTAGTGGATGCGTTGGCGTCGCTTTCCGCGATTGCGATTGATCGACACCAGTCGTTTGAGAAGGAGGAGAAAGCCGATGGCGCAAGAAGGGGCGAGGAGTTGCGCGCGGCTGTGATGGATGCGCTGGCACATGAGATCAAACAACCTCTGACAACGGTTTACGCGGCCAGTTCGGGTCTACTCGAGATGGGGGGATTGACGGACTTGCAACGCAATCTGGTGCAAATGATCGACGACGAGGCAATTCGTCTGAAGGAATTGTGCACACGATTGCTCCTGACTGCAAAGCTCAACACGGAAGAAGTCGGTCTCGACAAAGACGAGGTGAACTTGGTTGAGCTAATCTCCGAAGTATTAGCTGGCCCTCAACTGGCGGCGCAGCGGCATCGGGTCCAGGTTACGGTGAGCTCCCCCGAGCTGTCGTTGTGCGTGAATCGTGGGCTGTTGGCAATGATTGTGACGCACTACATCGACAATGCGCGGAAGTATTCGACACCGGATACTCTAATCGCGATTGTTGGACGGAAAAGTCATACCGATGTAGTCATCTCTGTTCATAACTTTGGATCGACAGTTCGACTCGAAGACAGGGAGCGCATCTTC
>Ga0302324_100007657_pt1 | contig 22926 bp, 25 predicted proteins | sample Palsa_T0_1_FD_201949 | JGI IMG/M metagenome (GOLD analysis project Ga0302324, IMG submission 201949) | Peat permafrost microbial communities from Stordalen Mire near Abisko, Sweden - Palsa_T0_1 | ecosystem: Environmental > Terrestrial > Soil > Palsa > Peat permafrost | place: Sweden: Abisko...
GTTGGCTGCGGTGTTGACTGCGGTGTTGACTGGGCATCATGCCTGCCACATTCCCGGCGCCTGAACCAGCTCGATCAGATTGCCGGAGTTGTCGCGGATGAAAATGTTCGAGCCGTGCTTGAAGCGGCCAACCCAGACGATGTCGGCGCCACGCTTCTTGAGTTCCTGCTCCACCGGTTCGACATCCTGGATCGCAAAGGCCATGTGCTTGTTGCCCAGGGTATGCACATCGCGGTCCGGGATGCGCCGGTCCGGCGACATCGGCGCGGCGCCGGGGACCTCGAACAGCTCGATGCGCAGATCCCCGCGCCGCAACATCGCCACCTTGGCCGGTATCTGCGCAATGTCGAAGATCTTTTCGACCTCGAAGTCCAGCACCCGCCGGTACCAGGCGATCGCTTCGTCAAGATTGGGCACACTGACGCCGCCGTGATGATGTTTTAATTCGATCGACACGCAACACCCCTTGGCTTCAGGTTGATCGCTCGTGAAATTGTCGCACAGTCCACCGCGCTTCGAGGCCGCCACGGCGTGAGCATCGTCTACAGCACCGGGCCAGGCGCCATGTGCCCCGGCTGCCGCCGTCCGATCGCGCAGTGTGCCTGCAAGAGCGCGCAGGGCAAGCCGCTGCGCGCTGCCGCCGCGGTTCGCGTGAGCCGCCAGACGCAGGGTCGCGCCGGCAAGGGCGTGACGGTGATCAGCGGGCTACCACTGGGCGCCGCGGCGCTGGCAACGCTGGCCGCCGAGCTCAAGCGCCACTGCGGCAGCGGCGGCACGGTCAAGGATGGTGTGATCGAGATTCAGGGCGATCACCGCGACCGCCTGGTGGCGGAGCTGATTCGCCGCGGTTTTGCCGCCAAGCGCGCCGGCGGCTGAGCCTTGCGGAAGCTCAAGGCGCGCCGGCCAGCGCGCGTATGGCCTTGGTGGCATCCGGCAGTGCCGAATGGCGCAGCGCCACCTGCGGCCAGTGTGCCGCAACGCGCGCGGCCAGCTGCTCGACGATGTAGACCGAGCGGTGCTGGCCGCCCGTGCAGCCCACCGCCACCGTCAGATAGCGGCGGTTGGCGGCCTGATGTTCCGGAATGCGCGCCTCGATGAATTTGCCGACATCCTCGATGAAGCGTGCGACGCTGGGCTGTGACTCGAGGAAATGCACCACCGGCTCATCGCGGCCGGTGAGCGCGCGCAGATTCGGCTCCCAGTAGGGATTGGGCAGCGAGCGGGCATCGAATACGAAGTCGGCATCTCCGGGTATGCCGTGCTTGAAGCCGAACGATTCGAATAGCACCGACATGCGGTCGCGCGGGCGTTTGCCCACACGCCGATTGATCAGCTCGCGCAGCTCGTGCACGCCCATGCGCGAGGTATCGATGATCAGATCGGCGGCATTGACCACCGGTTCGAGCAGCGTGCGTTCGAGAGCGATGGCATCGTGCAGGCTCTCGCCCTGACGGCTCAGCGGATGTTTGCGTCTGGTCTCGGCGAAGCGGCGCAACAGCTCGTCGTCGCTGGCGACCAGAAACAGCAGTTCGCAGCGGATGCCGCTGCGCTTGAGCTCATCGAGCAGCATCGGCACGGTGGCGATGTCGGCATCGGGGTTGCGGGCGTCGATGCCGACCGCGGTGCGCTGATACACCGGCGCGCCGCTGCGCACGGTGTGCGAGATGAAGGTCTGCAGCAGCGCCGCCGGAATGTTGTCGATGCAGTAGAAATCCAGATCCTCGAGCATGTGCAGGGCCACGCTCTTGCCCGAGCCCGACAGGCCGCTCAGGAAGATCAGGCGCATGCGCGCTCCGCGACGCCGGCTGCCGCCACCGGCGTGGTCGGCGCGGCGAGGGCGCTACAGGCGCTGGCTTTTTTGCGCTTCCTCGGCATGATGATCGGTCAGCTTTTCCTTGTGCTTGCGTACCCGTCGTTCCAGTTTGTCGGCCAGCGCATCGATCGCCGCATACATGTCGCCCTCGCTGGCCAGGGCATGGATGGTCTCCCCGCGCACGCGCAGCGTCGCCTCGGCCTTGTGCAGCAGCTTTTCGACCGTCAACACGCAGTGCGTGTCGATCACGTGATCGAAGTGGCGGACGATGCGGTCGAGTTTTTTCTCGACGTAATTGCGCAGCGCGGTGGTGATCTCGACATGATGACCGGTGACGCTCAGTTGCATGGCCTCGTCTCCTAGTGTGTGACAGTGCGCTGTCACGTGCCGTTAACTCGCCGGCGTTCATTCGACGGCGCGAGTCCCATCGTTTCCCGATACTTGGCGACCGTCCGGCGCGCGACCGGGATGCCCTCGCCGGAGAGGATCTCGGCGATGCGGCTGTCGCTCAGCGGTGCGGTTGAATCTTCTTCGCGGATCAGCTTGCGGATCTTGGCGCGGATGGCCGTCGAGGACGTGCCGGAGCCGTTGTTGCCTTCGACCTGGCTGGAAAAGAAATAGCGCAACTCGAATACCCCGCGCGGGGTATGCATGTACTTGCCCGAGGTCACGCGCGAGACCGTCGATTCGTGCATGCCAATGGCCTCGGCGATATCCCGCAGGATCATGGGCCGCATGTGCTCCTCGCCGTGCTCGAGGAACTCGCTCTGGCGCTCGACGATCGAGCGGGCCACCTTGGTCAAGGTGTCATTGCGGATCTCCAGGCTCTTGAGCAGCCAGCGCGCCTCCTGCAGCTGCGTGCGCATGCTGGCATGACTGCTGCTGCGACCGACCAGGCTGGCATAGCCCTGATTCAGCCGCACCCGCGGCAAGGTCGCGGCGTTGATTTCCACCGACCAGCCACGCGGCGTGCGGCGCACGAACACATCCGGCACCACGTATTCCGCAGCGCCGTCGCTGACCACCGAGCCCGGTCGCGGATGACAGCCGCGCACCAGTGCCACGGCGATCGCCAGTTCATCATCCGAGGTGCGCAACTCGCGTCGCAGCGCGGTGAGCTCGCGCTCGGCCAGCAGCTCCAGGTGCTGGCGCGCAATCGACTTTGCCAGGGTGATGCCGGGGGTGGCGGGCGCGAGCTGCTCGAGCTGCAGCAGCAGGCATTCGCTGACCGAGCGCGCGCCGACGCCTGGCGGGTCGAGCGACTGCACGATGCACAGCATGCGCTCGACCTCATCGATGCCCGGATCCAGTTCCGGCTTGAGGCTGGCGCCAATGACATCGAGCGGCTCGCTGAGATAACCATCGTCATTGATGGCGTCAATCACGGCACGGCCGATCGCCAGGTCGCGGCTACCGAGCCGGGCCAGTTCCAGCTGCCAGAGCAGATGATCGCGCAATGACTGCCCGGCGGAATCGGCGAACTCCTGCTGGCGCTCGTCATCCCCGCCGCTCCAGGGATTCTCGGCCGGTCCCACGGAGCGATCGGTCCAACCGTCATCCACCACTTCTACCGGCGGCTCCTCGGGTGGTGCGGCAGTCTCTGGGGCGGTCTCTGCGGTCGACAGCGGCTCATAGGTGCCGTTTTCGGTGTCGTCATCCTGCTCGAGCATGACATTGGACTCGAGCAGTTCGCGGATGTGCGCCTGCAATTCGATGGTCGGCAGCTGCAGCAAGCGGATGGCCTGCTGCAGCTGCGGCGTCATCGTCAGCTGCTGTCCCAGCCGCAGTTGCAGCGAGGGCTTAAGCATAAAACGTGCCTGACGGCGAATGCCGGGCGCGGGGCTGGAGCCCAGGTATCATGCTAACTATATGAACAATAAGGATTAACAGGGCCGCTCCGAGCAATCACAGACGGAATGACTGGCCCAAGTACACCTCACGGACTTGTGGGTTGGCAAGGACTTGCTCCGCGGACCCGGATGCGATAACCACACCGTGATCGACGATGTAGGCGCGCGCACAAACTCCCAGGGTCTCGCGCACATTATGGTCGGTGATCAGCACGCCGATACCGCGCGCCGCCAACTCGCGGATGATGCGCTGAATATCGAGCACGGACAGGGGGTCCACGCCCGCAAACGGCTCGTCCAGCAGGATGAACCGCGGCTCGGCGGCCAACGCGCGCGCGATCTCGACCCGGCGGCGCTCGCCACCGGACAGCGACATGCCGCGGGTATTGCGCACGTGGCCGATGCGCAGTTCCGTCAGCAGCTCCTCCAGCCGCCGTTCCCGCTCGGCCCGGTCCAGCTCGGCGCGCAGCTCCAGGATCGCCATGATGTTGTCGGCCACCGAGAGCTTGCGAAATACCGAGGCCTCCTGCGGCAGATAGCCGATGCCCAGACGCGCGCGCTGATCGATGCTCAGCGCCGTCAGATCGCGATCATCGAGCAGTATCGCGCCGCCGTCGGCCGGTACCAGGCCGACGATCATGTAGAAGGCCGTGGTCTTGCCGGCGCCGTTGGGGCCGAGCAGCCCGACCACTTCGCCGGTATGGATATCGAGCGACAGATCGCGCACCACGGTACGCGAGCGGTAGCTTTTCTGCAGCGAGCGCGCGGCCAGCCGCATCATGGCCGGCCGCCTGGGGCGGCGCACTGGCTGGTGGCGCCGTTGCGGATCGTGCCATGCACGGGCGCGCTGTCGCCCGGCGAGCTGTCCGCGCGCATGCGCTGGGAGCCGATGTCGTAGGCGATGTGTCCGCTGTTGATCTCGTTGCAACCATCCGAGAGCCAGCTGTCGCCGTTCAACTGCAGTTCATTGCGCCGCATATCGAAGGTGATCGCGCGTGCATGGCCGTGTGCGATCTGGCCGTTGTCGAGCGCATGCTCGAACTCGGCCGGCGTGCCGTCGGCGGTCATGGTCTCGATGTGGTTGTCGGTGAACTGAACCGTGGCCGTGTCGGCCCGCAGTTGACCCTCCGGGATGAAAACCTGCACGTGGCCGGTCAGCACCCAGTTGGCATTGCCGAAGTCGCGGCCGGTGGCCTCGGCGCGGTCGGCCTTGATGCGGCTGACGCCGCGGGTGGTATCGACGATGTCGATGTCGTAGAGCACCAGGTGGTTACGTTCCAGCTCGCTGCTCGAGGCGGTATAGCACAGCGGTGACTCGTGGCAGGGCAGCGGATCGGGCTGCGCCTCGCCGGCCCAGAGCAGGCGCACACCGTACAGCGTGCTCACGCTCAGCAGCGCGGCACGCAGCGCCATGGTCCGCCTCGCCGGCGCCCCCGGTAGCTCCTCAGTGCAGCAATACACCGCGCACCTTCGAGGCCAGCTGCAAGCGGTCGTTCTTGAGATCGGCCCGCATGCCGTGGCCATTGAGGCGGTTGCCGCCCCAGTCCACACGAACCGTACTTGCCGAGGTCGCCAGCTGCTGCGCCATGTCCAGATGCAGCTGGTCGGTGTCGAGCCGTACCGTCACGTCGGAGCCGGACGGCACGCCTTCGGCGTGCACGTCGCCGGTGAGTTCGGCGCTGCGTGCATCCTGCGTCATCTGTCCGCGCTGTGCCGTGAGTTTCCAGTGGTTGCCGGGCTCCGGCTGATAGTCCAGCTTGGGCTCGGTCATGAAGATGGTGCCTTGCGGCTGCGGCTGTTCGATGTGTTCGGCATCGAGTCGATACAGCGGCAGACCATCCTCTCCGGTCTCGATCAATTGCGCATGCACCGCGGCATAGCCCGGCTCGCTCGAGCCGTAGTCGCTCGCGCCGCTCTCGCTGCTGCCGTTGTCGGCATCCTGGAAATACAGCAACGCGGCCAGAATCGCCACCGAGCACAGCGCGAACAGCAGCCGCAGGATCATCGGCGAGCCGGTGCCCGGGCGGCCAGCAGCCAGTCACACACTTCGCGCACCGCACCGGCACCGCCGGCGCACCGCGTGCGCCGGTGTGCCACCCGCAGCGCGCTCGGGTGGGCATCGGCGACCGCCACGGCGAGGCCCGCCCGCCGCAGCATCGGCACGTCGGGTTCGTCGTCACCGACGCAGGTGCATTGCGCGCGCTTCAGTCCCAGTGCTGCCAGCAGTTGCGCCAAGGTGGCGGCCTTGTCTTCACTGCCAAGATACACGTGCGCTATGCCCAACTCCCGGCAGCGCTGCTGCACGGCGCGCGAGCGGCGTCCGGAGATCACCGCCACGGCAATGCCGGCCGCGAGCAGCGCGCGGATGCCGTAGCCGTCGCGGACATGAAAGCTCTTGCCCAGTTCGCCGGCTGCGCCGTATTGCAGGCGGCCGTCGGTCAATGTGCCATCCACGTCCAGCACCAGCAGGCGCATGGCGGCGAGCGAGGCGGCGCGCGGGCGCGCGGCGCGCGCTGTCTTCACACCACACCCGCGCGCATCAGATCGTGCACGTTGAGTGCGCCGATCAGATGCTGCTCGGCATCGGTCACCAGCAGAGCGGTGATCCGATGCGTTTCCATGAGCGCGGCCGCCGCCGCGGCCAGCTCCTGAGGCGCGATGCGGCGCCCGCCCGCAGTCATGACCTCGCGCATGCTGGTCTTGTGCAGATCGATGCGCCGATCCAGCGCACGGCGCAGATCGCCATCGGAGAACACACCCAGCACGTGTTGCTGCGCATCGACGACCGCGGTCAGCCCCAGGCCCGTGCGGGTCATCTCCAGCAGTGCCTCCGACACGGGCGTGTCCGCACTCACGCGCGGCAGGCTCTCGCCACGGCGCATGATGTCCTCCACGCGCAGCAGCAAGCGCCGACCCAGGCTGCCGCCCGGGTGCGAGCGGGCAAAGTCCTCGGCCGAGAAGCCGCGCGCTTCCAGCAGCGCCACCGCCAGGGCGTCGCCCATGACCAGCGCCGCGGTGGTACTGGCGGTCGGCGTCAGATTGTGTGGGCAGGCCTCCTGCGGCACGGCCACGTTCACATGCACATCGGCTGCCTGGGCCAGCGTCGAGAGCGGATTGCCGGTCAGTGCGATCAGCGGTACCGCCAGTCGCTTGACCTGCGGCAGCAGTGCCAGCAGCTCCGCGGTTTCGCCGGAGGTCGACAGCGCCAGCAGCAGATCCACGCGCGTGAGCATGCCGAGATCGCCGTGGCTGGCCTCGCCGGGGTGCAGGAAAAATGCCGGGCTGCCGGTGCTGGCAAGCGTGGCGGCGATCTTGTGGGCGATGTGGCCCGACTTGCCCATGCCGCTGACGACGATGCGGCCGGTGCATTGCAGGCACAGGCGGCAGGCGCGGGCAAACGCGCCGTCCAGGCGCTCACGCAGCGCCTGCAGCGCGGCGGCTTCGATCTCGAAGGTGCGGCGCGCGGCCTGCAACAGGCTCTGGTCGCTGGTGGCGCTGTGTTCTACGGCATTCATCATGGTTCTCGCGCCGGGCATGATAGCGCCTTAGCGCGGCGCAGATGGCGCCTTCCTCGAACCGCAATTGCCTTAAGATCGCGAGCACCATGACGCCACAACAGATCGCGGAATTGATGCAGGCGGCGCTGCCGCGAGCACAGGTGGAAGTGCGTTCGGACGACAATACGCACTTCTCGGCGCGGCTGATCGGGCCGGACTTCGAGGGGCTGCGGCCGCTGGCACGGCACCAGCTGATCTATCGGGCGCTCGGCGAGCGCATGGGGCGCGAGATCCATGCGCTCACGATCGAAGCCTTCACGCCGCAGGAGTGGGCCGCGCGCGCACAGCAGGGGTCGCCCGGGCGTGGATAAGCTGCAGATCACCGGCGGCATTGCGCTCGAGGGCGAGGTGCGCATCTCAGGCGCCAAGAACGCCACGCTGCCCATTCTGGCCGGGGCGCTGCTGGCCGACGGTCCGGTCACGATCGGCAATGTCCCGCACCTGCAGGATGTCACCACGACCATCGAGTTGCTCAGCCGCATGGGCGTGACCGTGACCATCGATGAGCGCATGCGCATCGAAGTCGATGCCAGCACGATTCGCGAGTACTTTGCACCCTACGAGCTGGTCAAGACCATGCGCGCCTCGATCCTGGTGCTCGGTCCGCTGCTGGCGCGGTACGGGAGCGCGGACGTCTCGCTGCCGGGCGGCTGCGCGATCGGCGCTCGACCGGTCAACATTCACGTCGCCGGCCTGCAGGCCATGGGCGCGGACATCCATATCGAAGGCGGTTACATCCGCGCGCGCGCCAAACGGCTCAAGGGTGCGCGGCTGGTGCTGGAGGCGGTCACCGTCACCGGCACCGAGAATCTGATGATGGCCGCAAGCCTGGCCGACGGCCAGACCGTGTTGGAGAACGCCGCGCGCGAACCCGAGGTGGTGGATCTGGCGAATTTTCTGATCGCGATGGGCGCGCAGATCCGCGGTGCGGGCACCGACCGCATCGTGATCGACGGCGTGCAGCGCCTGCACGGGGTGCACTACGAGGTGCTGCCCGACCGGATCGAAGGTGGCACCTATCTGGTCGCCGGCGCGATCACCGCCGGTCACGTGCGCATCAAGAACACGCGCCCGGAACATCTGGATGCGGTCATCGTCAAGCTGCGCGAGGCCGGTGCCAGCGTGCATTGCGGCGAGAACTGGGTCGAAGTCGACATGCGCGGGCGCCGCCCGCGCGCCGTGGACGTACGCACCGCGCCTTATCCGGCGTTTCCGACCGACATGCAGGCGCAATTTGCAGCGCTCGACACCGTGGCCGACGGCGTCGGCACGGTGGTGGAGACAATCTTCGAAAATCGCTTCATGCACATGCTCGAGATGCGGCGCATGGGCGCGGAGATACGGCTCGAAGGCAACACCGCCATCATCCACGGGGTCGGCAAGCTCACGGCCGCCCCGGTCATGGCGACCGATCTGCGCGCTTCGGCGAGCCTGGTACTGGCGGGCCTGGTCGCCGAGGGGCGCACCGAAATCGAACGCATCTATCACATCGACCGCGGCTACGAGGCGATCGAGGAAAAACTCGCACAGCTCGGGGCGCGCATCAAGCGGGTGCCGAACTAACTGGCCCGCGGGCGCTCGGTCACCGCCAGCGTGGTGTCGAATTCGCTGCGACCGCGCAGCACGTGCAGCTGAACATGGCTGCCGGGTTTCTTGGCAGCGATCTGCGCCAGGGCTTCCTGGGCACTGTGCACGCTCTTGCCGTCGACCTTGGTGAGGATGTCGCCGATGCGCAGGCCGGCATCGACCGCTGGACTGCTGCGATACATGTTGGTGATGACCACGCCGCCGCGCGTGAGTCCCAGCTGCTGCGCCTGCTCATCGCCGACATCCTCGGGCACGATGCCGGTCCAGCCGCGGATCACGCGGCCGTGATCGAGGATCTCCTCCATGACCCCGCGCGCGAGATTCACTGGAATTGCAAAGCTGATGCCCTCGACGCTGATATCGCCGCTGTTGTTCTTGCCCAGCACCGCGGTATTGATGCCGATCAGTTGGCCCAGGGTATCGATCAGCGCGCCGCCGGAGTTGCCGGCGTTGATCGCGGCATCGGTCTGAATGAAATCCTCGAACGTGGCGACCCCGAGCTGACTGCGTCCGGTCGCGCTGACGATGCCGTGCGTGACCGTCTGCGACAGCCCCAGCGGATTGCCGATCGCCAGCACGCCGTCACCGACCTGCAGCTGATCGGAACGGCCGAGCGGCATGACCGGCAATTGCTTGAGCTTGATCGACAGCAGCGCCAGATCCGTATCCGGGTCACGGCCGACCACGACGGCGCGGGTCACGCGGCCGTCGGCCAGCGTCACCATGATCGTGTCGGCGTTGGCGATCACGTGATTGTTGGTAATGATGTGCCCGCTCGCATCGACGATCACCCCGGAACCGAGCGCGCGCTCCACGCGCCGGCGATACAGCGGGCGCAGATCGCCGAACAGCTGCGCCAGCGCGGAGGGCCCGATCTGCTCGGTGACCAGGCGCGCGGTGGATATGTTGACCACGGCTGGCGCGGCGCGGCGCACCGCCGCGGCATAGGACTCGGCTGCCATGCCGGGGGAGCCGTGTGACACGGGGCCACTCGCGCCGGTGTCGCCGGCCTCAGCCGCTGCGGGCGGCCGGAGCGCAGGCTCGGCCGGCACGCTTGCAACGTCCGGGGCCAGCCGGGGCTCCGGCAGCGCGTCGGCAAGCGGCGGCGCTGGACGCTGCAGCAGCTGCGGGTGCACGAATACGATGATGAACGCCAGGGCCAGACCACCGATGATACTGCCGGCGAGGAAGACCGCTGCGCGTCCGAGTCGATGCAGATCCATGACACTCGTGGATGATCAAGCCCGCAGGCCCGTTCGAAGGGTTGTGTATAATGCGACACTTCCCGGGCTTAGACGTAGCGTTCGTAAGCGCGCCGGCCGAAATTTACCGCTTGCGGGGAATTGAGAGTGCACAAGACATGAGTGACGTCGGCGCAACTGCGCTTGGCCCGGAGATCGATCCGAGCCGCAGAAAGTTTCTGACGGTGGCCGCCAGCGCGACCGCGGCGGTCGGGGCGGTTCTGGCGGCCGTGCCGTTCGTGGAATCCTGGGAGCCTTCCGAGCGCGCGCGCGCGCTGGGTGCGCCGGTGCTGATCGATATCGGCAAGCTCGAGACCGGGCAGATGATCACCGCGACCTGGCGCAAGCAGGTCATCTACATCGTCGGCCGGGCCCAGTCCCTGGTCGATGCGCTCACCAAGAACGACGCCGATCTCAAGGATCCGAAGTCGGATCAGTCGCTGCAGCCCAAGTATGCGCAGAACGAGATGCGCTCGCGGCGGGCCGACGTGCTGGTTCTGATCGGCATCTGCACTCACCTGGGCTGTCTGCCCAAGCAGTTCTTCGATCCGGGTGATGCGGTGCTCGGTGCCAGCTGGCCGGGCGGTTTTCGTTGCCCCTGTCACGGCTCGCGCTTCGATATGGCCGGCCGCGTGTTCGACGGTTCGCCGGCGCCGACCAATCTGAGCATCCCGCCCTACAGCTTCAAGGATGCACATACGCTGGTGATCGGGCTCGATGACGCAACGGCCAAAGGAGTCGCCTGATGGCGAACGAGGCTTATTCCAAGCCCGGCCTGTGGGCCTGGATCAACAGACGCCTGCCGGTCGACACATTCCTGCGCAGCCAGCTGCTCGAGTACTACGCGCCCAAGAATTTCAATTTCTGGTATTTCTTCGGCTCGCTGGCGCTGCTGGTGCTGGTCATGCAGCTGGTGACCGGCATCTTCCTGGCGATGTTCTACAAGGTCGGCGAGGCCACCTCCTTCGACTCGGTCGAGTTCATCATGCGCGAGGTCGACTTCGGTTGGCTGCTGCGCTATCTACACTCGACCGGTGCCTCCGCGTTCTTCCTGGTCATCTATCTGCACATGTATCGCGGCATGATGTACGGCTCGTACAAGGCCCCGCGCGAGCTGCTGTGGCTGTTCGGCATGATCATCTATCTGGCGCTCATGGCCGAGGCGTTCCTGGGCTATGTGCTGCCCTGGGGCAACATGTCGTTCTGGGCCGCGACCGTGATCATCAATCTGTTTGGCGCCGTTCCGGTCATCGGACCGGGGCTGGTGGAGTGGATCCGAGGCGATTACGGCATCGCCGATGCGACCCTGAACCGCTTCTTCTCGCTGCACGTGGTGGCGGTGCCATTGCTGCTGCTGCTGCTGGTGGCCTTGCACCTGATTGCGCTGCACGAGGTCGGCTCCAACAATCCGGACGGTGTCGAGATCAAGGAGAAGAAGAACGCCCAGGGCATACCGCTGGACGGCATACCGTTTCATCCGTATTACACGGTCAAGGACATCTTCGGGGTCGCGGTATTCCTGACGCTGTTCGCGATCGTGGTGTTCTACATACCCACCTTCTCGGACCTGTTTCTCGAGAAGGCGAACTTCGAGCCCGCCAATCCGCTGTCCACGCCCGATCCGATTTCACCCTCGTGGTACTTCACGCCGTACTACGCCATTCTGCGTTCCGTGCCCTCCAAGAGCATCGGCGCGCTGTTGATGTTGATTGCGGTGTCGGCGTTTTTCTTCCTGCCGTGGCTGGATCGTTCCCCGGTCAAGTCCATTCGCTATCGCGGCTGGGTATTCAAAACGTTCTTCGCCCTGTTCACGCTGTCCTTCCTCGGCCTGATGTACCTGGGCCTGCAGCCGGCGCAGGGCATTTATGTGACGCTCTCGCGGGTATGCGCCGTGCCGTATTTCGCCTTCTTCCTGCTGATGCCGCTCTACAGCCGGATCGATCCGGTCAAACCCGTGCCCGAGCGAGTCACGTTCCATGCGTAAGCTCGCCACTGTCCTGTTGTCGCTGTGCTGCCTGCCGCTGGCGGCCTTGGCGGCCGAGGCGAGCGCCGAGCCAGCCGCGACGGCCGAGCCGCCCGCGCCCGTGGACTGGCAGAGCTGGCATGCCGGCAATTCGGTCAGTGATCTGGCTTCGCTGCAACGTGGCGCGCGCAACTTCATGAACTACTGCAACGGCTGCCATGCGCTCAAGTATGTGCGCTACCAGCGCATGGCCAACGATTTGAAAATTTCGAGCCAGGTTCTGGAGGCCGATCTGCTGGCCCCCGGCAGCGGCAATCTGGATTACATCAGCACCGCGCTGCCCAGTGCCGATGCCGTGAACTGGTTCGGCAAGGTGCCGCCGGACCTGTCGCTGATTACCCGCTCCAAGGGCGTGGACTACGTCTACCGCTTCCTGAAGACTTTCTATGTCGACGCCAGCAGCGCCACCGGCAGCAACAACCTGGCCGATCCGAGTGCGGCGATGCCGGCGGTGCTGTCCGATCTCGGCGGAGTCAACCAGGCCGTGTTCCGCCAGGTCGGGGACGACAAGGTGTTCGATCATTTCCTCACCAGCGTTCCCGGCAGCATGAGCAGCGCGCAGTACGACCAGTTCGTGCGTGATACCGTCAATTTTCTCGACTATGCCGGCGAGCCAGCGCAGATCGAGCGCCGCTCGATGGGCATCTGGGTCGTGCTGTTTCTGCTGCTGCTGACCTGGCTGAGCTGGCTGTTGAAAAAAGAATATTGGAAAGAGGTGCATTGAGCGTCGTCAATGCGCCATGCGCGCTCTGACCCCGAGAGCGCGATGATCGCTCCTTCCTGAGGAGAGTTGATTAGTGTCCAGTCGCCGCTCAATCATGACGCTTTTTTCGGCCCCCGATGAGCCGCACAGCCATCGCACTCGAATCGTGCTGGCCGAAAAAGGCGTCGAGATCGAGATCATCGATGTCGTGCCGGGACGCTATCCCGAGGATCTGCTCGACCTGAATCCGTATCACAGTCTGCCGACGCTCGTGGACCGTGACCTGGTGCTGTACGACTCGCGGGTCATCATCGAATATCTGGACGAGCGCTTTCCGCACCCGCCGCTGATGCCGGTCGATCCGATTCTGCGGGCCCAATTCCGCCTGGCGCTGTATCGCATCGAACGCGACTGGTACGGCCTGGCGCAGCAGATCGACGAAGACCACGACCGCAAGCACGCGGCCAGAAACCGCAAGGTGCTGCGCGATGCCATCCTGCAGAGCGCGGACCTGTTCAAGGTCAAGCCGTTTTTCCTGAGCGATGAATTCTCGCTGGTCGATGCCAGCATCGGGCCGATCCTGTGGCGCATGCGCCGCTATGAAATCGACCTGCCGCCGCAGGCCCAGGCGCTGGCACGCTACGCCAGCACACTGTTCGCGCGGCCCTCATTTCGCGACAGCCTGTCGGAAGCCGAGATCGAAATGAGGGCGGGTTGATGTCGAGCAAGAACATCAGCGACAGCGGCGCGGTCTCCAGGCGGCCCTATCTGCTGCGGGCGATGCACGAATGGATCAGCGACAGCGGCCACACGCCGCACGTGATCGTCGATGCGCTGCGCGCCGGCGTGGAGGTGCCCTCCGCGTACGTCAAGGACGGCAAGATCGTGTTGAATCTGTCGATGACGGCCACCCAGCGGCTGCAGCTCAAGAACGACGGCATCGAATTCGATGCCCGATTCGCCGGTGTCGCCCATCATGTGCGCGTGCCCATGGCGGCCGTGCTCGGGGTGTATGCGCGCGAGACCGGGGAGGGCATGATCTTCTCCGAGGCGGAAGCCGAACCGACCCCACCCGAGGGCCCCGCGCCGCCGGAACGCCCGCAGGCCCCACCCGGGGAAGGGCGGCGCGCGAAACTGACCATCGTCAAGTAGACCCTGGTCAAGTAGCGCGCACGCGGCCTCAGCGCGCCTCGAACGCGCCTTCGATCCACTCGATCGGACCGTCCGGGGTGTGCAGCAGCAGCGCATCGAAGCGCACGGCCAGCTTCGCCAGCGCAGGTTGGCAGCGCAGCAGGTAGCGCGTGGCGCGCACGATGCGTGCGCGCTTGGCGGCGGTGATGCTGGCCGCCGCGCCGCCGAATTGCGTGCGCGAGCGCAATCGCACCTCGACGATCAGCAGCAGCTGCGCGCGCCGGGCGATGATGTCGAGCTCGCCCATGCGGCAGCGGTAGTTGCGCGCCACGACCGTAAAGCCTGCCTGCTGCAGCCACTGCGCCGCGCGTGCTTCGGCGGCGCGTCCGATGTCCTGGCGATCCATGATGCGGCCCCCGCAGAGCCTCGCGCATGCGCGCGTGGCCGGCAGTATCCGCGACCGGCAGCGCGCGGTCAGCGCCGGGAAAGTGCTGCGTTATGCGGCAAATGCCGCCCCGGTCAGTCGGCGGCGCTGGCAGCGAGCCGCCGAGGCTCGCCGTTGTGTATCTGCACCCAGATGAGCTCGCGCAGCACGCGCCGGTCGGGATCGAAATGCAGCGTGCCGGTCAGGCCCGCGACCTGCGCATCGGCGGGACTGCGTCCCTTGGCGGACATCGCCAGCATGAGCTGACAGGCGTCGTAGCCGAAGGCAAACAGCCGGCTGCGCCAGGCGGCGCGATCCTCCCAGGCCTGCGCGATGTTGTTGCGGATCTCATCGATGCTGCCGTCGCCGCTGACCATCCAGGGCATGTCCGGATACATCAGGCCATCGATGTCCTGATTGGAGGCGGTGGAGTCCGGCTCGTAGGCGTTGGAGAGCGAATAGCTCGGGATGTCCCCGGCATAGAAGAATTTGAGCTGCGGATCGATCAGGCGCGCGGTGGTGGCGGCCGCGGCGGCGATGAATACGAATTCGATGTCGGCGCGCCGCCGCGGCTCGAAGTTCAGCTTGCCACCCAGCACGCTCTGCAACCGCTGGTGGCGCGCGGCGCTGTCGTCGACGCGCAGGATGCTCTGCAGCTCGTAACCGTAGTCGTGGCCGGCCGGATCGTAGGTGGCCACGGCGATCAGACTGCCGCCGCCGGCCGTGAGCTCATGGGTGAAGGCGTCGCTGACACGAGTGCCCCAATCGCCGCGCGGAATCAGCGCGATGCCGCGGTGATGGCCGTCGGCCAGCAGTCGGCGCGCGACGATGCGCGCCTCCTCCTCCGGGGACAGCGCGAACTGGTACAGACCGTTGGGTGCCAGGCGATCGGGCGGCAGGAAGTTCAAGGCCAGTACCGGCACCGGCTGGGCACCGGTATCGGCCACCGCGGCGACGTCCTCGCGTGTGAGCGGGCCGACGATGAAGCTGCTGCCGGCCGCGCGCGCCTGCGCGATCGCCTCGGGTCCGGGCAGCGCGCCGGTATCGTACAGGCGCAATTCCGGGCGACTGGCCGCCGGCAGCTGATAGTAGGCGCTGAAGAAGCCATCCCGTACGGTTGCGGCTTGCCCGGAAGCTGGCCCGGTCAGCGGCAGCAGCAGCGCGACGCGCGCGCCCACCACGCTGGCAATCAGTGGGGTCGGCAGGGCCTGCGGCAACACCTCGGCGCCCGGATGATTCGGATACTTGGCACGCCAGCGCGCCGCTTCGGATTCGGCCGTCAGTGAAGCACCGCGCGCCTGCGTGGCGATCGCGCCGAGCTCGAGCCAGCCACGCACGGTCGGGTCCTGACTGGCCTGCGGGTCGAGCGTGAGGCCGCGCTCGTGCGCATCACGCAATGCGGCCAGCAGCTGCGAGCGCAGCCCGGTGCGATCGGCCGGGCTGGAGGCGAAGCGCTCGGCCGCCATCTCGGCAAGAATGGCATCCACGGGGCGCGCGTCGGCCAAAGCGATGCGGATCTTGAGCAGGAAGAAGCGTCCGGCGCCGCTGGCCGTGGTGGGCTCGGGCAACGCTGCGATTTTCTGCCAGGCCTCATCCGGATGCTGGCTCGCGAGTGAGATCTCAGCGCTCAGCAGCGAGCGCTCGCTGCTCTGCGCGGGGCTGAGCGCGGCGGCATTGACGCTCGCGAGCACGCGAATGGCCTCGGCGGCGCGCCCGGCGGCGAGCCATTCGCGCGCGGCCGAGAGCATCAGGTCGATCTGCGCCGGCGGCGCACGGCCGGTAGCCTGCGCCTCGTATTGCGCGGCTGCCCGGGCATGATCCCCCGGCACGGCGGCCCCCTGGGCACCTACATTGGCCGCCGGTGGGCCCTGCGGCGGGCGAACCGGGGGATAGGCGTTGCAGCTGCACAGCACCAGAGCGCCCATTGCGGTCAGCGCACGGCCCATTGCCGCCATTTTCAGTTGCGTCATCGACATCTTGACCCGCAAGCTTCGGTTGTCCGCAGTGCCGGCAGGCCCCGCGGTGGGTAATCGGAGAAGACAATTATAGAGGTTCCCTCGCGGCAGCTCTCGTCCGGCGGCAGGCTCGAGGTCGTGGCCACGCCGATCGGCAACCTGGGCGATCTCGCCCCGCGCGCGCGCGCGGCGCTGAGGGCCGCGGATCTGATCGCGGCGGAGGATACGCGGCGCACCGGGGCGCTGCTGGCCGCGATCGGCATCTCCGGCACGCTGGTTTCGCTGCATGAGCACAATGAGTCCGGCCGCATCGAGCATCTGGTGCGCGAGCTCGAAGCCGGCAAGGTCGTGGCGCTGGTCAGCGACGCCGGCACGCCGTTGCTGTCCGATCCGGGCTTCCAGCTGGTGCGTGCCGCGGCCGCCGCGGGCATCGCCATCCGGGCCATTCCCGGCGCTTCGGCGCTGACCGCCGCGCTGAGCATCGCCGGCCTGCCCACGGACCGATTCGTGTTCGAGGGATTCCTGCCCTCACGCGCCGGCGAGCGGCGCACCAGCCTGGCGCGGCTGGCCGCCGAGACTCGCACGCTGGTGTTCTTTGAGGCCCCACATCGCATCGCCGCGACGCTGAGCGATCTGGCGCAACTGTTCGGCGGCGAGCGGCGCGCCGTGGTCGCGCGCGAGCTCACCAAACTGCATGAAGCGGTGTATCGCGGCACGCTCGAGCAGCTGGCAGCCATGGCGGTGGCGGAGCCGAACATGGCCCGCGGCGAGATCACGCTGCTGGTCGAGGGTGTGGCCGACCCGGGGGAGGATGCGGGGGATCGCGCGCTACTGGCGCGAGCCCTGAAATTGCTGCTGAACGAGCTGCCGCCGGCACGCGCGGCGGCGCTCGCGGCCCAGATCGCCGGGGTCAAGCGCAGCGAGGCCTATGCGCTGGCGCAGCGTTTGCGCGCACTGAGCGCGGTTGAGGGCGAGCCCTGAAGCCAGTATGGTGCTGCGGCGGAGAGTCGGCTGGGCAGCCGCTGCGCTGCCTCACGGCAGCGTGGAGGAAAGTCCGGGCTCGGCGGGCAGGGTGCCAGGTAACGCCTGGGGGGCGCGAGCTCACGGACAGTGCAACAGAAAGTAAACCGCCGAAGCGCCGGCAACGGCGCTGGTAAGGGTGAAATGGTGCGGTAAGAGCGCACCGCGTCAATGGCAACATTCGACGGCAAGGCAAACCCCACCTGGAGCAAGGCCAAATAGGGAAGTCGCAGTCCCTGAAAAAGACTGCAGCGCGCGCCCGCGCGTGCTTCCGGGTAGGCCGCTTGAGGCCTGCGGTGACGCAGGTCCCAGAGGAATGGCTGCTCTCGACAGAACCCGGCTTACAGGCTGACTCTCCGCCTCTTCACGCGCCGCCTGTTCGTGCACCATTGAGACCTGCCTGAAAATCGAATATTGTCGAACTTTCCAGTTCAAGTCTCTGATCCGCATACAGTCCCACTTTTGACGCCTCGCCGCAAGAACCTCGACGGGGCCTGCGTGCAGCGCGTAAGTACCTACTGCGCTTCAGAAATTTCCCACTCAGACGTTGACATGCTGGCATCAGCATTTCTATAGTGGCGCCAGGTGGGAAAAAGTGGGGAGAGATGGGCGATTCCGCCTACACGCTATGTTCCGCGGTGCAGCAAAAGTCACGCTGGATGACAAGGGGCGCATGGTGATCCCCACGCGCTACCGCGAACGTTTGCTCGAGCGATCCGCCGGCCAACTGGTCATCACGGTCGATCGCGACGGGGACTGTCTGCTGCTGTACCCGTTGAACGACTGGGAGCAGGTCGAGCAGCAGCTCATGCGGCTGCCGAGTCTGCACCCCGAGTCGCGACGGCTGCAGCGGCTCATGGTCGGACACGCCACGGACCTTTCTCTCGACGGACACGGGCGCATGTTGTTGCCGCAGGAGCTGCGCGAATTTGCCGGTCTGGACCGGCACGCGATGCTGATCGGGCAAGGCAGTCGTTGCGAATTATGGGACGAGACTCGCTGGATGGAACGGCGCGACGCCTGGCTCAAAAAAGAGGCGGCCACGACCGATCTGCCGGCGCAACTCGATTCGCTGTCGCTTTGAGGCGGCGGCTGGGCGATTGCGGGGAACTAGGGAGTTGGATGAGCACACGCCGGTGCTTGTCGAAGAGGTGCTTGCGGCTCTGGCGTTGCGCCCGGCCGGCCTCTACGTCGATGCCACGTTCGGCCGCGGCGGCCACAGCGCGCGCATTCTCGAACGGCTCGGAGCGCAGGGGCGGCTGGTGGCGATCGATCGTGACCCGCAGGCGATCGCAGCCGGGCGGCTGCGTTTTGCGCATGAGCCGCGACTGCGCCTCGTGCACGGGGAATTCGCCGAGCTGGCAGCGCTGCTGCGCGCGCAGGGTATCGACACGCCATGCGATGGCATCGTGTTCGATTTCGGCGTCTCCTCGCCACAGCTGGACGATGCAGCGCGCGGTTTCAGTTTCGTCCACGACGGTCCGCTCGATATGCGCATGGACCCGACGCGCGGCCAACCAGTTTCCGCATGGCTCGCGCGGGCGAGTAGCGATGAGATGCGCCACGTGATCGCAACGCTGGGCGAGGAGCGCTTTGCCGGCGGCATCGCCCGCGAGATCGTGCGCACGCGCGACACGCAGCCGCTGACGCGCACCGCTGCGCTCGCCGCGCTGGTCGCGCGCGTCGTGCGCACCCGGGAGCCCGGCAAGCATCCGGCGACGCGCACCTTCCAGGCGCTGCGCATGTGGCTCAACGACGAGCTCGGACAGATCGAGCGTGGCCTGGCACAGGCCCTGGCGCTGCTCGCTCCGCGCGGCCGGCTCGTGGCCATCAGTTTTCATTCGCTCGAAGACCGGCTGGTCAAGGACTTCATTCGCCGCCATTCCGAACCCGATCCGGTACTGGCCGGTCTGCCGCAACTGCCGCTGCAGGCGCAGCCGCCGCTGCGCCGCATAGGCCGCAAGCAGCGCGCGTCGTTGGATGAAATTCGCGCCAATCCTCGTGCCCGCAGCGCCTTGCTGCGGGTCGCGGAGCGACTGGACCCGCAGGCCGGCGACGCCGATCGCGCTGCCAGCTCACGCCGCTCGCGCCGCAGTAGCAGATGACGCTCCCGCGAAGCCTGCTGGCGCTGGCCGTGGCGCTATTGTGGTGGGCAGTGCTCGCCTCGGCCGCGGGCGCGATCTACAGCAAGTACCGCGCGCGCGAGCTGTTCGTCCAACTCGAACGCCTCAACAGCGGCCGTGATGAGCTCGATGCCGAATGGGGGCGTCTGCAACTCGAGCAGAGCGCCTGGTCGACCTACGCGTTCGTCGAACGCGTCGCCAGCGAGCGGCTGCACATGAGCATTCCCGATTCGCGCGACATCGAGATCGTGCCGCCATGACGCTGCGGGCCCTGTTGCGCGCACGATCGGGCGCCGCCGCGCGTTCGGGCCGCGGTGCGCTCGGGCGCAGTGCTCGCGGCGAGACTGCCGGCCGGTATTCGTTCCGCCTGCGTCTGCAGCTGCTGTTCGGCCTGCTGCTGGCCGCGGCCGCGGGGCTGATCGGCCGCGCGGTGGATCTGCAGCTCGTCGACCATCCGTTTCTCGCGCAGCAGGGCGACGCGCGCTTCTCGCGCGTGGCGGCCATCATCGCCCATCGCGGCAACATCACCGATCGCAACGGCGAGCCGCTGGCGGTCAGCACGCCGGTGGATTCGGTCTGGGTCAATCCACACGAGCTGGCCGGGAATCTCGAGCAGCTGCCGCGGCTCGCCAGCGTGCTCGGCAGCGACCGCCAGGCCTTGATGCGCCACGTCAGCAGCAACATGGACCGCGAGTTCCTGTATCTGGCGCGCGGACTGCAGCCCAGCGACGCCGAGCGCGTCAAGGCGCTCAACCTGCCGGGCGTCAATCTTGCGCGCGAGTACCGCCGTTACTATCCGGACAGCGAGGTGACCGGGCACGTGCTCGGCTTCACCAGCATCGATGATGTCGGGCAGGAAGGCGCGGAACTGGCCTTCGACAACTGGCTCGCGGGCGAGGATGGCGCCAAGCGCGTGATCCAGGACAGCAAGGGACGCAAGGTCGAGGACATCGAGAGCATCCGTCCCGTGCGCCCGGGGCGCGACCTGGCCCTGAGCCTGGATCTGCGCATCCAGTACCTGGCCTATCGCGAGCTCAAGAGCGCCATACTCGAGAATCGCGCGCGCGCCGGCTCGGCGGTCGTGATCGACATCGACAGCGGCGAAGTGCTGGCGATGGTCAATCAGCCGGCCTACAACCCGAATGATCGCACCCAGCTGCAGGCTGCGACCTATCGCAACCGCGCGGTCACGGATCTGTTCGAGCCGGGCTCGAGCATCAAGCCATTCATCGTCGCCGCGGCCCTGGCCTCCGGCAAATTCAACACCAACAGCGTCATCGACACCGACCCGGGATTCATCCAGGTCGGGGCCACCACCTTCGAGGACGAACACAATCTCGGCGCCATTCCGCTGGCCACGGTGCTGGCGAAGTCCTCCAACGTCGGCATGGCCAAGCTGGCGCTGCAGCTCGAACCACAACAGATCTGGGCCACCTTGAACCAGTTCGGGTTTGGCCAGGTCACCAGTAGCGGCTTTCCGGGCGAATCGGCCGGCGTGTTCACCAACTACTCGCACTGGCGCGCGATCAGCATTGCAACGCTCTCTCACGGTTATGGCATTTCGGTGACACCGCTGCAGCTGGCCCAGGCGTATGCCGCGATCGGCGCGATCGGCATCCGCCGGCCGGTCTCGATGCTGCGCATCGATGTCGCGCCCGAAGGCGAGCGGGTGCTCAATCCGACCGTGTGCCGCGACCTGCTGGGCCTGCTGGAGGCGGTCACGACCCAGGAAGGGGCCACAGGCGTGCGCGCCAGGATTCCGGGCTATCGCGTGGCCGGCAAGACCGGTACCGCCTGGAAGTCGAGCAACGGCACGTATTCCAAGGACCGCTATACCTCGGTGTTCGCGGGGGTCGCCCCGGCATCGCATCCACGGCTCGCCGCCGTGATCGTGATCGATGAACCGACGGCGGGGAAATACATGGGCGGCGATGTGTCGGCACCGGTGTTCTCCGCCGTGGTCGGCGGTGCGCTGCGGCTGCTGGCGGTGGCGCCCGATGAGAGCACGGGAGCGAGCGAGCCGCTGAGCCCGGGTCAGAAGGTGGCGCGGCGATGACCGTGCCGAGCCAGGGCAGCTGGCGGCCGCTCAAGGCCGTGCTCGGCGGCCTGGTCGACGTGCCCGAACAGCTCGAGGTCTCGGATCTGACGCAGGACAGCCGCGAGGTCAGGCCAGGCGCGGCCTTCTTCGCCTGCCGCGGCGGCACGCACCATGGCGTCGACTTCGCGCCGGCAGCCGCCGCCGCCGGCGCGCGCGCCATCCTCTGGGAGCCTGCACCGGGCGTGCTCGCGCCCAGCGTGGACGCATCGATCGTGGTACGCGCGGTGCCGAATCTGCGCGCCCAGCTCGGCTACATCGCCGACCGCTTCTTCGATGCGCCTTCGGCCAGCCTGACGGTCGCCGGCATCACCGGCACCAATGGCAAGACCACCTGTGCCTGGCTGCTGGCGCAGGCGCTGGAGCACTGTGGCCGACGCGCCGCCTACATCGGCACGCTCGGTGGCGGCGCAACCGACGCCCTGACTGCTCTGGGGACCACGACGCCGGATGCGGTGACTCTGCAGCGGCTGCTGGCGCGGCTGCGAGCGCAGGCATTCGAGATGGTGGTGATGGAAGTCTCCTCGCATGCGCTCGATCAGGATCGCTGCGCCGGGGTGCGCTTTCATACCGCCGTATTCACCAATCTGACGCGCGATCACCTGGATTACCACCCCGATATGCGCGCCTACGGCGCTGCCAAGGCCAAGCTGTTCGACTGGCCGACGCTCGCCGTGCGCGTGATCAATATCGATGATCCGTTCGGGCTGGAGCTGGCGCAGCACAGTCGCCGCGAGTCGCAATCCGCGCAGCTGTTCCTGACCTCGCAGCGCCCCTCGGAGTGGCTCGCCAGTGGCGCCGACTACGTCTGCGCCAGCGCCATACACGCCGGCGACAGCGGCCTGGAACTGGAAATCCAGAGCAGTCGCGGCGCGGCACGACTGTCCAGTGCGCTGATCGGCGACTTCAACGTCGACAACCTGCTGAGCGTGCTGGCGGTGCTGCTGGCCTGGGACGTACCGCTGGCGGCGGCCTGTGAGGCGCTCTCGCGCTGCTCGGCGCCGCCCGGGCGCATGCAGCCCGAGGGCGGCGGCCTGCGGCCGCTGGTGCTGATCGATTACGCGCACACGCCCGATGCGCTGGCCAAGGCCCTGCACGCCGCGCGCGAACATTGCCGCGGTCGTCTGCACTGTGTCTTCGGCTGCGGTGGCGAGCGCGATCCCGGCAAGCGCGCCGAGATGGGGCGCATCGCCGCCCGCGACGCCGATGCCGTGATCGTGACCGATGACAATCCACGCGGCGAGGACCCGCAGCAGATCACCGACGCGATCCTGCAGGGCATTGTTGCCGCCGGCGGCGGCGCTCACACCCGGGTCATCCACGATCGCGCGCTGGCCATTCGCGGCGCGCTCGCGGCTGCCGCGGCAGAGGACGTCGTGCTCGTGGCCGGCAAGGGCCACGAGG
>Ga0302324_100007658_pt1 | contig 22926 bp, 19 predicted proteins | sample Palsa_T0_1_FD_201949 | JGI IMG/M metagenome (GOLD analysis project Ga0302324, IMG submission 201949) | Peat permafrost microbial communities from Stordalen Mire near Abisko, Sweden - Palsa_T0_1 | ecosystem: Environmental > Terrestrial > Soil > Palsa > Peat permafrost | place: Sweden: Abisko...
CGGCGCTGAGCAGCGGTTTTCGTCAATCGTTTGTTTGATCATGTCCGTTGTGATTAGGATTCCGTGATTTCCGATGCATCGAATTTGGGGCGCGATCGTTGCCACGACCGTATGCCACCTGCGGGTGAGTAGCCGGCAGCAAGCCTCTCTGTTTTTTCGAGAAGAACGTCCACCTTTCGATTTCCTGAATATCCTCGATCACCTGCCTTCCGTTTGTGCTCGCCGCGTCGCGTGCTAGAATTCCCAAGTTGAACTCGGAGGGATTTCGATGAAAATCACCGCAGGTAAGCAAAAGGGTATGAAGGCTGTGTCTAATGAGCGCGGCGTGATCGCGGCCGCCGCAATGGACCAGCGCGGCTCGCTGATGAGTTCCATTGCCAAGGAAAAGGGAATCGATAAGAAGGCGGTCACTCCGGAAATGATGTCCGAATTCAAGCAAGCGGTGGTGCGCATCCTCACCCCGCACGCCAGCGCCATTCTTCTTGATCCCGAATACGGCCTGGAAGCCGCCAAAGTGCGCGCGAAAAATGCCGGACTGCTGCTCGCTTATGAAAATTCCGGGTACGACAACACTCGGCCCGGCCGTTTGCCGGACCTGCTGGACATCTGGTCCGCTCACCGCATCGCCGCCGCGGGCGCCGACTGCGTAAAGATTTTGCTGTACTACACGCCTTTCGATCCGCCCCACGTCAACGACATCAAGCACGCCTGGGTCGAGCGTATTGGCGCCGAATGCACCGCTGTGGACATTCCTTTCTTTCTGGAATTCGTGGGCTACGTCGAAGGCGGCGATGAAAAGGGAATTGAGTTCGCGCGCAAGAAGCCCGAAGTGGTTCGCGGCAGCATGGAAGAATTCTCCAAGCCCCAGTACGCCGTAGACGTCCTCAAAGTGGAAGTCCCGGTGAACATGGCGTTCGTTGGAGGCACCGCTTCCTGCAAAGGCGAAGCGGCCTATTCCCGCGAAGAAGCCAAAGAACATTTCCGCAACGCCGCCGCCGCCGCTAAAAAGCCTTTCATTTATCTCTCCGCCGGCGTCAGCAACGAAACCTTCACCGACACTCTCGATCTGGCCTCCGAATCCGGGGTGAATTTTTCGGGAGTCCTCTGCGGCCGCGCCACCTGGAAAGACGCAATTCCGGTCTACGCCAAGCAGGGCGTGAAGGCGCTCGAAAATTGGCTGAACGATCAGGGCGTAAAGAACATCAAGAACGTCAACGGGCGGCTTTCCGCCGCCAAGCCGTGGTTCGCCTTCTATGGCGCAACGTCCGCGGCAGCGCTAGGCGACTAAATTCCTTCCGACCACTCAACCCGCTCCGGATCGCGTGGCGCAAGCCACGTAATCCACGTGCGCACCACCAGACGCACCGAGCTGGTTCACCTCACCGACGAAGTAGCGCGCATCGTCGCCGCATCCGAATGCAAAAGCGGCGTATGCCATCTGTACGTCCCGCACACCACCGCCGCGGTAATTGTGAATGAGGGTTACGACCCTGACGTCGCCAGTGACATGGAAGGAGCCTTCGATCGCCTGGTCCCGCGCGACCCAAAGTTCCGCCACGCTGAAGGCAATTCCGATTCGCACATCAAGACCGCCATGTGCGGCTCCTCCGAAACCATCTGGATCGAAAACGGCCAACTAGCGCTCGGCCGCTGGCAAGTTATCTTCTTCTGTGAGTTCGATGGTCCGCGCCGCCGCGAGCTGCGCGTAAAAATCGTGCCCGACGCCGCCGGCTCGGCCGGCTAGCCGCTCCCTTGCGAACAGGTATATGCCAAACTCTGCTATTCGTTACCTTGCTCATCGCGCCGGGCGCAATTCGCGCGCAAACTCCGCCGCCGGAGCTCTGCCCGCGTCCCGCGCAGGGCGCTGAAATTCCAGAGCCGGACGATCTCCGCAGCCGCGACGGCGCCCTCAGCGTCGATCTCACGTTCCGCAATTTCCGCGACGCATCGGGACGGATGCGCTACTGCTACATCTCCGGCTCCGGCGCAATCTCGCCCAACCTGCGCGTGCATCCGGGCGACTTGCTGATCCTGCGCCTGAAAAATGACCTCAATCTGCCAAACGCCGCCGGCTCAAAATCCGACGCTGGGCCGTTGCACATTCATGCACCGCCGCCGGCAACGACGGCCGATCCCTGTGACGGCGGCAAAATGACCGCCAGCGCGACGAATCTGCACTTCCACGGGTTAGCCATTCCGTCCGCGTGCCATCAAGACGAAGTGCTCAAGACCACCATCGAGTCTGGTGAAAAACCCTTCGAATATCGCATCCGAGTTCCCGCCGACCAGCCTCCGGGCCTCTATTGGTATCACCCGCACCTCCATGGGTTCACCAAAGATCAAGTGGTTGGCGGAGCGTCGGGAGCGCTGATCGTCGAAGGCATCGAATCCGCAGATCGCCAAGTGGCGGGACTCCCCGAACGCGTGCTGATCATTCGCGACGAGGATTTATTCCACCCCAACGCCGCACCCAATGCAACGGCCGGCACCGCGGTTCCCCCGGTGGTCCTCGACCGCGACGGCGACGCCCGGAATACAGGGACCGGCACAGGCAAGCCCGCCAGAGATCTCTCCCTGAATTTCGTTTCCGTGGCGTATCCGAATTACGAGACCGGCGTGATCAAAATGAAGCCCTCGCACAAAGAATTCTGGCGGGTGGTGAACGCGAGTTCGATCACCTACCTGAATCTCCAAGTGCTTTTCAAAGGGTTGCCACAGGGGTTAGGCATCGTCGGCGTGGATGGTTCTCCGATCAATCGCAATGGACTCGGCGGCGGCGACATCATCTACCAAGATCATCTTGGAGTCTCGCCCGGCGGGCGCGTGGAATTCATCATCAACGGTCCGCCGCTCGGCACTCCGGCCACGCTGATAACTCGCAGCGTAAATACGGGGCCGGGCGGAGAAAACGATCCCACCCGGCCGATAGCCACAATCGTCGCCACTGTTGACGCACCCGAACCTCGCTCGAGCCTGGCCGCCTCGCCCGCTCCGGCGCCGCCGGTAGATCTGCCATGGATCGGCAAAATGCAACCGATTCGCACCAGAAAGCTGTACTTCTCTGAAACGCTCCAGGATCCCAAGGATTCCAACAGCCCTACTACGTTTTATCTGACGGTCGACGGCCAAACGCCCAAACCGTTCGATCCCTCGTTCACCGTCCCCAATATCGTGGTCTACCAGGGCGACGTGGAAGATTGGATCATAGAAAATCGCTCCACCGAGCTGCACGACTTCCACATTCACCAAATCCATTTTCTGCTGCTCGAGTGGTTCGGCATTCCCATCAACGAGCCATTCCTACGGGACACCATCAATGTTCCGTTCTGGGACGGTACCAGTCCTCGATTTCCCACCGTCCGCCTGCGCATGGATTTCCGCGCCGCCAACGTCGTGGGCACCTTCCCATACCACTGCCACCTTCTCGAACACGAGGATGGCGGGATGATGGGCCTGATAAAAGTGTTGCCCAAACTGCCCTGAGACGGTTCGACGGCAACCCTTGCATCCACTGGCCCGGCAAGTTCAAACTGCTGTATGTCCAACACCGCAAGGAAACGAATCTCACGCAACGCCCTGGCGCTGACCCTCTCCGTTCAAGTGGCGCTCGCCATCATGCCCTTCACCGCTTCGGCAGCCTCGCCCAACCCGCAATCGAATGACGCGCCCGAAGCCTCGTCCGACCCACAATCAAAAGCCGCGCCCGAAACAATGACGCCAATCAACCACGTCGTGGTGATCTTCCAGGAAAACGAATCCTTCGACCATTATTTCGGCACTTATCCCCACGCCACCAATCCGCCGGGCGAACCGCCGTTCAACGCGCGGCCCGGCACACCGGAAGTCAACGGACTTTCACGAAAGCTGCTCACCGCCAATCCCAACGGCTCCGCCAATCTGCCTTTCCGCCTGGACCGCAGCCAGAATTACACGTGCGACATGAATCACGGCTACACCGCTGAGCAGCAAGCGTTCGATACCGGCTTGATGGACATGTTTCCGCGGTTCACTGCCTCGGCTTGTTCCGGCCTGGTGTTTCCGGGTCTGGCGTCATACGGCACGCGCATCGTAATGGGCTATTACGACGGCAATACCCTAACCGCGTTGTGGAACTACGCCCAGCGCTTCGCGATGAGCGACGCATTCCACGGCACGAATTTCGGGCCCTCCACTCTGGGCGCGATCAACCTCGTCTCCGGAATGACCGGCAAGGTCGATAGGGCCCACACCGTCCAAGGGCCGGGCGGCGGCCTGGCGCGCGATGTGGTCGGCGATTCTTTGGTCGGCGATCCCGGACCTTACTACGACGATTGTACTTATCCCGACCGCACCGCCTTGCTGGGAAAAAACGTCGGCGACTTGCTGAATGCGAAAAGAATCTCCTGGGGATGGTTCCAGGGAGGCTTCACGCCATCGACGCCGTACGCCGAAAAAACAGACGCATCGCCCGCTACGCCCGCAAAGTGCCAAACCACCACCGCGCGCATCGACGGCAAAGCAATATTGGCTTACGCTCCGCACCATGAGCCGTTTCAATATTACAAATCCACCGCCAATCCCCATCATCTGCCACCGGCATCAGACAACGAAATCGGGCACGATGGCTCCGCGAACCACCAGTACGACCTCACCGATTTCTGGAAAGCAGCGGACACCGGAGCGCTTCCCGCGGTCAGTTTCCTGAAAGCTTCAGCGGCCCAGGACGGTCACCCCGGAAACTCGTCGCCGCTGGACGAGCAAAGCTTCCTGATCGCTACGATCAACCGGCTGGAAGCGCTACCGGAATGGGGATCGACGCTGGTCATCATTGCGTGGGACGATTCGGATGGATGGTACGACCACGTGGCCGGCCCGATCGTCAATTCGTCGAAATCTGCCGCGGATGCGCTCACCGCGGAACACCAGTGCGGCACCGGCGCGGATTCTCTGGCGGGAATTCAGGCCCGTTGCGGCTACGGCCCCCGCCTGCCCCTGCTCATTATCTCCGGCTACTCCAAAGAAAATTTCGTGGATAGTACCGTCACCGATCAATCCAGCATCACCCGGTTCATCGAATACAATTGGGACTTGGGCGCCATCGGGGAGGGATCCTTCGACGCGATCGCCGGCCCGCTGACCAACATGTTGGATTTTGCCCACTTTCATCCTACGCTGCTGCTGCTGGATCCAAAGACCGGCGCACTGAAAGTCCGGCAATAAGTGAGTTGCGGTGGATGATCCAGTCGAAATGGTAGTCTAAGTTCTGAGATGACTCTGCCATCCACCACCGGCATCTACGTGCAAGTTCCGTTCTGCCAGACGAAATGCACCTACTGCAATTTCCATACGGGAGTTTTCTCGCCCAAGCTCTACGCTCCCTACGTAGAGGCCGTAGTCACAGAAATCGACCGCGGAGCATCAAGTGCGCCGGCTGAAGTTGCGCTTGGACCCGTCGACACGATTTACATCGGCGGCGGCACGCCCAGCCTGCTGGAACCTTCCGCCCTGGCGAGAATCATCGCCGCCATCCGCGAACACTTCGCAACAGCCGAGGAGTTGGAAGTCACGCTGGAAGCCGATCCCGAAACGATCACCGCGGCGAAATCGGCGGCTTGGAGCGAGGCCGGAATCAACCGCATCAGCCTGGGCGTGCAATCCTTCAACGACGCGGAACTAAAAGCCTCTGGCCGAATGCATCGCGCGAAAGACGTAGCCACCGCTATGGACACGCTGCGCGAGTCAGGCATTACCAATATCAGCGCCGACTTGATCGCCGGCATGCCTTACCAAACCCCTTCCACCTGGCAGCATTCGCTGGAAGACTTGCAAGCGCTCCGCCCTGAACATATTTCCATCTACCTAATGGAAATCGACGCCGAAAGCCACTTGGGTGCCGAAGTGATCGCGGGCGGCGCGCGCTATTCTGCTAAAGAAATCCCCACGGACGACGCGATGGCCGATTCCTACGAACGTGCGCAGGAATTTCTGGCCAGCGCAGGCTACGAGCACTACGAAATTTCCAATTGGGCGCTGCCGGGCTACCGATCCCGCCACAACCTAAAGTACTGGCGGCGCACCCCGTACTTCGGCTTCGGAGCAGGCGCTCATTCTTTCGATGGCGCGCGCCGCTGGTCCAACATCCACGATCCCAATGCATACGTCGCCGCCATCCAACAGCAGGGCCAGCTCCACGATCAAGACGAGATTCTTACGTCACAGCAATCCCTGGACGAAGAACTCTTCCTGGGTCTCCGGCAGCTCGACGGGATCGACACCGTCGAAATCGAGCGGCGTTACAACACGCCGCTACGCGGGCGCCTGGCTCCGCTAGAAGCCCAAGGCCTGCTGGAATCCTCCAACGGTCGCACGAAACTAGCTCCCACCCGCCTGACCGTCTCCAACGAAGTTTTTACCGAACTACTGACCGGCTAGCATAAAAGCTGTATCCATATATCATGTGTGGACGTGTAGATTAGGAATTTGTGCGAGGAGTCGATTGCCGATGTATATAGACCCTAAGCCAGAGTGGATTGAGGCAGTAGCGGCCGGCGTAGCCGCGGTGCTATCGGTGGTTTAGCTCGTTGTGTCGCTGAGGACCGACAAGAAAGCAAAGGCCAGCAATCGGTTTATTCGACTCGAGCGGCAGCTACAGGAACTCGTGGACCGAATTGAAAACGGTGGACAAAGCACACTTAGCCTCGCCGGCAGATGATGACAACGAGCGCGCCGTAATCGTTGCCGCTAAAACCCAAGAATACACGGCCATATTTTCGGTCTACAAAAACGCGCTTCCCCACGAGATCGAACAGCAACTGACCATTGAGATCAATTCCATCCAGGTGCTGGAGGATGCGGCGTTGCGTGCTGCAAAGACGCATAGCCCCGATTTTCAGACTGCGACTTCAAACGATATTCTCGCGATGGCAAGCTTCGCCAACGCTTTGAAGAAGTCCTCGACGGAACGGCTACAACAGGTCTGCCGGGAATTAGATAGGCTGACCTGATTGTGGGCTGATCGTGGACGCTGGCGCCGCCCAACAAGCGCCGAGAAGATAAAGCCGGGATCGTGAGAAGATAGGTCTTGAGGCCCCAACTTGACTAGCCCGACCAGCGACGCAGACCCCATCTCCGCAGAGAGGCGATTAGGTGGAACCCCGGTCGACCTTCGCAGCGACACCTTCACCCGGCCCACCCCGGCGATGCGCCGCGCCATGGCCGAAGCGGAAGTGGGCGACGACGTCTACGGCGAAGATCCCACCGTCAATCGGCTGGAAGCGCGCGCCGCCGAACTCTTCGAGCGAGAAGCCGCGCTATTCGTCCCCACCGGCTGCATGGGCAACCTGATCTCGATCATGGCTTGGGCCACCCGCACCAACGAGGTGATCTGCGAGGAGCGCAGCCACGTCAACCTCTACGAGCTCGCATCCATGTGCACGATCGCCGGATGCTTCCCGCGACCGCGCTACGCGCCCGACGGCCTCCTCACCTGGGAGCTGATCGAGCCGCTGATCCGCGAAAAAATCTACTACGATTCCCAGACCGCACTAATCTGCCTGGAAAATTCGCACAACATGGCCGGCGGCACCATCTACCCCACCGCCCGAGCCGAAGACATTTGCGACCGCGCTCACGCCCTCGGCCTGCGCGTTCACCTCGACGGCGCGCGCATTTTCAATGCGTCGGTCGCCCTGGGCGAAAGCGTCGCCAACATGACCCGCAAATTCGATTCCATAATGTTTTGTCTGTCGAAGGCGCTGGGCGCGCCGGTAGGCTCGATGGTGGTCGGCTCCCGCGAGTTCATAGAAAAAACAAGAATCTCCCGAAAGCTCCTGGGCGGAGGCATGCGCCAAGTTGGAGTCCTGGCCGCGGCCGGCCTGGTTGCGCTCGAAGAATCTCGCAAAATCCTCGACCGCGACCACCAACTCGCCCGCCGCTTGGCCGAAGGCGTAGCGAAGCTCCCCGGCATCGCCATTGACGCGAAAAAAGTAGTCACCAACATCGTTATCTTCAACGTGAAAGCCCTGGGCAAAACCGGCGAGCAGTTCGTAGCTGACCTGGAGCGCCACGGGGTCCTGGCCCAGACCACCCCTGACAAATACGAAGTCCGCCTGGTCACTCACTACGATGTAGACTCCGCGGGCATCGGCCGCGCTTTAGAAGTCTTGCAGTCCCTGACAAAATCCTGATCGGCGCTTGGATAAAACCCGCACCCGTAGCGGCGAAGGTGCGCTTTCACCATCCATCTCACCGCGCAGGGAATCGACGGCCTGCCGACCGTTCAGGCTTTCACCGTCAAGGTCTCCGGCGATTTGCGGCCGTACCCAAACCTGCTGGATAATCGCCGCTTCCGGGATCCCGCCGATCACTAAAGTAAGTTTTGAAGGATTTTTTCAGTTTGCGTTCTGGTGTATCGTGGCACCGAGGTATTTGCCAAATGAGGAAATTTTTCCCGGTAGTAGCGTTCGCCCTTTGCATGGCCCCGCTTTCCATGGCCCAGGTGGACCAGCGGTGGAAGCCAAACGATCCGGATCGTCCGTTGCCGCTGGTAATTGAGGCCGGAACTGCAAGTACGCAGGATGCGCCGGGACGGGCTCCATCCGATGCGGTTGTGCTATTCGATGGCAAGGATCTTTCCCACTGGGCGGGCGTAGACGGCCAGCCTGCGAAGTGGAAAGTAGCGGATGGCTACATAGAAGTGGCGCCGCATACCGGCTACATCCATACCCTGCAGCCGTTCGGCGACTGCCAATTGCATGTCGAGTTCGCCGAGCCCGTGCCCCCAGTCGGCGAGGATCAGGGACGCGGGAATAGCGGTGTGTTCTTGATGGGTCTCTACGAAATCCAGGTATTGGATTCTTATCAGAACAAAACCTACGCCGACGGCCAAGCCTCAGGCGTATATGGACAGTTTCCCCCGCAGGTAAATGCCTCACGGCCGCCGGGACAATGGCAGACCTATGACATCGTTTTTCACGGACCGCGTTTTGACAAAGATGGCAAGGTGCTGCGTCCGGCGCGGATGATTGTGCTGCACAACGGCGTGCTGGTGCAGGATAACGTGGAGCTATCGGGTCCCACCGAACATCACCAGCGGCCACCCTACAAAGTGACGCCGGAGAAGCTGCCGCTCGCCCTGCAGGATCATGGCAATCCAGTGCACTTCCGGAATATTTGGATTCGCGAGTTGGGTCCGGGACAGTAGAGCTTCGTTCAGCCGATTTTTTTCAGCCCGAGACTTTCGCCGGCCACGCGGTCTGGCCTCCATGGTGATAGGCGAAGTTGCCGATATGGCCGGCCCGTGCGGCGGCCACCCCTGCTTCCACGGGAGCGTTCGGGTCCTTTCGGGTTTTGATGCACTCGAAGAAATTCTCCATATGCGCAATGGTGCCGTCCCGGTAGCTTTTTTCTGAGAGCACCGGGTTCTGTCCGGTTGGCACGCCCTCGCGATAGACGGCGAAGCCGCTGCGATCGATCTTCAACGTTGCTTCCGTCCCGCGGAATTCCAGGCCGCCATCATCGATGGAAGAATTCATCATTCCCTCGTACACCACATCAAACCCGGGGTAACGGAACGCCGCCTGGATGGTGTCTGGGCAATCCCACTGATCGAAAACGTATTTGTCAGCCAGCATCTGCGCCGAGCTGGGCTGATCGGTTTTCATGGCCCAGTGCACTACGTCGATCCAGTGGGTAAACAGGTCGGTCATGGCCCCGCCGCCAAAATTCCAGAACCACCGCCAGTGCACGAATTTTTCGTCGCTGAATTGCTGATCCGGTGCGGATCCGAGCCAAAGCTTCCAATCGAGTGCCTGCACATCGGTGGGTTTCACTACCCAATTCCGATAGTTCTGCCACCAATAAGTGCGCACCTGCGGGATGCGCCCCAGGCTCCCTCCTTGAATCAGATCGACCGCGTCGCGGAAGTGAGTCCAACTGCGCTGCTGCATGCCGCACTGCAGAATCTGCTTGCCGGAGCGCACGGCGTGGGTAAGAGTCGCTCCTTCCTCCAGAGTGTGGGTGACCGGCTTTTCCAGGTACACGTCTTTGCCCGCCGCCAGCGCGTCCACCGCCATTCGCACGTGCCAGTGATCTGGGGACGCGATTATTATCGCGTCGACGTCTTTCTCGAGCACTTCGTGGTAGTCCAGGTGGGTTGTGGCGAGACCCGCGGACTTTTCCCTGACGAAATCGCGGTGTGGGGCATACACGTCACTCACCGCAACGATCTGGTAAGCCCCGGCTTTGTCGGCCGCATCGAGCAGACTGCGCATTCTTCCGCCGGCTCCAACCACTCCGACGCGAATCGTATCGTTAGCCCCAAGCACTCGAGTCGAGGCCAGCGCGGTTAGCCCGCTAGCGATCAGAAAGCTCCGGCGGTTCACGATGGGCATAAGCCCTCCAAGTCAGTTTGAGCGCGCCGATCCTACCCGTCGCAGCTCGGAGCGTGGCCTAGCTTGCCTTCAGAACGGGAACTCTGCAAGTAAATCGCGTACCCAGTCGCCGCAGTGTGGCGCGGACATTCCTGGCAGCCCCGGCCCAAGACGGCTCAAAGCGTGCCACGCTGAATAGTTAAACCTCCAGTTGTTTTTCAACAATCCGGCGAAACTCGCGCTTGACCCGCAATATCGCAGCGGCCGCAGTGCCGGCGACTTGGAAATCCCGCCGGCCAGCACTTAGTGGGAGCAACGCATGAAATCGCAAAGTTATCCGCGCCGAATGGCGATCGCACTTTTGAAGTTTGCAATCCGGGTGGCGCCGCGCTTCGCGCGCGATTGGGGCCGGGCGATGCTCGCCGAGATCGATCGCGTGGGAGGGGACTGGGACGCGCTGGTATGGGCTCTCGGCGGCGTCGCCGTCCTGGCGAAGCTGACCGCGAAATCCGTACTCAGCCTGCCCGAGCTAAGTAGCGCAGTCCAACCAGCGCCGGAACGTCTTGCCGAGGAGGGTCCAATGCAAATCCCATACGAGCGAACCCGTCTTATCTTCGTCCCCGGAATTGCGGCAACCGTGACTGTGTGGCTAGTTCAGTCCGCGCTCGGGCTCCTCAACTGGACGTTTCCCGGAGCACCGGGCAGCGTTGCCGCGTGGATATTTCGCGTGCACTTCCCGTTCACTTATGTCCCGCTTTTTATCCACTGGGACTTGATTGTGAGCTTCGCCGTCGCAGGAGCCATTTCGGCACTGTATGGAGCGTTACTCAATAGCTCTCCCAAACAGCGATTTATTGCCGCGCTGTTCCCGGCCTGTTGGGAAATCCTTAAATGGCTATGGCTACTTTGGTTCCCAATGGCGTTGTGGGTTGATCCGGCACACCCTCCATATAGGTTCATGTCGCTGGGCGTGCCTGTGAGCATTACCTATTGGTTCATCCACATTGTCGACCCGGCCGCTGCGGCGATCGGGGTCCTGTACATCTTCAACCGGTGGTTCTACAACCGATCCGCCGAAGCGTAGCTGTCGCAAGGACGACCTGCGCTTTCCTCCGCGATCACTGCCATGGACCCGTTCTCATCGTATTGCTGTAGAACAAGGCGTTCTGGCGCTCGGTAGGTCGGGCAATCGGAAACCGACCCGTTACCCCCGCGCCGTAGACTTGCCTACAATCGTGCTGAAGGGCATAAACGCAACGACGCCGGTATTAGCGGAATCAGAGAAATGCCACCAGCACATCCATAGTTTCCTTGGGGCGTTCCTCCATCCAATGTCCGGTATCCTTCAGCACCACCACGATCACATTCGTAGCCACCAACTTCGTCTGCTGTCCCAGTGCTTGCCCTTGGGACTTCTCGCCGCCGATCGATAGCACTGGCATGGTCAGCTTGGTCTGAGACAACTGTGCGAAATCGCTCGCTGCCTGCATGAACGAAACGAAGTACGCCCAACCGACCTTCATTCGTCCTGGTTGAGAGTAAGCTTCGATGTTCGCCTTTCGGTCGGCTTCCGGGAGCGAGCGGTTTTTATCCGCCGCCAGGTCATTCCAAAAGTACCAGAAGTAAATGCTCTCCCGTCCCTGCACCAGCGCTTCCGGCGTAAGCGCATTGAAACGGAAATGCCAAATATGCGGGTCGTTGTAAATGGCTTCCCAGGGAACGCCCGGCAGAAACGCGTCCATCAGCACCAGCTTTTCCACCTCCGCAGGAAACTGCGCAGCATACGCGTAAGCCACCATCAGCCCAATGTCGTGCCCCACCACCCTGGCCTTCTCAACCCCAAGCGAACGCACCAGCGCGTGAATCCGGATCGCCGCCGTCTTCGTGTCCAAACCATCCCCAGGAATTGACGAATCCCCGATCCCCGGCAGATCCGATGCGATCACCGTGAATTTATCGCCGAGTAGTGGCAGTAACTGATTCCACATCCGCGAAGTCTCAGCATATCCATGCAAAAGAATTACCGCCGGGCCATGCCCGCCGGTCGTGTAGTGCAGCTTCACGCCGCCCACTTCCGTGTCGCGGGATACGAATTTCGTATCTGCGGCTTCCGCGCGCGCCGGCTCTGCAAACCCCGCAGAAATCGCGAGCACAACAAGCAGAGAACCAATCAGAGCCAAGCTAAATCTCCGTTTCATGAAAGTCTCCTCGACGTGGAACCAATCGCACAACGGCTAGAAGTGGGCGGTCCTGCACAATTTCTCTTAGCGCTCCGACTTCCCGGACACTTTCACCAGTTCAACCGAACATGTCCACTGGAAGTGATCGCTTCCCGCCGCTACCCAAAACCTGCTAGCCTCGCCGGAGGCAAGGGGGGAACTGAATGAAAAACAGGGCCGCAGATCCGGAAACGGACGCTAAAACCGCGCGGGTAGCTGGTCCTGAGGCTGTGGCGCGGGCCTCGCCACCCGATCCTGTCCGAGCCCTTTTTTTACGTGCAAACCCGGGGCCCAATTCCGAATCGCAACAATGAAGAGATACCCCCTCGGATGTGTATGAAAACAAGCCACCGAATATTGCCGAATAGCAACAAATTTCGAAAAGCCTATTTTCATTGAGGCGAAGAAATTTCTACGCAAATCGATCGCTTGCCGGCGTCCGACGGATCGACCATGACCGGCCGAAAACACTGGTCCCAACCCACCGCGGCTCGCCCCATCCCGTATGATATAAATAGAGCGGTCCGCTCCTGCGAGGTGCCGTGGAATTCTCTCTAACCGACGAACAGCAACAGCTTCGCCGCACGGTCCGCGAATTTGCTGAAGCCGAGATCCTTCCGCACGTCATGGAGTGGGATGAAGCCTCCCACTTTCCCCAGGAAATTATTCCCGCGCTGGCCGACCTCGGCTTGCTCGGCGTAATTTTTCCAGAGAAATACGGCGGCTCCGGCCTCGGTTACATCGAATACGCCATCGCCATCGAAGAGCTGGCCCGCGTCGACGGTTCCGTGGCCATCATCATCGCCGCGCATAATTCGCTTTGCTCCAATCACATCTACAAATTCGGCAGCGAAGCGCAAAAGCAGAAATATCTCGTCCCGCTCGCGCAGGGGCAAAAATTGGGCTGCTGGTCGCTCACCGAACCGGAAGCTGGCTCCGATGCAGGCGGCACGCGCAGCACCGCCGTCAAAGACGCCAACGGCTGGGTGCTCAACGGCGCCAAAACGTTCACCACCAACGGCCACTACGCGGACATCTGCGTCGGCATGGCGCTCACCGACAAATCCAAAGGTAGCCACGGAATTTCCGCGTTTATCCTGGAGAAGGGAACTCCCGGCTTTCGTCCCGGCAAAAAAGAAAACAAGCTGGGCCTGCGCGCCAGCGATACTTCCGAAGTAATTTTCAGCGACTGCCGGGTGCCCGCGGAAAATCTGCTGGGCGCGGAGGGCGAAGGCTTCGTCAACAGCCTGCAGATACTCGACGGCGGGCGCATCTCCATCGCCTCCCTCGGCCTGGGAATGGCGCAGGGCGCGTACGAAGCCTCGCTGAAATATGCCAAGCAGCGCAAACAATTCGGAAAGGCCATCGGCGAATTCCAGGCCATTCAGTTCAAGCTCGCGGACATGGCTATGGAAATCGAGGCCGCGCGCCTGCTCACGTATCAGGCCGCATGGCTGGCTGACCGCTCCATCGCTTCCGGAGGCAGCATTCGTTACACCAAAGAATCCAGCTTCGCCAAGCTGTATGCAGGCGAAGTGGCGGTGCGCGTGGCCAACGAAGCGGTGCAAATCTTCGGCGGCTACGGCTTCATCAAAGACTATCCGGCGGAAAAGTTTTATCGCGACGTCAAGCTCTGCACTATCGGCGAGGGCACCAGCGAAATCCAGCGGCTGGTGATCGCCCGCCAACTGCTCGGCAAACTCTGATTGCGAATGGCTCTCCAATCCGCGCAAGGCAAACGCTTCGCCACGCGTTGTTCACACGCGACGATCTCCGTGCTGGAAACCCAGCGCGGGCGAAAATGTGCTTGCGTGAATGGCGGGAATAAATGCCAGCGGTAATCGATCAATGGGCTGACAAAGTGCGCGCCGGCGACGTGCGCGCGATCTCCCGGGCGGTCACCGCAATCGAGAACCGCTCTCCCGAAGCCCGCGAAGTGCTTCGCCAGATATTTCCGTTCACCGGCAACGCCTACCGCGTAGGAATCACCGGCGCGCCGGGCACCGGCAAAAGCACTTTGGTCGATCGGTTGACCGCCTACTACCGCGCCGCGAAGCAAACCGTCGGAATCATCGCCGTCGATCCCTCCAGCCCGTTCACGGGCGGCGCCATTCTGGGTGACCGCATCCGCATGCAGGGCCACGCCACCGATTCGGGAATCTTCATTCGCTCGATGGCCACCCGCGGCACGCTCGGCGGTTTGGCGCAAGCGACCGGCGACGCCGCGCTGCTGCTGGACGCCGCGGGCAAGCAGATGATCCTGATCGAGACGGTCGGCGTCGGACAGGCCGAAATCGAAATCGTTCGCCTCGCCGACTGCACCATCGTGGTGCTGATTCCAGGCATGGGCGACGACGTGCAAAACTTGAAAGCCGGCCTGATGGAAATTGCCGACATCTTCGTCCTGAACAAATCCGATCGCGAAGGCGCCGGCCGTTTCGAGCAGCAACTTCGCGCGATTCTCGAGCTGGTCCCGGATCGCCACGCCTGGAAGCCGCCGATCGTGCTCGCCACCGCCACCGAAAACGAGGGTATCGCCGAGCTCGCGCAGGCTATCGAGCTCTACCGCAAACATTTTGCCGGCGTCGACGATGCCCGCCGAAAAGCGATCGCCCACTGGAAAGGCCGCCTGGTGCAGTTGATCGAAGAGCGCGTATTTGAAAAGATTGAGAGCAGCGGACTTTCCGGCGCCTCGCTCGATCACCTGGCTGCGGAAGTTGCCGACCGAAAGATCGACCCGTACGCCGCGGTGGAAGCGCTGATGGCGCGGGCGGGCTTGGGAGAATCGCGTTGAAGCTGGGAGAGCTGGAATTTCACATCGTCAGCGACGGCACGGTGCGCCTGGATGGCGGCGCGATGTTTGGCGTGGTGCCCAAGCCGATGTGGGAAAACAAATTTCCGCCCGATTCGCGCAACCGGATTCAGATGGGAATGAATTCGCTGCTGATTCGCGCGGCAGGGAAAACAATCCTGGTGGAAACGGGAGCGGGCGAAAAGTGGGACGCGCGACGCTCGGACATGTTCGGTTTCGACCCTCCGCCGCGCTTGGTCGATCGTCTGGCGCTGCGCGGCGTTCAGCCCAAGAACATCGACATTGTTATCAACACTCACCTGCACTTCGATCATTGCGGCGGCAACACCCGGATGGAAGGCGATCGCGCGGTGCCCATTTATCCCAACGCGGTGTACATGGTGCAGAAAGGCGAATTTGAGCACGCCCAAAACCCCAACGAACGCGACCGCGCCAGTTACCTCTCTCAGAATTTCATGCCGGTGGAAGAATCCGGGCAGTGGCAGTTTCTGGAAGGCGACCAGGAGATTGTCCCGGGGGTGGAAGTGGTGCGCGCGCCGGGCCACAACGCCGATATGCAATGCGTGATCCTTCGCGGAGGAGGGAAGACCGCGCTGTTCTTTGCCGACCTGGTTCCCACGTCTGCGCATCTTCCTCCGGCCTGGATAATGGGATTCGATTTGTATCCAATGCTTACGCTCGAAAATAAGAAGAAGTGGATTGGCCAAGTGGTGCGCGAAAAATGGCTGGCTCTGTTCGTCCACGATCCGGCCGTTCACGCGGCAATGCTGGTGGAAGATGAAGGCATAGTGCACGCTGAACCCGTGCCGGTGGATTAAACATGGCAAAAACCGCAAGCGAAGTTTCCGGCAAGAGAAAATCGGCCGGCGGAAAAGATCCCGTGACGATTGGAATCATCGGCGGCAGCGGGCTATACGGAATGCCCGGCCTCAGTGCGACCAGGGAAGTCGGCGTTCGCACGCCGTTCGGCGATCCCTCCGACGCCATCGTCATCGGCACTCTCGAGGGCCGCAGGGTAGCCTTCCTGGCCCGGCACGCGCGAGGACATCTACTGCTGCCCGGCGAGATCAACTATCGCGCCAATATTTGCGCGATGAAGATGCTTGGAATCGAGCGCATATTGTCGGTCAGCGCGGTCGGTTCGCTTCGCGAAGATTTGCCGCCGTTGGATTTTATGATTCCCGATCAGTTCTTTGATCGCACTCGCCATCGGGTCTCCACATTTTTTGGCGGGGGCGTGGTGGCGCACATCGGATTCGATAAGCCGGTTTGCGTTCAGCTTTCCTCGGTGTTGGGCGATGCCTGCGATCGCGCTGGGGTCAACGTCCACCGCCAAGGGACGTACGTCTGCATGGAGGGGCCGCAGTTTTCCACACTGGCGGAATCGAACTCCTATCGCAAGTCGGGCTTCGACATCATCGGCATGACCAATCTCACCGAAGCCAAGCTGGCGCGTGAAGCCGAGATTTGCTACGCCACCGTCGCCATGATCACCGACTACGATTGCTGGCATCCCGATCACGACTCGGTGACGCTCAGCGAAATCATCGCCAACCTCACCAAGAACACGGAGAACGTCCAACAGGTGATTCGGGAAGCGGTCCGCGCCATGCCTGCCGGGCGAAGCTGCGGGTGCGGATCGGCTTTGGCGCACGCCATTCTCACCGATCGGAAGCGAATTTCGGCCGCGGCGAAGAAACGTCTGGCGCCGATCGCTGGGAAGTATTTGTGATCTGCAGCTTGGCCCACGCCCACCCTTCCCAAAACCAGGGAAGAGTGGGGCGCCCCGAACAGATAAAGGCATCGAGCCGTAGAACCATAGAACCGTCGCTTGGCGAACAAAGTGAATTCAATCGAATTTCGATCCTGGAGACCACATGTCCTTGCTGGTGGTAGGTTCCGTAGCATTTGACGCCATTGAAACCCCATTCGGAAAGCGCGACCGCACTCTGGGCGGCGCGGCGAGTTACTTTGCGCTGGCGGCCAGCCATTTCACCCAGGTGCGTTTGGTAGGGGTGGTGGGCGACGATTTCACCGCTAAAGATGAATCTGCTTTCAAAGGACGAAAAATTGATCTGGCCGGGCTGGAGCGCGCGCCCGGAAAAACTTTCTTCTGGTCCGGCCGCTACAGCCAGAATATGAACGAGCGCACCACCCTGGCCACCGACCTGAACGTTTTTGCGGACTTCAATCCGAAGTTGCCGCCGAGCTACGTGGATTCGCCGTTCGTCTTTCTGGCGAATATCCATCCCAGCCTGCAGCGCTCGGTGCTGCAGCAGATCCGGGTGAAGCCAAAGCTGGTGGCGCTAGACACCATGAACTACTGGATTGAGCGCACCCCGAAAGAATTGGCGGAGACGCTGAAGCACACCCACATTCTGATGATCAACGACGACGAAACCCGGCAGCTTACCGGCGAGCACAATCTGCTCCGCGCCGCCAAGCACATTTTTAAACTGGGGCCCAAGACCCTGGTGATCAAACGCGGCGAACACGGCGCGCTGATGGTCCACGATCGCTTCATCTTTTCGGTTCCGGCGTATCCGTTGGAAGAGGTCCACGATCCTACGGGAGCGGGGGACAGCTTTGCCGGCGGGTTCATGGGCTACCTGGCGGGAGCCGGGAAGGTGACGGAAGCGACGCTGCGCAGCGCGATGGTCTACGGTTCGGTGATGGGCAGCTTTACCGTAGAGAAATTCGGGGTGGATCGCCTGGGCACCGCCAAGCGCGCCGAAATCCACGCCCGCGCCAAGAAGTTCGCGCGTTTGACCGCTTTCCAGCTTTAATTCCGGCGCCATCGGCCCAGCATTCACGTCGCCGGCAACCCTTTCGGCGATGCGTGAATCCGAGTTGATTCGTGATAACCTAAGCACGTTTGGTCGGCTGCGAAATTCTTTTTTCAGTGCGTTTCGGCTCGTGATGGAGGCCTGGGTTCTGCGATTTTTCGGTGAAAGTCTGCGCGCCAAGCGCTTCGATCCAGCTGCCGGTATTGCTACCCGGATGGCCTCGCGCGCCTTTCTCGGCGCGCTCCTCCTGCTGATCACCGGCTGCAGCGGTTCCACTACTTATAACCCCACTCCAATTATCACCGGTCTTTACCCCGGCTCGGTAGTTGCGGGCGGGGCGGGATTTAATCTGGTGGTGACGGGTCTGCAGTTTATTACCACTTCGGTGGTCTACTGGAATGGGCAGGCGCTCAAGACCACTTACAACACGAACACCGAGCAGCTCAGCGCAACGGTTGGGGCGAGCCTGGTGAGTGTTGCCGGCGACGAATCCATATCCATCGTAAATCCTACGCCGGGCGGCGGCACGTCGAGCACGTTGACGTTTTTTGTGGATCCGCCTGCCAATCCAGTTCCGGTAATTTCGTCACTTTCTCCGGCCAGCGCGGCGCCCGGCGGTGCCACTTTTAACTTGACGATCGTTGGGACCGGCTTCGTTAATGGCAGCACCACCGCGGCGTGGAACGGCCAGACCCTGGCGGTGGTTTCGCAAACGTCCACGCAGATTGTGGCGACGGTCCCCGCAGCGGATATCGCCACCGCGGGAACCGCGCAAGTGACGGTGTCTACGCCGACGCCCGGTGGCGGGACCTCGAACAGCGAGACTTTCCAGATCACCACCACGCCGACTTCGGCGTTTCCGATTCTAATTTCCGAGAGCGCGACGGGCGGCGTCGCCGATGGGCGGAGCGATTTTCCGCGCATCGATTCCACGGCTGGCTTCGTGGCTTTCTTTTCGCAGGCGACGAATCTGGAGGCGTCGGGCGCTCACGGCAACATTTTCGTGCGGGCCACTTGTGTGGGGGGCGCAGCGGACTGCGTCGCGCGGACCACAGCAATCGATGTCGCTCCGGATGGCAGTGCGCCCGACGTTGCCGCGTCCGAAAGTCTGTCGATCAGCGGCAACGGACGATTCGTTGCGTTTCTTTCCAGCGCGCACAATCTGGTGGCTGATGAAACGACGAGCGGAGAGCATCTCTTCCTGCGCGATACTTGCCTCGGCAGCAGCGCTCCGGCGGGCTGTTCGCCGCGCACCGTGCTGGCGGGAATCGACGCTGCCGGCGCCGCCCTCAGTGCCGTGGACGGAAGTCCGGCGCTCAGCGCGGATGGCCGGTTCGTGGTTTTTGCCGGGGATTCGGCTGCTCCTGCCAATGCCGCAACTCAAGTATTCTGGCGCGATACATGCCTGGGGCTTGCGGCGACTTCTGCGTGCGAAGCGCACACCGAGGTGGCGTCACTCGACCCGGAGAATAATCGTGGAGACGCGAGCAGCCTGCATCCCAGCATTTCGGCGGACGGGCGATTCGTCACGTTTGAGTCGAACGCTCGTCTGACACTCGACGTTGGAAGTTCTGCTACTCAAGTATTTGTGCGGGATACGTGCGCCGGGTCTGCCGGAGTCGCGTCGTCGTGCACAGCGTCTACCGCGATGGTTTCGACTGGCCTGCGCGGGGAACCTGGCGCCTCGCGCAGCGTGTTCCCGACGATCAGCGACGATGCGCGGTTCATTTCGTTTTCGTCGTTCGCCGCGAATCTCGCTGGGGGGATGCGCTCGGGCGTTCTCGAGCGGCTAGTTCGGGACACGTGCTTCGGGCAGGAGTCTTGCATTCCAACGACGAACCTCGCGTCGGCCTCCGCCGGTGTGCCTGCGGCGATTCTGCTCGGCCCGGACGAAACCGACAGCGCCGCGGTAACGCCTGACGGCCGCTACGCCGTTATCGAGTCCTCCAGCGTCACCTTGGTCCCCGGAAAGTCCAGCGGGAAGGGTGACGTTTACCTGCTGCGGAATTCTCCCCGCTAGCCGCCGCGTCACCACTTCTGTCGCTTCGTACCGCCGCAGCGTGGAATACTTGTGTTTCGGCGTCGGACGGTGCATTGAGCATCCGGTGTCATTGCCTGTTCGTGATGGTGGACGGCTCTCCGGCAATTGCATATTCTCGAATTGCATGCCCACCACGGTGAAACCATGTGCGCTGCGGCCCGGCGATTCGATACGTCTAATCGCTCCGGCGAGCCCTGTTCGCGAGGACCGGCTGCGCAAGGGTTGTGAGGAGATCACCCGGCTGGGGTACGTGCCGCTCTTTGAGCGTACGCATGTTCTGGCGCAGGATGGGTTCTTCGCCGGCCCGATGGACGATCGACTGTCGGCGCTGACGGACGCGTTCTCGGAACCGGATTCTAAAGCGGTGGTCTGCGTCCGCGGCGGCTACGGCTCGAATTACCTGCTCGAACATTTGCACGGATTTTCGTCTGTGCATCCCAAGATTTTCCTGGGCTTCAGCGACATCACTTCGCTGCAAATCTATCTGTGGCAGAAACGGGGATGGGTGACTTTCTCTGCACCGATGGTCGCCGCGGGTTTTGATATGGGGCCCGGCCAGCCCGGCGGTTACGACAAAGCGAGTTTCGATCTGGCGGTTTCGCAGACCCGCAGCGGCTGGACGGTTCCACTGGAGGGCGAGACTCTTCGCCCGGGCTCCGCGGAAGGGATTGTGATTGGCGGCTGCTTGACCATGATGGTGGCTACCCTCGGCACTCCCTGGGAAATCGACACGCGCGGCGCAATTCTCTTGCTGGAAGATCGCGCCATGAAACCCTTTCAAGTGGATCGCGCGCTGAAGCATCTGGAACACGCCGGAAAATTTCGCGAGCTCCGCGGGATGATTCTGGGAGAGTTTCCGGAGTGCGTGCCACCGGCTGGAACGGAAACAGTGAGGGACGTGGCGGCACGGCTCGCGCCAGCGGTTCCGGTGGCGTGGAATGTTCCGTTCGGCCACACCACGCGACCGATGTTGACGATCCCGATGGGAATCTCCGCGCGACTCTCTACCACCGGCACGCCGGAACTACAATTTCTCGAACCTGCCTGCGTCGATGCCGTCCCCGCCGCGGCGGAAGGACTGCGATGAACAAGCCACGCGCTAACGGAAATCCAACCCATATGTATCTGCTGGGCATCGGCGGATCGGCGATGTCGCCGGTTGCGGGGATGCTGAAGGAGCGCGGTTTTCACGTCACCGGATCGGACGTTCACGTCTATCCGCCCGCATCGACGCTGCTGCAATCGCTGGGAATTCCGTGGTCGGAAGGATTTAAGCAAGAAAACCTGAAGCCAACGCCGGATATGGCGGTGATCGGAAATATTATCGCGCGCGGAAATCCGGAGCTGGAATACATCCTGGACGCCAAGGTTCCGTATTGTTCGATGACCCAAATCATCGAGCAGTATTTTATTCCCGGCCACAATTCGATCGTCGTTTCCGGAACGCACGGCAAGACCACCACCACCGCGATGCTGGCGTGGATTTTTCAGTCCGCGGGCCGGCGGCCGGATTTCCTGGTGGGCGGCGTGCTGCCGAATTTCGGCGAGCGCAGCTACGGATTGGGCGGGGGAAGCGATTTCATCATCGAAGGCGACGAATACGAAACTGCGTTTTTCGATCGCGGGCCAAAATTCCTGCACTACCATCCCGACGACCTGGTGATCACTTCGTTGGAGTTCGATCATGCCGACATCTATGCGGACCTGCCGGCGATCTCGCTGCAGTTCCGTCGGCTGGTGAACCTGGTGCCGCGCGGCGGGCGGGTGGTGGCATGGGGCGAAAACGCGGAAGTGATGGCGTGCACCGCTAAAGCTTTTTGCCGCGTGGAGACCTTCGGCCTGTCGCCGCAGATGGATTGGTTCGCGGGCGACATCGAATGGTCGGATCAAGCGACGCAGTTCCGGGTGGTGAACGCCGGGAAGGAAGTGGCGCGCATTCGCATGCCGATTGCGGGACGCCACAATGTATTAAACGCCGTGGCCGCGACTGCCGTGGCGATTGGACGGGGAATTGCGCCGAAGGCAGTTGAGGAAGCGCTGCGCACGTTCCAAAGCGTACGCCGGCGGATGGAAACCAAGGGCGAATCGGCCGGGGTGCTGGTGGTGGAAGATTTCGCGCATCATCCGACGGCAATTGGGGTCACTATCGATGCCGCGCGTACGCGCTGGCCGGGGCGGCGGTTGTGGGCGGTTTTCGAGCCGCGATCGAACTCGATGCGCCGGAAAGTTTTTCAGGATATCCTTCCGGGTGCATTTAATCGGGCGGACGCGGTGGTGATCGGCGGGGTGGACCGCGCGCAGCTTTTGAGCGACTCGGAGCGAATCGATCCGTCCAAGATTGCCGAGGATCTACGCGCTACTGGAAAAAATGCACGGGCGTTCAGTTCGGCTGCGGAGATCGCGGAATATCTCGGCGGGGAAACGGCCAAAGGGGATTTAGTGCTGGTGATGTCCAACGGCAGCTTCGACGGCTTGTGCGGAAAGCTTCTCGGCCGGCTCGAGAAGCGCGCGCAATGACGTGGTTTCGCTGGCAGGCGCTGGCTGCGTCGTCGGTGCTGGTTGCATTCTCGGCCTTATTCATCGGCGCGCTCCCATCCGGGGCCACCGTCCGGTATCAAGTTTCGCTGGCGCATCCGGAACGCCACCTCTTTCACGTCACCGTGACCGTGCCGCAGGACGCCTCGACAGCGGCGAGCCCGCTGCGCGTGGCCATCGCCGC
>Ga0302324_100007659_pt1 | contig 22924 bp, 20 predicted proteins | sample Palsa_T0_1_FD_201949 | JGI IMG/M metagenome (GOLD analysis project Ga0302324, IMG submission 201949) | Peat permafrost microbial communities from Stordalen Mire near Abisko, Sweden - Palsa_T0_1 | ecosystem: Environmental > Terrestrial > Soil > Palsa > Peat permafrost | place: Sweden: Abisko...
CTGGAGCCAGACCGTTCCCCGGGCCCGGTGGCTGGCCGTCAAGCTGGCCCTGGTCACCGGCGGCCTCATCGTCGTCGGCGCGGCGATGACCGCGGTGATCACCTGGTACCGCGCGCCCATGGACCGACTCACCGGCCGTTTCATGCATAACATCTACGACTTCGAGGGCCTGGTCCTTACCGCCTACATCCTGTGCGCGTTCGGGTTCGCCGTGCTGGCCGGGCTGCTGCTGCGCCGCAGCATCCCGGCCATGGTGGCCGCGTTCATCCCGTGGCTGGCCATCCGGCTCGTGGTCGAGTTCGTGTTCCGGCCCCACTTCATGACCCCGCTGACCGCCACGGTGAACTGCACGCACGGATGCGGCTATGGCATCGGCTTCGTGCCGCAGGCTACAGGCCGCATCGGCGACCTGGTGCTGAGCATCACCCCTCCCCGTACTGGCGCCCTTGGCGGCGTCATCACCTACCAGCCCGCCGACCGGTTCTGGATCTTCCAGTCCATCGAGGCCGGCATCTTCGTGGCCCTCACCGCCGCCGCGCTCGGCGCCACGATCTGGCTGCTGCACCGTCGCGCTAGCTGACGGCCCCATCTCGCAGGTGGCCCCGGTGAATGGCGCAACGAGGAGAGCGTCGGACGGGCGCTGCGCGACAGCGGCGTGCCGCGCGACGAGGTGTTCATCACGACCGAGTTCTATCCCGGGCGCAAAGACCCCGTCGCCGAAGCAGAGCAGAGCCTGCGGCGCAGCGCCGCAGCATCGGGAAGGCGTTCGCGTCTGACATTTGTCACCGGGAAATAGTGGGCTGGGGGCACTACAGGGTTAGCTCGCGGCGCGGAAGCCTACAGGCATGGCTATCGGCAAGGCTTCACATGACGGGGTTGTCCTGTCCCGCGTGTCCAAGGCGTACGGCAGGCTGCGCGCCGTCGACTCGATCGAGCTGAGTATCCCTCGCGGCCAGACGGTCGCCATCCTCGGCCCGAACGGCGCGGGCAAGACCACGACGCTGGACATGGTGCTGGGCTTGACCAGGCCGGACTCCGGCAGCATCGCGCTGTTCGGGATGCCGCCCGCCCGCGCCATCGCGGCCGGGCAGGTGGGCGGCATGCTGCAGGCCGGCTCGCTGATCGAGTACCTGAGCGTCCGCGAGTTCCTCACGATGATCGCCTCGCTGTACCCGCGGCCGCTCCAGGTAGACCACGTGCTGCGGCTGATCGGCGCCGCGGAGTTCGCCGACCGCCGTACAGACAAGCTGTCGGGCGGCCAGATGCAGCGGGTCCGCTTCGCCGCCGCGCTGGTCGCGAACTCGGATCTTCTCGTTCTGGACGAGCCGACCGCCGCCATCGACGTCGAGGGCCGCCGGGAGTTCTGGACCGCGATTCGGGAGGTAGCGGCCGAGGGCAAGACCGTGATCTTCGCGACGCACTACCTCGAGGAGGCAGACGCCTACGCCGACCGGGCGAGCGCGTGGTAGATCCGGCGCTGGCGGCGGCCACGCTCGCCGGCGGTGTCTCCCCGCTGACCGCGCGGGAGCGCGACGTGCTGGTCGCGGCTCGCCCGGGGGCGACCGTGGCCGACATCGCACGCAGGCTCGTCCTGTCCGAGGGCACGGTGCGCAACTACCTGTCGGCCGCGATGGCCAAGGTCGGGGCGCGCAACCGGGCCGAGGCGGTCCGGATGGCCGACGAGCGAGGCTGGCTCTGATCCCGAGATCATCGGCGCCGGTCACGCCGGCGGAACGCTTGCCCGGCTCTTCGCCGACGCGGGTCACGAGGTCGCGGTCAGCAACTCGCGCGGCCCGGGCTCGGCTCGCGGGCCTGGTCGGGGAGCCCACCGCGCAGTCGTGTGCCCTCCTGGCCGGCTGAGCGAAAGTCGCCCAGCTATCCTGGGCTCGTCGCCCGACTCGATCGGAGCACATCGGAGCGCATCATGACGCCGCACCCGACCGGGGACCCCCCGCTGCCTGGCTGGTCCTGACCGTGGAGTGGACCGGCGCTCGTTACGCCGACATGCCGACGGTGGAGGTCGCGACCTGGATCGATGCGCCGCCGGAACGCGTCTGGCCGCTGGTTTGCGACATCGGGCTGATGCCGGGACTGAGCCAGGAGCTCCAGTCCGTCGAATGGCTGGACGGCGCGTCGCAGCCCGCGGTGGGCGCGCGGTTCCTGGGGCGCAGCAGGCACCCCGCCCTGGGCGAGTGGTCGGCCGAGTCCTACGTCGTCGAGCACGAGCCGTGCCGGGTGTTCGCCTGGGCGGTGGGAGATCCCGGGCAGCCGGCCGCGACGTGGCGGTTCACGCTGCGCTGCGAGCGGGCGGGGACGACGCTGAGCCAGTGGGTGCGGCTGGGCCCGGGCCGGTCCGGTCTGAGCGTCGCGATCGACCAGATGCCGGACAAGGAGCAGAAGATCGTCTTCGTCCGGCTGCGGGAGTTCGAGGAGTCGATGACGCGCACCCTGGCCGCGATCAAGACCCTGGCCGAGCAGGCCTGATGCGCACCGCGACCACGGTCGAGGCCGCGGCGCACGGCAGCTGGGGCGAGACGCTCGACTTCGTCCTGGAGGCCGAGAGGCTCGGCCTGGACGTCTGCTGGGTCGCCGAGGCGTGGGGGTCGGACGCGCCCTCGCCGCTGGGATACCTCGCCGCGCGGACCAGCAGGCTGCTGCTCGGCTCGGGCATCATCCAGCTCGGCACCCGGACCCCGACGCTGATCGCGATGACGGCCATGACGCTGGCGCAGCTGTCCGGGGGCCGGTTCCTGCTCGGCCTCGGCCCGTCCGGGCCGCAGGTGGTCGAAGGGCTGCACGGGGTGCCGTTCGCCCGGCCGCTGGCCCGGATGCGGGAGACCGTCGAGGTGATCCGTCAGGCGTTCTCCGGGGAGAAGATCACCTACTCCGGGAGCCAGTTCCAGATCCCGGTGCCCGGCGGCGAGGCGCGGCCGATGCGGCTCTCGCTGCCCGCGAACCCCGGCATCTCCGTCTACATCGCGTCGATGTCGCCCAGGATGCTCGAGCTCACCGGCAGCGTGGCCGACGGCTGGCTCGGGACCAGCTTCGTGCCGGAAGGCTCGGCCGCGTACTTCGAGCATCTGGACCGCGGGCTCGCCGCGTCGGGGCGCGGCCGCGGCGACCTGGACGTGTGCCAGGGCGCCGAGGTCGCGTTCCTGGCCGACGAGGACGCGGTCGCGGCGCACGTGGCGTCTCGCAAGAAGGAGCTGGCCTTCAGCCTCGGCGGGATGGGCTCGGCCAGCACGAACTTCTACAACGACGCCTACAGCCGGCAGGGCTGGGCGCAGGTCGCGGCGGACGTCCGCGCGCGCTGGCAGGCCGGCGACCGCGACGGCGCGGCCGGACTGGTCACCGACGAGATGGTGCTGGCCACCACGCTGATCGGCACCGAGCAGATGGTGCGCCAGCGGCTGCGCGTGTGGCGCGAGGCCGGCGTGGACACCGTCCGGCTCTACCCGGCAGGCGACACCCTTGAGCGCCGCCTCGACACCCTCGGCCGTGCCATCGAGCTCGTCAAGACGGTCGGCTGAGCGCCGCCGGACCGGCGAGGAACGCGGCGACGTCGGCCGCGAACTCGGCGTGATGCTGGAACAGGAACCCGTGCGCCGCGTCAGGGTAGATCTTGACGCGGGCGTGCGGAATCAGGCCCGCGAGCAGGTACGAGTAGTGCGGCAAGATCATCGGATCGCTGTCGCCGTTCACTACGAGCACCGGCAGGTCGATAGCGCTCAGTCTCTGCAGCAGCGAGTGATCCGGGACGACCCAGGCGCAGACCGCGTCATACTGCGCCTCGCGCGTCGCCCAGGTCGTTGCCGTGTCGCGATCCTCGGTCCTGGCGTACATGCGCTGCAGCGCCTCCTTGCCGGCCTGCCGGCTTGAGGATGATGGCGCGAAGAACACGTCGAGGTATTCGCCGGGGCTGGTCTTGGGCGTGCCGATGGCCCCGATGACGTCCGGGGCCCAGCCGTGCATGCCGGCCGCGCCGCGGGGGGCGCAGGAGGCCAGTATCAGCCTCCGGACGATCGCGGGCCTGGTCAGCGCGATCTCCTGGGCGACGAAGCTGCCGACTTGCAGTGTCTCCCGCCGTCCGCCGGGCCGGTTCTCCCGCCGTCCGCCGGGCCGACGCTATGGTTGCCCAGGGAAAGGAGCCACCATGTCATCGAGCCCGGAGCCGGAGCACCTGACTAGCCACCACCGCACCACGCTCCGCCAGTTGTTCGAGCATCCCGTGAGCCACAACATCGAATGGCGCGCGGTCGTGTCCCTGCTGGAGGCGGTCGGCTCAGTTGCCGATCATCACAACGGCAAAGTCGCGGTGACGGTCGGCTCGGAAACCGAGTTCCTCGATCCGCCCGCAGATAAAGACATCGACACACAGATGGTCGTTGACCTGCGCCGGCTACTGGCTCAAGCCGGCTACCAGGCTTGAGCCCGGCGCCGGACGTGCCGCCCGGGCTGCCGCCGGCGAACTGCCTGCGGAGCGCACGGCGCATTTCCGGCTGCGGCCGACGGTAAGTGCAGTCAGGTTGCGGATACCCCGGCGCCAGGTGGCGGGCACACGCGCACGTCACCGAGGTGTGCGCGCCTCACCTGTCCATGATCTCCGACCCCGGTGTCGTGACCAGGGTCATCCTCGAGGCGGTCCAGGCGACCACCTGACCCGTTGTCCCTGCTAGGTCCCGGCCTGCGGTGCCCGGACGCGGACAAGCGCCCGGGCACCGCAGGCGCGACGCGGTAGCGCCGGACCCGGGCGCGGTCGTCCGGCAGTTCGTACCATGGGGCCTGTGCGAGTTGTCGCGATCCAGGCGGACGGGCCGGTGGTGGATCCCGGCCGGGTTCCAGGCCCCGCGGCGGAGCCAGGCCAGCCTGTCCGCGGCCGCGACGCCGAGCTGAAGGCCCTGGCAGTGCACCTCGGGCGGCTCCGTTCCGGCACCGGTACCGTCGCCCTGATCGAGGGCGGCGCCGGGATGGGCAAGAGCCGGCTGCTAGCCGAGGCGGTCACGATGGCCCGCGGCCTGTCGATCAGGATCGGCAGTGGCGTGGCTGAGCCCTGTGACACCGTGGTCCAGCTGTCTGCCCTGATGGGCGCCTTGTTCGACGGCCCATCACCCATTCTCCAGCGCGCCGCGCTGGGTGACGCCCACACCTCGCCCGAGCAGAGATACTGGCTCCTTCAGGACCTTGAGGCCCTGCTCCAGCGGGCAGCGCTCGAGGCACCGCTTGTCGTGTGTCTCGACGACTTGCAGTGGGCCGACAGCGGCACGGCGGCTGCCGTCCGAACGCTGCCCGCCCGGCTGGTGACTGTGCCGGTTGCCTGGTTCATCGCCCTTCGCCCCGGTCAGGGGTCGCGCCAGCTTCGCGGCGCGATCGACTGGCTAGAGGGCAACGGAGCCGAGAAGATCGTTCTCGGCCCGCTCGACTCCGACAGCGTCGCGCAGCTCGCCGCCGATGTCCTGCGAGCGGAGCCCGACAGCGCCGTGCTGAAAATGGCGGAGCGGGCCGGCGGTAACCCGTTCCTCCTGGTCGAGATCCTGTCCGGGCTGCGCGAGGAGAAACTCGTGCAGATCGAATCGGGACGGGCCGAGCTGGTCGAGGCACGGCTACCGCACCGGGTCAGCGAGAGCATGCGCCGCCGGCTCGAGCGAATGTCCGACTCGGCGCGCCAGGCGGCAACGGTGGCGTCCGCGCTCGGGCGGAGGTTCGCTCTCGGCGAATTGGCGGCGATGCTCGGCCTGTCACCGTCGGCGCTGCTAACGCCCGTCGAGGAACTGGTCCACGCCGACTTGCTGACGGAACGCGACGACAAGCTCGCTTTCGGGCACGACCTCATCCGCGAGGCTGTGCGCGCCAGCGTGTCCCGGCCGGCCCGTCGTGCGCTCGACCGGCAGGCAGCCGTGGTGCTGCTGGCCGAAGGGGCGCTACCCGTCGAGGTCGCGGCACAGCTGGCCGCCAGCGCCGAGCCAGGGGACGAGGTCGCCATCACCACCCTCTTCAAGGCAGCACAAGCACTCGGCACGACCGACCCGGGGGCTGCCGCGGACCTGAGCCAGCGCGCCCTGGAGCTCGCACCCCGCAATCACAGCCTGCGCGGGCCGCTCGTGGCCCAGACCGCGGTCTGGCTGCACGCCGCGGCCCGGAGCGAGGAGGCAAAGGCCTTCGCCGACACCGCGCTACGCCAGGTGCTTCCGGCTGGCCAGGAGGCTGAGGTCGGCCTCAGCATCGCTGGCATGTTCGCCATCTCCCCCGACGTGCGCGCCGAATCCGGCCGCCAGGCTCTGGCATTGCCTGGTCTCCCGGCGAGCATCCGGGCCCGGCACCTGGCTCTGCTGTTTCACAACCTGGTGACGGCAGGCCGGATCGATGCAGCGCGCGGCGTACTCGGCGACGCCGTGGCCGCAGTGCGAGCGTGCCAGGACGTCGCCGGGCAGTTTGTTCTTGAACTTGCCGAATCCGGTCTCGCGTACGCCGACGGGCGCTTCGCAGCGGCACTTGACCTAGTGGAGGCCGCACTCCGGACCGGTCTCGACACCACCGACGACACGCGGCTGCACCTTACCCGTCAGTGGCGCTGCGACGTGCTGACCGGGGCCGACCGGCTCGACGAATCACTCCAGATGTCGACCGAGAACGTCGCCGCCGCTCAGCGCGACCGGCAAGGCTGGGCGCTCGCCGTGTACGAGACCGGGCGCGCCAGGCAGCTGCTCCAGCTGGGCCGCCTCTCGGACGCCGCGGCCGTCCTCGAGGAGCACTTCACCCTGGATGCCGCCAGCGGCGTCGTCAGCGTGCTGGACGCGGCCGGGGCCGCTGCTCTCGGCCGTGTCGCGCTGCACACCGGCGACCGGGCACTGTCACGACAGGCCACCGAGATCGCCCAGGTCATGCTGAGCCAGAGCGCGCCCAGCGTACGCCGCCACGCGGCGTGGCTGCTCGCGCTGCAGGCGATGGCAGAGGGCGATCCGCCGAGAGCGCACCAGTGGCTCTGCGCCCTCGGGGAAGACGAGCGCACCTCCATCCTGCCGCTCTTCCCCATGGACGTCGCCGACGAGCCGCGCCTCGTTCACATGGCGCTGACGGTGCAGGACCATGAGCTCGCGGTCAGCGCGGCCGCGGTAGCGCAGCGCCAGTCGGCGCTCAACCCCGGCGTCCGCTCCCTCGCCGCTGTCGCAGCGCACGTCGGCGGCCTGCTCGATCGCAACCGCGATCACCTGGCCGAGGCGATCGACCTCTTCGATGGCACGGCTCGCCCCCTGGCGCAGGCCTCCGCGCTGGAGGATCTGGGCGTCATGGCCGTCGAAGACGGCGCCACACCGCAGGCATTGGACGTGCTGGGCCGGGCGCTGGAGATCTACGCGCAGACCGGAGCTGCGTGGGACGCCAGCCGGGTGCGGAGTCGGCTCAGGGCCCTGGGCGTGCGCCGCCGGCTGACATCGGGGCGGCACCAGGGTAGCGGCTGGGCGGCGATGACCGACTCTGAGCTAGCCGTGGCACGGCTGGTCGCTCAGGGTTTCACCAACCGCGAGGTAGCTGAGCGCCTGTTCGTGTCTCACCACACCGTCAGTGCCCACCTGCGCCATGTCTTTGTCAAGCTCAACGTCAACTCTCGGGTAGAGCTGACCAGGGTCGCGGGCATTCACGACTCCCGCGGCTCGGCCAGCAAACGCCCGGGAAAGACGTAAGGGCCGCCTCGCGTAGCAGTTGCGCAGGCCGGCCCGCGTAGGGTCGCGCACCCTGACCTGGGTGCGCTGCCGCGATAGAGCCGCCGCGATAGATATGACATGACCGTGCGATGCGCGGGGACCCGCTCGCCAGGGACATTGAGGTGGATTACCCGACCAACCCAGCCGTCCTCAGGGGTAACCACATGTCGATGCGATCGCCAGAAAAGTGCCGGATGACCGCCGGGCCCGAGTTCCAGCGCGGGACGCGATCGTCGCCAGCTCATCAGCACGAGGTTCCGCTGATCGGCAGGGGCCCGGAGGTGGCAGCTTTAAGGAGCCTGGTTGACCCGGCCTCGTCCCGGAGCCGGGTGCTCGTGGTACTGGGTGACGCGGGCATGGGCAAGAGCGTGCTCCTGGCGGACGCTGCGCAGCACGCTCGGTCCGTCGGCTTTCGGGTGCTGTCGATCGGCGGCCGCCGGCCGGAGGCGAGCCTGGCACTCGCGGGCCTGCATCAGCTGCTGCGTCCGGTGGCTTCCAGCGCAGCCGGCCTGTCCGGTCAGCAGCGGAGGGCGCTGCGGGCGGCACTCGGCTTCACCGTGGCGCCGGCAGATTCGGACCGCCTCGTGACAGCAGCCGCCGTGCTCGCCCTGCTGTCGGCGGAATCTGAGCTATGCCCGCTTCTCGTAGTCGTCGATGACGCTCACTGGGTGGATCGCAGCTCGCTGGAGGTGCTCGCCTTCATCGGCCACCGCCTCGACGCCGGGCGGATGGTCCTGCTCCTGGGCAGCCGAGGGCCGGCTCCGCCTGCAGGCCTGGGTTCCGGCTTCCCCGAGCTGCATCTCGATCCGCTGCCGGCAGCAGAAGCGAACCGGCTACTGGACGCGCAGCCACGTGCGCCACGCGGGCGTGCCCGCAGCCTGGTGATCACCCAGGCGGCCGGCAATCCCCAGGCACTGACGGAGCTGGCCCAGGTGATCGCCGCAGATCCGTCCGCCGGCCAGCGCTTCGCGCAGGAACCGCTACCGCTGAGCGACGGGCTCACAGCGGTGCTCGCGGCCAGGTTCACCAGCCTGCCGGAGCCGACCCGTGCGGCGCTGCTCGTCGCCGCGGTCGACGACAACCCGGGCCCCGGCCCCGTTTCCCGGCCCGCACCGGGGCTCGCGGCCGATGAGCTCGCGCCCGCCGAGCGGCTGGGCCTGGTCAAGGTGGACAGGTCAGGGGTGCAGTTCTCGCATCCCCTCGTCCGCTCCGCCATATACCACAGTGCGCCCTTCGCGGATCGGGCCGCGGCGCACCACCAGCTGGCCGCCGGACTTGAGCATGAGCCGGATCGGCGAGCCTGGCACCTGGCTGCGGCGGCGCTGCAGCCCGACGAGAAGATTGCCTCGCTGCTGGAGTCAACGGCCGCCCTGGCGCGCCGCCGCGGTGGCGCCGCGGCCGCGGCGCTGGCCGTCGAGCGCGCCGCCGAGCTCAGCCCGAATCTCAGCGACAAGGCGAGGCGGCTGATATCCGCCGCATCGATCGCCTTGCCCACCGGACAGGCGGACTGGGTCCACGACCTTGCCAGCCGGGCACTGGCCATCGCCGTGGACCCGGAACTGCGAAACGCCGCACACCGTGCGGCCGGATGGGCGCTGGCCTGGACGAACCAGCAGTCAGATGCGTTCACCACCCTCCTCGCCGTCGCCGACGGGGCCGCGGAAGGCCAGCCAGCCGTTGCCTGGGACGCCCTTGGCACGGCGGCCGCCGTCGCCTACCAGTCCGGATCAGCCGCCAGCCGCCAGTCCGTCAGCCGCGCCCTGGACCGTCTCGAGTGCCAGGGCCAGCCACCGCACTCCGACTGCGCAACGGCGGAAGCCATCGAGGCGCAGCGGATCTGGATACGCACGAGCACCGGCCCGTTCGCCGGCCGAAGCGACCTGGTGACGCGGCTGCGGTGCCTCGACCCGGCGACCGTCAGGGAACCCTCCGGGCCCGGCACCGCCGCATGGCTTCTCGACGAGCCCGACCTGGCGATCCGGTTTCTCAGGGAAGCCGTGCACCGGCTTGACTCCGATGGCGTCCGGGGCGCCAGCGGCGTGGTGCTATCGACGCTCGGCCGGGCGTACGCCGACGCGGGCCGGTGGGACGACGCGCTGACGGTCGCCAGCAGGGCCAGCGAGCTCGCTGAGGCGTACCAGATGGACGTGGTCGCGGCTGCTGCCGACCTCACCACGGCGGCTGTCCTCGCCATGCGGGCAGATACCGGCGAGGCGCGCAGCCACGCGTCCAGGGCGCTGGCGCGCGTTGACCCGGCCGAGAGCCGGTGCATTTCCGCGCGGGCGCGGCACGCCGTGGGCGTCGCCGCGTTCGCCGACGGCAGCCACCTCATGGCATACGCCCAGCTCCGCCAGCTGTTCCACCAGGACGGCAGTCCGCTGCACTATCACGTCTCCTACCTCGGCATCGCGGACCTCGCAGCGGCCGCGGTCCGCGCTGACCGGCAGCTGGAAGGCCGTGACATCGTGGATCGCGCGCTGAGCCGCCTGGACGGCGCCGCGTCACCCCGGCTGGAGCAGCTGACCGCCCGGGCCCGCGGCCTGCTCGCTGACCCGTCGAGGGCCGGAACGTACTTCGAGCAGGCGCTGTCAGATCCGGCCGGGAGCAGCTGGCCTTTCGAGCGCGCCCAGCTGCAGCTCGACCACGCCGAATGGCTGCGCCGCCAGCGCCGGATCAACGACGCCAAACCTGTCCTCGCGGCCGCGCTGGAGACGTTCCAGGGACTCCAGGCCACGTCCTGGGCGCGACGGGCCGAGACTGAGCTGAGGGCATGCGGCATCGGCACTCCCGATGTGCCCAGCGCTTCCGATGCCCTCGCTGATCTCACGCCCCAGCAGCGTGAGATCATCCGGCTAGCCAGCGACGGCCTCAGCAACCGCGAGATCGCCGACCGGCTGTTCCTGTCCCCCCGGACGGTGAGCTCGCACCTGTATCGCTCCTACCCAAAGCTTGGCGTCGCAGGGCGACACCAGTTGCGCACGGTGATCGCGCCCGTCGGAAGCCTTACCGCCAGCACGTGACCAGGCGGCGTCGTCCCGAGCTGAGCATCCGCCGGGACTGGGAAGCCGTAAGGCGAGCAATGCAGTCAAGTTGCTGATACCCGCCATGAGCCAGGCACATCACGATGGTGGCAGGCGGCGACCTCCTGCCATCGACGTCACGAGCGTCACCTTCTGCTGACCCGAAAGGACCGACATGACCGCGCTACCGAACATCGTTCTCGTCCACGGCGCATGGGCCGACGGCTCAAGCTGGAGCGGCGTCATCGAACGCCTGCAAGCCGACGGCTACCACGTCACCGCGCCCCAGTTCCCGATGGGGGTGCTGGAGGACGACGTCGCCCGGCTGCGCCAGGTCCTCGCCGCCCAGGACGGCCCGACGGTCGTCGCCGGCCATTCCTATGGCGGCCAGATCATGACCGCCCTCGGCACCGACGCGCCCAACGTGGCCGGCCTGGTCTACGTCGCCGCGTTCGGGATCGACCAGGGCGAGTCGCTTGGCGCGCTGCTGTCGCAGGGACCGGTGACCCCGGCGCTGGTGCACCTGATCACCGACAAGCAGGGCTATACCTGGCTGTCAGAGGACGACTTCGTCGACCACTTCGCTGCTGACGTCGACCCGGTCAGGGCCAGGGTCATGTACGCCGTCCAGCAGGCCCTGGCCGCGTCTGCCTTCGGGACCGAGATGGGCGTACCGGCCTGGAAGTCACTGCCGTGCTGGTACCTCGTCGCCACCAACGACCAGGCGATCCCGCCGGACGCGGAGCGCCAGTTCGCCAGCCGCATGGCCGCGGTCACCATCGAGGTCCCGTCCAGCCACGTCGCCATGGTCTCCCACCCCGACGAGGTGACCCAGCTCATCAAGACCGCTGCCGGCACCGTTTCGGCAGCGAGCTAGGCCCGCATGATGCAGGCCAGCTCGTTCCCGCGCCTGAGGACAGCGGCACCGCCTTCGACGTCAGCTTGATCCTGCTACGCCTTCCTGGCGATGGCCAGCCGGGCCAGTGCTCACACGAGTAGCCTCAGCGCGCTTGCGCCGCTGGCGACCTACGCGCCGCCACCGGAAAGTTCAGCGATCTGGGCGCGCGCCGCGGCGATGAGCTCGGCGTTGGTGTTGGCATGCCCGGCCAGCCCCCAGCCGCCGTCCGGTGCCTCGGTCAGCAGCACCCACGTCCGGTCCACCAGGGTGGAGTCAGCCGCGGCCGCGGCGATGATGTCGGTGAACTGCCGCACGACCTGAAGCTGCTTGTCCCGGTCCAGCGCGCCCGCATTGGTGAGCACCTGGACCCGCACGTAGGTGCTGTCCCCGTCCACGTTGGACAGCGAGTCGGACGGCATCTCGTGCACGAACGCCGCCGTGTTCTTGCGGAACATCGGGATGTCCGGCACCTGCTCGATGCGCATCAGCGTGCTGGCCAGGTCCGCCGCCAGCTTGTGCTTGTCGGCGAACGTGCCGGCGGCAGCGTAGGTGTCGATCATCGGCATGGTGGTCTCCCGCGGTCTGATGCGTGACTCGCATCGCGTCCTGACATCCTTGCGCTTCGGCAGGCGGCGGGGTATCCGCATGCTGACTGCACTTCCAGCAGCGGCAACTGTCTTGGCCTGGGTGGACGGAGCCGTCCGCAAGGTCGTGACCACGGTCATCGCCGGCGCCGCGGGGAGAACCGCTGCCGTGAACGGCAGGGCGTCGAGTCCGCACCAGGGGAGTCGGGCCGGCCCGCGCTGCCCAGTGGCTGACCATGGACGCCTCGGTCGCGCACTGCACCGAGGGCACCGGCATCTGGCAATGAGGCCAGCAACGATCAGGGGTAACGAGCCAGACGTCGTGATGGCCTGCTGCAGCTACGCCCAAAGCCTGCGACCGAAGTAACCGGCACGAGCGCGCGATGACCCCGGAACCACGCTGGCGCATCCTCCGGTAGGGCCGCTGCCAGCTGGTCCGGGCAGTATTTAGAGCAGTCAGGCGGCATCGACGCTTGCGGCGAAGCCGAGCAGGGCCTCCGCCAGTTCACCGGGGGCCTCCATGGCGGCGTAGTGGCCCACGCCGTCGAGCGACACGGAGCTGATTTCGCCTGACGCGGCCTGGGACATGGTGTCTCGGGAAACCCGTGGACCAGCAGGACCGCAGATCCGCTGGTCCCCGCCGCGACGACCAGCTCGAGAACCTTCAGACGCACCTGACGCAGCTGGTCGGCACTCCGCCCGTGCGCTTCGACACACCCGGCTGGATGTCGCGAGACCTCGGCGACCCGGTCTAGCTGAACTAGCCCGTCCGGCCGAGCCGCCGTCCGCACCGCCCCAGGGAAGGTCCCGCACGCGAGCGTCAGGCCGGTCAGCGCGGCCCGAGCCCGGTCTGGCCGTCGATCAGTTCCCTGGCGATGTCCAGGTGACCGGCGTGTCGCGCGGTCTCCTCGATCATGTGCAGCACGACCCAGCGCACGTTCGGCGGTTCCATCTCCGGGTCGCCGTGCCTGCCGCGTGGCGGCGCCGACAGAGGTGTCACCGCCAGCACCGCATCCGAGCGCGCGCACTGGTCGCGGTAGAAGTGGATGATCTCCGCTGCGGGCAGGTCACTGACGAACGCTGCCTTCGGGTCATCGGGAGGCAGGTCCTCATCCCCGGGCGGCGGCTCGGGAACTGCGCCGACCACGACCCCCTGGAACCAGTGCCACTCGGCGCCGCCCAGGTGCTCGACCAGCCCAGCCGGCGTCCAGCCCGACGGCACGACCGACCGGTGCCACGCCTCCTCGTCCAGTCCCTCCACGATGGAAAGCACCGAGTCTCGCTGGGCAGCGAGGAAGGACAGCAGAACCTGGTCCTCCGGATCCTCAGGGTGATTGCCGGTCATGTCCATCCTCCTGCCGGGTCGATCGCGTTGGCTGCCAGATCCGGCGCCGGGAGCTAGGGGTACTTGTCGTGGTGGCGCAATTCGACGTCTTCGTACTGGCGGCCCAGCGGCGTCAGGTCGAGGAGCTGGTCGGTCGCGCAGAGCAGCTGAACGACCGGGCCGTAGCCGGACCAGGTACGCAGGATGGTGCCGCCGTCCCGGAGGAAGACGCTCAGGCCGCCCTGCTCGCCAGGCCGGGCGGCCCAGGCCTCACCCCTGTCGGCTAGCTCCTGCGCGGTCCGGAAGTTGTATTCGATGGGCGCGACGCTTTCGTCGTTGGTCACGTGGAAGTCGTAGTTGAAGTCGCTTCCCAGCGACGAATACCACGGGAAGGTCCAGCCCATCCGCTGCCGGAAGGGCTCGATCTTGCTGATCGGCGCCCGGGATACCGCCGCGTAAGTGGTGTTGTGCGAATTCAGGTGAGCCAGGTCACCGACGCTGTCGGCCTGATACGAGCAGACCGGGCAGCCAGCGTCCCAGGTCGGGTCGAACATGAAGTGCTGCACGATGAGCTGAGTCCGGCCGTCGAAGAGATCCAGCAGGCTGGCCTTGCCGTCCGGGCCCTCGAAGGCGTAGTCCTTCTCGACTGCGACAGCTGGCAGCTCGCGGCGCCGGGCCGCGATCTCCTCGAGGGTGCGCATGGCCTCCTCCTCGGCAGCCTGCAGCTCCTTGCGTGCGGCCACCCACTCGGCGGCCGAGACGACTCGCGCACTCATTGCTCTCCTCCGTCCTCACGGCGGGCTCCCGTACGCCACCGTTAAGAGGTTGGACGGACAGGGTCGCCAGAACTCATCGCCCGCCCGGGAAATGTCGCCCCGCCCGGGCAACGTTACAAGGCGGCAGGGAAGCCAGCGGCTGAGTAACCCCAGTACCGACCTTCCGCGGGGCGCCTGGGCCCGAAGGATCGAAATTGACGGCGGATGGAACTGCGAGGCCGAGAACGGATCGGTGCGCTCCTCGCTACGACGCGCTGCGCGCGCTCGACTACTTCCGGCGTTCGGGCGCCGAGCCGGATTCCCGGATGGCCGAGGCCGTGGAGATCGTGCGCTCGAAGCGGCAGCCGGACGGCCGCTGGCTGCTCGACCGCATCCATCCCGGCCGCGTCCACTTCGCCCTTGAGGGTCGCGCGGGGGAGCCGAGCCGCTGGAACACCCTCCGCGCGCTCCGGGTGCTTGACTGGTGGGAAGGCTGAGCGTCGGCGGGCAAGTGGTGCCACATCCTCCTCGGGCTTTCGACACACGTGGCACGCCCGCAGTGTGAGTGCCTCGTGTTCGTCTCTCAGGCCGGACTCCGCTCGACGTACCCGATCGTCGGTTGCTCTGTCGTGAATTGCAGGTTTACGGTTGACCGATGCGGTCATTTACCGCAAAGGAGAGCCAGGCATGGTGGCGGAGAAGACGTCGGCTCGTCGTTGGCTGCCGAGGATCGCCACGGCAGCGGTCCTGTCCGCCGCAGCGGCCGCCGTGGCGTCGCCCGCCGCAGCGGCACGGCACTCGCCAGCTGCCGTCAGCGCGCACCATCCGCCCGGATACGAGATCATCACCAGCGGGCCCATCGGCGCGCTGCCTAGCGCCTTCAACTCCGGTGCCTTCGCCACGTGCCCTGCTGGCACAGTCGTGTGGGGTGGCGGGGTTGCCTTTTTCGGTTCCCCCAATGCCAACCTCACCGTCAACACGTCCAACCCGAACGGGAGCGGCGGCTGGGCAGCAAGGGTCAACAACACCGGGACAACGACCGCGCAGTTCGAGGTCGACGCGATCTGCGCGAACAAGCCAAAGGGTTACAAGATCGTTTCTCAGATGGTGGATAATCCACCGGACACCCAGTCGCATGCCACAGCCACCTGTCCCTCCCCGAAAGTCCTGCTCGGCGGCGGCGCGCTGTCGACCGCCGACCAGGTGGCGGCCAATCTCACCAGTGCCTGGCCACAGAGTTCGGCCAAGTTCACGGGGTACCTCTACAACGGGACGACCAGCGATGCGAACTTCATCGTCTATGCGATCTGCGGCCACAAGCCGGCTGGCTACAAGATCGCCTCGAACAGTGGTTCCATAGGTCCGGACGCCACGCTGGAGGACGGCCTCCTGTGTCCAGCCGGCACGTCGGCGTTGGATGGTGGCGCTCAGGCCCTGGACCACCCCCCAGCCGTCCAACTCAGCGGATCGATCGACCAGGGCCCCTCCGGCTGGTCCATCGCACTGAACAACACCGGGCAGTCGGCGGATCAGGAAGACGGCTACGTGATCTGCGCCGCGTAGGCTCATCGGAGTCGGCCGGAGGTGCACGTCAAAGGTATGGGCGGCGGTTCCCAAGGAACGTGTGAGGCCGCCTTACTCACCACCGCGGCCGGCGACTCAGCCCCGGGCCAGGCTGTCAGCTCCCGCCAGCGCCGAGGGCCGTCAGCAGCACCAGCACGATCGTGACAGCCGCGAATAGGCCGTGCCCGATGACGACGGGCAGCGGGAAATTCCGTTCCGGCGGGCTAGTAATCCGGGCGCGCGCTCCCGTCGCTGCCACGGTTTCATGTGCCCGGTACACCTGGATCCAGCGGGCCGCCATGGTGAGGCCGAGGATCGCGACGGTGGCCAGTATCAAGACGGTGACCCACGCGAGCCCGGAGGCGTCGGTGATCAGGTACGCGGCCCATACCACGAGTCCGGCGACGGCAAGCAGCGCATGTGCGCTGATGACCGACACAGGCAGGCGGGTCGCAGCGGCGGACTGGAACTCGCGGTCATATTCGATCAGCCAGATCGCCAGCAGGAGAAGACCGCCTCCGGCGGTGATGAGCCAGGTGATAAGAGCCGCAAGCGACATTGCCAACCCTTCCTCGGCAGCGCCCGGAAGCCCCGCGCGGGATAGGCGCGCAAAACGTCGCAGTACGCCAGACGGCGTGCTGCGTGCGCATGAGGGGAGGGGCCCGCATCCACCCCTATCCACGGGCAGGCTCGCCCCGCAGTTCACCCCGGGACTCACCTGGCTGGGCAGGCTGGTACCGGCCGTGCCTGAGCGGTTCCCAGGTCAATGGGCACTTCGGCTGGCCGCGGCCGGCCCGGCGCGTGTCAGGGTCCGGTCAGGCGCTGAGCAGGTCGAGGGCGTTGGTGCCGTCGTTGACGAACAGCAGGCCCTGGCCGTCGCTCGGCGTCGTCACCCCGAAGAGGTCACCGGTTCCGTGCTGGACCAGGGTTACGGTCGCGGCCTGGCGGCCGCCGGGGGTGATCTCGACCGCGTTGCCGTTGTTGCCGTTGACCGCGATCAGGTCACCGCCGGGGGCGAGGGTCAGGCCGAGCGGGCCGTCGAGCGCTCCGCCGCTGGTCAGGACCCCGCTACCGGGCTTGGCCGGTGATCTCCTGGTGACCGCGTCGGGGATGGCGGTGATGCTGTTGGCGATGGTCGAGGCGACGTAGAGAGTCCCGCCGCGCCCCAGAGCCAGGCCGGTCGGTCCCTGGATGAGCGCTGCCTTGTTCTGCTGCCAGGGAAATCCGCTGCCCACGACGGTCACGCTCGTCATCCGTGGCCGGGTCCCCGGGGCTAGCGAGACGTCGAGGCGCACGACGTCGCACAGCCCCGATGGGGGCGGTACCGAGGTGGGGCCGCCCGTCCGGTTGAGCACGTCCGAGATGAACAACTCGGCATGACCGTGCCCGGCCCGCATGGTCATGTCCCATGGCCCGTTGATGTCCTGGTTCACCCAGGTCTCCACGGGCGTCCCGTGGCTGTCGAGCACGATCAGGCAGCCGGCCGGGTTCAGCGCAGGCAGCGCGCCGCCGTTGACCGTGGGCAGGCTGCCGGCGACGACCCAGCCGCCCGGCAGGGCCTCCAGCCCGGTGGTCAGGCCGACGCCGCCGGGGCATGATTGCGACGCTGGCAGCGCGTCAAGGCGGGCGAATGGCCTTACTGTGCCGTGGGGGGAGATCTCGACGATGGTGGTCCCGGTGCCCTGCACGTCGGCCTTGCTGTTGAAGTTGCTCACCAGGACGTCGCCGCGGACCAGCCTGCCCGTCGTCTGCGGCACGACCGTGATCCCGTAGGGATTGACGTCGCCGTTCGCCGGGACGGTGCTGGCGATCTGGCTGACGGTATGGAACCGCAGCAGGTAAGGCCGCACAGCGGCCTGCGCAGCTGACGCGGAACGCGCGGCAGCGGGATGCGCAGCCGTGGAGCACGCGGCCGCCGCGAGCATGACAGCCGCAATCCCCAACAATGCCCGGCAGCGCCGTCCGGTACTCATCAGCATGATGACTCCTCTGTAGCCGGCACGCGTGTGCTTGAAGTAATCGGTCGCATACGAGGAGCAACGGATCGTCGTACGATCTGGTTCAGCAGAGCGTGATGTCGCGAACCTGCCCCCCAAGGCGTTGCTGCGGCTGGATGGATTTCGGCGTCCCATCCAGCCGGTGAACCGCAGCCGTCCCGGCTCCGTGTCAGGTGATAAGGATCGGTTTAGCTGGCCGCGGCAGCTCTCACCGCGGCATGCCAGCCTCATTTTCGTGTGCGGCCCGCAGGGCTGACCGAAGGAGGATCACGGTGAGGCGGATAACGAAAGCGGCGCTCACGCTCGCGGCCACGGTGAGCACGGTTGCGGCGCTGGCGGGGGTGGCCGCGGGCCCCGCGCTGGCGAAATACGGGCCGCCGAGCATTCGCCAGGTGTGCACGGCAACGGCCAACGGCGGCACGCTGGAAGGCAGCACATGCGTGCTGCCGCCCGGAGTCACCACCGCGCCCAACGGCTACTCCGCGGCCATCGCGGTGAGCAAGACCGGCGCCGCCGGCGCCACCGTCACCTTCGCGCTGACCGCGGGCAGCCTCCCGCCCGGCCTGACCATGCCCGCCGGGTCCGGGTCCGGCACCGTCATCACCGGGAACCCCGCCAAGGCCGGAACGTACGGCTTCACCGTCAAGGCGACCGACGGGAGCCTGACCGCCACGCTGGCCTACCAGATCACCGTCACCGTGCAAGGCGCGCCGGACCAGCTGCTGTGCACCGCCGCTAACGGGAGCTACCTGTTCAGCGGGCTCTGCACGCTGCCCGACCCGGTGCTCGGCCAGCCCTACCAAGGGCGCCTGCCCACCAGCCACCAGGCCGGCGGCACGCTCAGCATCGTCGCCGGCGCCCTGCCCGCGGGCCTGACCCTGCCCGCCACCTTCGGGGCCGCTGGCGACACCATCAGCGGTACTGTCACCCAGCAGAACGAAGCAGCCACCTACGACTTCACCGTGCAAGGCGCCGGCGACCAGGGCCAGCCCCTGTACCAGCTCTACCAGATCACCGTGGACCCCGGCCCGCCGCAGCCGCTGACCATCTCCCTGGACTCCTACGATGGCGCCACCCTCCCCCCGGCGATGGTCGGCGGGGCGTACGCCCAGGGCTTCGGCTTCACCGGCGGGGCCGCGACCTACACCTGGTCGGTGGCATCCGGATCGCTGCCGCCCGGGCTGGCGCTCACGAGCCCCTACGCCACCGCGGGCGATGACAACAGCCAGCTGTCCGGCACGCCCACCACCGCGGGAACCTACACCTTCACCATGCAGCTCAGCGACTACGACGGCCAGCAGGCCACCCAGCAATTCATCCTCACCGTCGCTCCGCCGCTGCAGATCACCCCCACCGCGCTTCCGGCCGGAACCGTCGGCGTGAAATACAGCCACGACCTCCCCGCCCAGGGCGGCACACCCCCGTACAACTGGTCCGTCGTCATCAACATCAATGAGCTCCCGCCCGGCCTCACCCTCGATACCACTGCCCCGGACTACAACAACGTCCTGACCGGAACGCCGACCAAGGCGGGCACCTTCAGCTTCCCCATGCAGGTGCACGACTCACAAGACAACATGGTGAGCGGCACGCTGACCATCACCGTCAATCCGTAAGGCCGAGCGACGGCCGCGTTGTCACCGAGGACGTCAGCACGTTCGGCGCGGCAGCGACTCTCGTCCCGAATCACCGAGGAATCGTGTACTGCCATCATGCACGCTTCCCGCGCACACGGCCGGGCCTGGAGAGACTCCGCAAGGCCCTGGTCGCGCTGGCTGCAGACCCCCCGGCGGGCCTCGGCGAGCACCCAATCATCTGGTGGCTTGACGCATCCGCAATGTGGGCGCTCGAGGTCGCGGAGGGTCATTCGTTTCCGGAGCACTAACAGGTGTCTTCTTGTAAGAGGTGCCTAGGTCGTCTATGGTGCCCCACGGGGCGGCCACCACCGCCATCCTCAGTCCGGCTGGGCTATCGACGGGCGGGCAACGTTTGGATGGAGCACGCCGGATTCCTGCGCTCCGTCATCGCTGACATCCATATCGAGGTGCTGGATGAGTTGGAAGCCGGCGGACGCTACGCGGAGCGTCACGTCGTCGCCATCGAGAAGCGTGATGGCGGCGTGGAACGGACGGAGATTTACGCCTTCGCGGCGCTCGAGGATCGCGGGCGGTTGCGGACGACGGAGGAGACCACGCTCGCGCTCGGCACCGTCGAGCACGGATCAGCCCCGCTCGGCTCCGTAGAGCCGGCCCAGCGTCGCGAAAGGACCTTCCCGGTGTCGACATCGACGGTTGTCCCGGCCTGGCTCAACAGAGAGTTGTACCCCTTCGACAATCACTTCTGCGACATCGATGGCAACCGGATCCACTACGTGGACGAAGGCTCCGGGCCGACGTTGCTCCTGGTGCACGGCAACCCGGTGTGGTCGTTTGTCTACAGCAACGCCATAAAGGCCCTGAGCAGCTCCTTCCGGTGTGTGGCCGTCGACCTGGCCGGCTTCGGCCTGTCAGAAGCGGCACCTGGATTCTCCTATCTCCCCGCCGCTCAGTCCGCGCTGCTGGCGAAACTCATCGAACAGCTCGATCTCCGAGATTATTCGATCGTGGTGCACGACTGGGGTGGGCCGATTGGCCTGAGTGCCGCGCTGGTCGCCCCAGAGCGGCTTTCCGGAATCGTCATCAGCAACACCTGGGCGTGGCCAGTCAACGGCAACCCAGGCTTCGAGAAATTCTCGGGACTGATGGGCGGGCGGCTCGGGCGCTTTGGCGGCAAATACTTCAACTTCTTCGTCAACGTGCTGGTGCCGCTCAGCCACAAGCGGCGGCGGCTGACCCATGCCGAGATGACCCAGTACCGCAAGCCGCTGCCGTTTGGCCGTCGTACCCCGACGTGGGTGTTGCCCAAGCAGATCATTGATGCCCGCGAGTTCCTGGCGGCGCTCGAGTCGCGGCTTCCCGAGTTGTCGACGCGGCATGCCCTCATCCTGTGGGGCGACAAGGACGACGCATTCGAGGATCCCGAACTGGCCCGCTGGCAGCAGATCCTTCCCGGCGCCAGGACCGTCATACTTCAGGGTGTCGGCCACTTCGCGGCGTCCGAGGCGCCGACCGAATTCGTCGCCGCTATCCGGGAATGGCACACGTCTTGAGGGAGCGCGGTGAGTTCTGACCGCACTGGGGGTTGGAAGCATGATCGATATTCGTGAGAAGTGACCGCGCCTGGTGCCCGGGGCTAGGTTTCAGGCATGCCTTCGATCGACGACATCGCGGCGGAGTACGTGGAGCGGGCCGCCGCCCTGGACCCGTGCTACGCCACTTACGCCGGGATCGCGGGGCACGACCACGAGCTGGCGGATCTCGGTGCTGACGGGTTCGCCGGACGGGCCTGGCTGGATCGCTCAACCCTCGCGGCCCTTGACGCGGCCGAAACCCCGGAGCCGCGCGAGCAGGTGGCGCGGGCCGCGATGCGGGAGCGGCTGGCACTGGTTGTGGAGTGCTACGACGCCGGGGACACCACCAGCGAACTCAACACCATCAACAGCTGGGTGCAGAGGGTGCGAGAGGTCTTCGACCTGATGCCCACGGAGGGCGAGGAGGCCGCCGCCAACATCGTCAAGCGGATGGCCGCGGTGCCGCGGGCTTACCGCCAGTTGTCCGCGACCTTGCTCGACGCGGCCAGGGATGGCCGCTCCGCGGCCAGGCGGCAGGTCGAGGAGGCCGTCGGGCAGTGCGCGGCTTGGGCCAAGCCGGGGGATTCCTTCTATTCAGGGCTGGTCGGGCGGCTGACCGCAGTCCCGGACTCGCTGCGGGGGGAGCTGGGCATGGCCGCACGCGCGGCTACGGCCGCTACGGCCGAGCTTGGCGCCTTCCTCGACCGCGAGCTGATGCCGCTGGCCAGGGAGAAGGATGCCTGCGGGCCCGAGGTCTACACCCGGGCCTCGCGGTATTTCCTCGGCGCCGCCGTGGATCTGCAGGAGGCCTACGCCTGGAGCTGGGAGGAGATCGCCCGGCTGCGGGCCGAGATGGCGCGGGTCAGCAACCTGGTCCGGCCGGGGGCCACCGTGGAGGAGGCCGTGGCGGTCCTGGACGAAGACCCGGCCCGGCGCGTCGAAGGGCGCGAGAACTTCCGTGCCTGGATGCAGGAACATGCCGAGCGCACCATTTCGGAGCTGCACGGGATGCACTTCGACATCCCGCAGCCCGCGCACCGGATCGAGGCCGTGATCGCACCCACCAACGACGGAGGGATCTACTACACCGGGCCCTCCGATGACTGGTCCCGGCCCGGGCGGATGTGGTGGTCGGTGCCGGACGGCGTTGAGACTTTCTCCACCTGGAAGGAGGTCACGGTCGTCTACCACGAGGGCGTTCCCGGACATCACCTGCAGATATCTCACGCCATGGCGGACAGGGAGAGCCTGAACCGCTGGCAGCGCATGTCCTGGGTATCCGGCCACGGCGAGGGCTGGGCGCTCTACGCGGAGCGGCTCATGGGAGAGCTCGGATACCTGGACGACCCGGGGGCATATCTTGGGATGCTCGACAGTCAGCAACTGCTCGCCGCCCAGGTGGCCCTGGACATCGGGGTGCACCTGGAACTGGATGTTCCAGGGGGCACCGGCTGGCGCGAGGGCGAGCGCTGGAATGCCGAGATCGCCTGGGAGTTCCTGCGCGCCCACTCCAGCTGGGATGGACGGCAACTGCGCTCCGAGCTACGTCGCTGCCTCGGTTTGCCGGGTCAGGCCCCTTCGTACAAGCTTGGTGAACGGATCTGGCTACAGGCCAGGGAGGATGCCATGGCACGGGCCGGAGGAGCCTTCAGCCTCAAGGACTTTCACGCCAAGGCACTCAGCCTGGGCGCCATGGGTCTTGACCCGTTGCGCGAGGCGCTTGCCCGCGTCTAAGGACGCTTCGGGTCGACCATGGCCACCACCGACTGGTCCGGGGTGGTGAACACCAACGGCACCTGCACCTTCGCCGCCCAGACCATCTCAAACGGCTGACCAAGCACACGGCGTGCAGCCCGCCACCCTGATGACCCAGCCTGACGCCCAGGCCGGATCCGTCCCGGCCGCTGAAGGAGCGCG
>Ga0302324_100007660_pt1 | contig 22922 bp, 21 predicted proteins | sample Palsa_T0_1_FD_201949 | JGI IMG/M metagenome (GOLD analysis project Ga0302324, IMG submission 201949) | Peat permafrost microbial communities from Stordalen Mire near Abisko, Sweden - Palsa_T0_1 | ecosystem: Environmental > Terrestrial > Soil > Palsa > Peat permafrost | place: Sweden: Abisko...
TCCCCTGGCGCGGATCTTCGAGGACGAATATCACTCAGCCGACGAACCTCGGGAGATCATCCTGGGCCATTCGATGGCAAGGCGTCTGTTGCTGGTATGCTTCACGGAACGCGAGGCGGATCGAGTGCGGATCGTCAGCGCTCGCCGCGCCACGAGCAAGGAGTTGCATGACTACGAAGAAAGTGCCAAAAACTGAGACCAAGGCCAAGCGGGACGACGGGCTGCGGTCCGAATACCGGTTCAATTACTCGAAAGCCAAGCCAAATAGGTTCGCCGAACGGACCCGGCCGGGATCTGTCGCAGTGTTGTTAGATCCGGATGTGGCAGAGGTTTTCAGAAGCCCGGAATCCGTAAACGCCGTGCTGCGTGCGTTGATGGCCACCATGCCCACGATTGCCCGCCCTCGTCCAGACGGAGCGCGGTCCGGCGCTAGGAGCAGTGCTGGGCCCTCCAATGCATTCATTCGCCGCGACGCAGCACAACGGCGCCTGGGGCCGAGCGCGGCCTTTCCTGTATCCAGGAAAATACGTTGATTGATGGCTGACACGCCCTTCGCGACGGAACGTTGCCCCACAGATAGACAGACAGGCCCACGGGTATCACAGAGCGGATTTCAAATCTTCCGAAAACCTACGCACCGCCGCCACCTGTTCATCCGTCGCGGCCAATTCAAAGCCTTTCCCTGCCAGGAACGCTTGCCCGTCGCGCCAAACCAGGTAGGCCAAGCCGCGATCAGTCATGATTCCCGTACCGCCAATACTGCCATAACCCCCGGCAGTACGCTCCACCAACGCGATCAGGTTATCGCGCGCAAAGATAGAGTAGCCACTCGTTTCGGAGAGAAGTTGAATGCCGGTGGACCCCAAATCCACGATGGCGTCACGCTACATCTTGTAGCGGCCCATGTCCTCATCGTTGAGGTTCTCCAGCCAACGGCGGAGTTCCTTCTCGTTTTCCTTGTCGGAAACCGAGGCGGCCAACTTGGAGGATTTCAGCACGGTGTCGTCGACGAAAATCGGGCAATCCAGGCGCAGGGCCAACGCCAGAGCGTCGCTGGGGCGGGAGTCCACGCTGATGAGTTCGCCTTCCCGCTCCAGCCAGATCAGGGCGTAAAAGGTCTCCTCCTTCAATTCATTCACCACCACTTTGCGCACGCCGGTGTTCAATCCCAGCAGGAGGCTTTTGATCAGGTCGTGGGTCATGGGCCGCGGAGTGGCGACTTTTTCGATCTCCAGGGCTATGGCATTCGCCTCATAGATCCCCACCCAGATCGGAAGGACCGAATTGCCGCTGACGTCCTTCAGGATCACGATGGGCATGTTCGTGACGGGGTCCATCATCAAGCCGCGGATTTTCATTTCGACTTCCATAAGACCCTCCCAAGCTTATTACACCACATTCGTCACGCTTTCACCGGCCAGCGAATTGGGGCCCGAGCGCGTCACACGTACGTGCATGTACGTGCCCAGCAGAGACGCGCCGCCCGTGTCCGGATGCGTGAAATTCAGCGTGCGATTCTGCGAGGTCCGGCCGATCCATTGGCCTAACGCCTCGTGGCGGCCTTCCACCAGCACTTCTTCCACGCCGCCGATCAATTCCGTGTTGCGGCGGATCTGTATGGCGCGCTGCTTCTCGTTGAGTATCGTCAGCCGGCGGGTCTTCTCTTCCTCGGAAATCTTGTCCCCCATGGCCAACGCGGCGGTGTTAGGCCGCGCCGAGTACTTGAAGCTGAATAACGAATCGTACTGCACTTCGTCGAGCAGGTTCAGCGTCTCGCCGAAATCGGCTTCCGTCTCGCCCGGGAATCCCACGATGATGTCGGTGGTCATCGCCATGTTGCGCCGGGCGTTCTTGATCCACGCGATGCGCTGCATGTATTGCTCCCGCGTGTACAGCCGCTGCATCGCGGCCAGCATCCGATCGGAACCCGACTGCACGGGCAGGTGCACGTGATTGCACAGAACCGGATTGGCGTCCATGGCGTCCACGATCGCTTTGGTGAAGTCGCGCGGGTGCGAAGTGGTGTAGCGCACGCGGCGAATGCCGGGCAGTTCGCCCGTGCGCGCCAGCAGCGTGGCGAAGTCCCATCCCGCGGTCGAGGGGTCGCGGTAGCTGTTTACGTTCTGCCCTAAAAGCTGAATTTCGCTGTAGCCGGATTCCGCCAGGCGGCGCGCTTCGGCCATCACGCTCTCGCTGGTGCGGCTGCGCTCCGGCCCGCGCGTGAAGGGTACCACGCAGTAGGCGCACGACTTGTCGCAGCCTTCGATGATGGTGATGTACGCGCGATGCGGATTGTCGCGGCGGGTGAACGGCGTATCGAAGGTCTCGTCCGTATCCAGGCTGAGACCGGTCACGTGGCGATTGCCCGCCTCAAGCTGCACCAGCATTTCGGGCAGCCGTGTGTAACTGGCCGAGCCGGCCACCAGGCTGACGTGCGGTGCGCGCTCGAATATCTTTTCGCCCTCCTGCTGGGCCACGCATCCCAGCACTCCGAACACCTTGCCCTTGCCCGCCGCGCGCTTGAAATTCTGCAGCCGGTTGAAAACCTTCTGTTCGGCCTTGTCGCGGATGCTGCAGGTATTGTAAAGCACCAGGTCGGCCGCTTCCGGCGTCTCCACCTGGTTGTAACCCCTCTCGAGCAGCGTGCCGACGACCTTTTCGGAATCGTGGGCGTTCATCTGGCAGCCGAAGGTTTCGATGTAGAAAGCTTTCCCAGTCACTGGATCTATTCTAGCGGATGCGGCGGCTGGGCTCCGTCTGCCCTCGGGAAGCGTTGACCCTCGCCGTCACCGTTTCCTAATGCAGGCTGGCAACCTTCTTGCGGATCTCGGCCGCGTCCTTGGCCTCCGGCTGCAGCTCCAAATACTTGGCGTAAGCTTCCTTGGCGTCCTTGTGGTTCCTGCGCTTTTCTTCCGCTTCTCCCAACCGCAGCCAGGCTTCCGCCAGGTTGGGATTCCAGTTGGTGGCCTCCCGGAAACGCCCGGCCGCCGCCTTGTAACTGCGCCTTTTGAAGTATTCGATTCCCACCTGCAATTCCTTATTCGCCTGCAGCGGATTGAACGAGTACTCCTTGGGTTTCAGGTTTGCGTCTTCCTCGGGGGGCTCCTGCTCCGCCGGTTGCGGCTGCTGCGCGGGCGGCTTGGGCGCCTGTTTGGGCTGATCCTGCGCACGCGCCGATAGCGCTGGCAAGCACAACAGCAGCAACCCGAAGAGCCAGCGTGACATCATCCGATTCCCCTCCCGCACCGCCGATCTGGCACTCACTAGGACGCCGCGGTTTCCGGCCCGGGATCGCGGCCTCCGCCATTGCGGCCTTCACGCAAGGTCTCGATCAACCGGTTAACTTTCGCGTATAACTGAACGTCCATCGGTTTTGCCGCTCTCTCCCCCCGAGCAAGCTGCACACAGCGCCCGTGGGATAATTGAATTATACCTCGCCACCGCGATGGATCTGCGTGACAAAGCCGCCCAGTTGCCTCTCTCGCCCGGCGTGTACCTCTACAAGGACGCCGGCGGTCGGGTGATCTACGTCGGCAAGGCCAAGAGCCTGCGCCTCCGCGTGCGCAGCTACTTCAACGACGACCGGCTGGCCGATGTCAAAACCGGCACGCTCATCTCCGAAGCCACTGACGTCGATTACATCCTGGTCGACAACGAGAAAGAAGCGCTGGCCCTCGAAAACAACCTCATCAAGCAGTGGCAGCCCCGCTTCAACATCCTCCTGCGCGACGACAAGACCTATCCCTACATCAAGCTGACCGCCGAAAAGTACCCGCGCGTTTACGTCACGCGCCGCCTGCGCAAGGACGGCGCCGCCTACTACGGACCATACTTTCCGGGTAACCTGGCGCATCGCCTGGTCCACTTCATTCACCGCCATTTTCTGGTGCCATCCTGCAAGGTGGATCTGACCCGCTACCACCCCAAGCCGTGCCTGCAATATCATATCCATCGCTGCCTGGGGCCCTGCGTGGAAGGGCTGACCACCGATGACGCCTACAGCCGCGCCGTGCGCGACGTGCGCCTGTTCCTGGACGGCCGCCACAGCGACCTCGCCGCCCAGTTGCGCGCGCGCATGGAAACCGCCTCGGAGGCTATGCGTTTCGAGGAGGCGGGCTCCCTCCGCGACCTGCTGGCCACCGTCGAAGAAATGGAAGAGCGCCAGAAGATGGCCGCGGCTAAGGGTGACGATATCGATATCTTCGCCGTCTACGCCGAGCCGCCGCTGGTAGCGCTGAACGTCTTCCACCTGCGCAATGGCCAGATCGTGGACCGCCGCGAATACTTCTGGGAGGACCAGGAAGAGTTCGACGAGCCGCAGTTCTTTTCCGCGCTGCTCAAGCAAATCTATCTCGACCAGCGCTACGTGCCGGCCATTATCCACGTGCCCGTGGATTTCGAAGATCGCGAAGCGCTGGAAGAGCTGCTCTCGGAAAAACGCAACCGCAAGGTCGAGATTCACACCCCGCAGCGCGGCCAGAAGAAGGCCATGCTCGACCTCGTGGAAACCAATGCCAAACACAGTTTCGACGCGCGTTTCCGGGTGCTGCGGCCCTCCTCGCGCGCCATTCAGGAAGCCGTCCAGGATGCCTTAAACTTGCCCGAGCCGCCCAGGCGTATCGAGTGTTTCGATATTTCGCACATCCAGGGCACCGACAAGGTGGCAAGCATGGTGGTCTGGGAAGACGGCCGCATGAAGAAGTCCGATTACCGAAAATTCATCATCCGCACGGTCGTCGGCAACGACGATTTCGCCAGCATGCGCGAGGTCGTCACGCGCCGCTACGCGCGCTTGCAGCAGGAAGGCCAGGCCATGCCCGGGCTGGTGCTGATCGATGGCGGAATCGGCCAACTGCACGCCGCCGCCGACGCGCTGGAGGCCATAGGCATCATTAACCAGCCGCTCGCGTCCATCGCCAAGCGCGAGGAAATCATCTACGTGCTAGGCCAGGAGGACGAGCCCATCGTGCTCGACCGCTTCTCCCCCATCCTGCATCTGGTGCAATCCATCCGCGACGAGGCGCATCGTTTCGCGGTGACCTTCCACCGCACGCGGCGCAACGCGCAGCACCTGACTTCGGAGTTGGTCGGGATTGAGGGCGTCGGGGAGCGCACCGTGCAGAAGCTCCTAAAGCATTTCGGCAGTTCCGAGCTGGTGCGGACGGCTGATGAAGAGCAGCTTACCGCGGTCGTGGGCCGGGCCGCGGCGCGGCGCGTCAAGCGCTATTATGAGGAGCACTTGGCAGCCATGGAGCCGCGAACGTAGGCCTGACCACCCGCTATCGCGGATATCGCCGGCGAGCGAATCGGCTGAGCAGAAAATCACTATAAGGAATACCGAAGCGGCAGTAAGGAGGAGCGATACCAGCGGCGAGACGGCGATGAGGCTGCTGCGGGTTCCCCACGGCGGCTGGGTTCGCAGGGCGCTGGACTCGGATTGAGGCCGCGCCGCTCGATATTTACGCGTAGCGCAGCAAAGCCTTGAAACCGAAATCCATGTGCTGTTGAATGTGGCAGTGAAACAACGCCGGTCCCGGCTGGTCGGCGGTAAAGTCCACACTAGCGCGCCCATAAGTCGGTACCACGACCGTGTCCTTGATCACGCCCGACGTGGCCTTCCCATAAATCTCGGCGATCTCGAGTTGGTGCCGATGCAGGTGCAAAGGATGCGCATCGTCAGTGCGATTATGGAACGTCAGCCGGTAACGCGTGCCCTGCTTGAGCAGAAACTCCTGGTCGTGCGGATATTGTTTGCCGTTCACGGTGAAGCTATTGAATTTGCCTGCGCCGCGCGGCACCTTTTCAAACACCATGTCCAATCGCTCGGTGGGCGCCGGTTGCGACGACGGCTTGCCGAAGACGGTATAGTCCCAAATGGATTTGGGCGGCGGCGCCCACTGCGGCGTGCGGTGTTGATTAGCATATTCAATGGCAATACCCAGGCCCCCTTCGCGTATGGGGTCCTCCGGCGCCCCTAGGATCCAAACCCCCGGCTGGTTCATCTCCACCCAGGCATCGATGCGCTCGCCCGGACCCAGCATCAACACATCCACGGCCCCCGGCGTGGCCACCGGATTTCCGTCCAGCGCGATCACGTTGAATCTGTGGCCAGGCAGCGCCAGGTGACGGTTCTCAATGGCGCTGGCGTTCAGAAAATGAAACAGCACCCGTTCGCCGCGATTCACGCGGATCGGATCGCCCGCGCCGAGCGCCTTGTCGTTGATGGAGTAAATATCGGCCGTTACCTCCAGCCCCGCCGGCCGCGTATCCAGCACCGCCGGCTTTTCCGGTTGCGCCAGCGCCGGGTCCAGATCGTCCGTATCCATCAGTTGGTTGGTGAAATAAGGCTCCCAATCCCGCAGCGCCAGGTAGTGTTCCTGATCGAAGTTGCCTGGATTGTTCGCTCCCTCGACGATCAGAAAGCCGAACATTCCCGTATAACTGCCGCGGTGCAGGTCGTCCATCGACATAGTGTGGGTGTGGTACCAGCGTGTGCCGGCCGGCGTGGGCGTGAACCGGTAGCGGCGGCTTCCGTGCGCCGGCACTACGGGGGTGCCTTCTTCCTCCGACCCGTCCACATCGGACGGAATCAGCAATCCGTGAAAATGCACAAACTCAGGCACGTCCGTGTTGTTGACCACGTTCACCGTCACCGGCACACCCTCCTTCATCCGCAGCCGCGGCCCCGGCGAAGTGCCGTTGTACCCGATGGTGCTGACGATGCGATTGGGCGCCAATTCGACTGTGACTGGCCCGATTTCTAGCGTGAAATCGGTCTTGGCCGCATCTTCCGGGCCGGCCGGTGCTAGCAATGATTGCTCTTGTTGGCCCGCCAACCGGCTGGTTGCGGCCGCTAGACTGGCCATCTTGAGAAAATCGCGCCGTTGCATGAAAAATGAGAAAACGACCCTCCGCCCATGGTAACGCCCGGCCGCTGGCCGCCGCCAACGAAGACAAAATGGCCCCAATCACAGCCTCGGCCGCAACCTCCTTTCAGGAGCGGGCCAGCTTGAGGTCACGAGCCGTTTCTCGTAGGGCGGCCCCGCCCGCGCGCCACTTCAGTCGTTTGCGCGTTTTTGGTCAACTTGAGCGCCGCCGCCCAAGTTCCGGTTGGCCAAGGAAGGCTGGTTGAGGTTAGTCGAACGTGTCCCATTGCGACCTTGACGCATCATCCAGCGAGGCCGCAAGAAATCTCCGCCAAACGATTGGATGAGTAGAGGCGATCGCGGAAGACAGGTCCCGCGAGCGCGGTGCATACCCCTGAAATACCGACGCCGGCTCAGTTGTGGCGCCCTTCGGCCATTGCGCTGCCGGCTGAGCAAGAATCTGCGGGTTATCTCGACGCCACTTCCACACGTCGATTAAGAGCTTCGCGGTTTCGCTTATCATTGCTTTCGTACTGTCCAGCAAGCCCCCAAGAGTTTGAGTGGCGTCCTCGGTAAGGACTAGCGCTTCAAGCGGATCTCGTTTCGACGTCATAGGTGCCGCTCGCCAGACCTCAACATCAGACATGCTCGGGTTTCTGGGAAGATAAGTCAGTCGGCGAGAGCGCAACACCTGTTCTCCGTCCGCGCCATATATCTGAGGTAGCTTCGGAACAAACTGGCCGTTCTCAAGCCTACGTCCACGGTGAACGAGCATGTTTCTGAAATCCAGTGCCCATGGCAGCCATCCATCCGGGCCGACAGATGCGATAACCTCGCTGAATTTCCTATAGAAGTCAGCCTGCACCTTCTCCCCATCGGTCGTACCTTGGCCGATCCTTGTAAAGAACTCCCGAATCTCTCTACCGAGGTCAGCAGTAAGAATCGGCGTAGGGATCGCGATCACGCCGATGACCGCGCCCGCCAGACAGTCCAATGCTGCGGAGAGCGCTCGGGCCATGCCCGCGATGTGCATGACGACCATTTCAGGACTGAGTTCTTCCAGGGCATTGCGGGGGCGCGGTAAAACCACATCAAGCTGCCCGTCACGGATTTGCACGATATCTGCAAACCGCTCGCTATCACGTTCGGCACAGTCCTGATATTCAAGCCAATGCAGGGCAGCCTCGATCATGTTTGCTGAAACACTGGCGATGCACGCATATAACTGATCACTGATCAGTATTCGGCGACTGGTGCCAGGATGCGGTGCCGACCACCCGATCCCATACGGACTGTGCTCGGTAAAATCGTCAAGGATTAGGGCCTCCAGTTCCTTCCATCGCCACATAGGAACGCCGAGCGCCGAGACGGCCCGACCATTAGTCGAACATTCGCCTTCCCGGTACGGCTCGCTCAAGCGAGCTAGGTCTGATGGCTTCATAGACACATTGTCCCGCATCCGAGTCACGCAGATACGGCGTACGCGCCCGACGCTTGCTAAGCAAGGCTCCTCACCCGGACTGCCGCCTTTGTTCTGTGATTTTTATTAGATTCTATTCAATGCGAGTGCCAAACGGCGCCATACCCTTTGTAAGTACGGTTTTCGGAAACTCGCCGGAGCCGCAGATCATAAATGAGCTGAAATCCTTGTACCAATCGCCCTCCGTCCCATGGGCCGGCATTCACCCAATCCTGTAACCGGCGAAGATCTTGGAGAGAAATCTGGCGCTCCTCCACCCGCGCGAGGATGTGCTATCAGACAGGCCGCGGAAGACTAGAAAATCGGATTTTCGGCAATGGCGTCTTTCCCGAAGATGGCCCGGATCAGATTCTTCCCCGCCTCATCCTTGCGCTCAGGATCGGCCTCAGCCATAAAACGGCGATAAGTCGCACTCAGGTTCGCCCGCGCTTCAGCTTCGGCCTCCACTCCACGCTCCGCGAGCATAACCAGGGCCCGGCTCATCGTAAGATGCTTTGTCCTGGCTACACGCTCGACCTCAACTGCCAGTTCCGCTGGATGGTGACGCTCTGGCGGATGGACGACGACGTGCGACTGCGCGCCCTTGAAGCCCTCTTCATGCCCCTATGATATCAAGTGTACCAGCCTGGTGCGCCTGCGTCCCGATTTCCATTTGGTCGCCGCGCCGAAAACAAATTCACTCGGACGAACGTCGGCGATGCTTCCTTCTGTCTGACCGGCAATCTATTTCAAATCCCGCAAGACGTGCTGACCTAACCCCGCGGCGTTGGCGGGTCACTGCTGCTTGCGAAACTTGTCCACGCTCATAGTTCGCCAGGATCTTGTGGAAACGGGGCGGCCCGATCTAACTTCCGCCGGAAATTGAGGTCGTAACCGCGCGCGCATCGCGATGAACCCATCGCTCATCACCGCGGGCGCTAGGCATGCACGATTGCGGTGCTGTCTGCCGGTAGCGGTAGCCCCTTCTCGCCGCCGCCCCGCCATCCGCCCCGCCCACGCTTCGCAAAAATCCGTGATAATTAACTATGAAGCTGGCGCGGCCCATCTCCGCCCGTCTCCTCCCGTTCTGGATCGGCCTTTCTCTCGCCATCATGCTGTTTGCGATGCAAGACGGTGGCTACCAGGGGCTCGGCCGCCGGCGCTACTATTACCAGCCCGGACCCAACGTCCCCTCCGAGTTTTATTGGAGCCGCCTCCAGTACACTTCCAGCTATGCCGGCGGCAGCAGCTACGGCTATCGCGGGTTTCGCGGCGGTTGGTCCAGGGATTATCCCAAGGCCGACAACGATTGCCTGATCGCCCTGCGCCGTTTGACCCGCATCAATTCCACCTCGCCGCTCAACGTCGTCGATCTCGATAGCGACCATGTATTCGACTATCCTTGGATCTACGCCGTCTCGGTGAACAATTGGACCTTCACCGACGAGGAGGCCAAACGCCTGCACGATTATCTCTTGAAGGGCGGTTTCCTCATGGTGGACGACTTCCACGGCACCGACGACTGGGAGCATTTCATGGCCGGCATGCGCATGGTGTTGCCCGACCGCCCCGTCGAAGATCTCAAGGATAACGACGAAATCTACCACGTCCTGTACGATATCGATGAAAAGTTCCAGATCCCCAGCGAAGTCTACGTCAACACCGGCCGAACTTACGAGAAGGATGGCTACGTGCCCAAGTGGCGCGCCATCCGCAACGACCACGGGCGCATCATGGTGGCAATCTGCGCCAACATGCATCTCGGCGACGCCTGGGAGTGGGCGGACAGCCCGGAGTACCCTGAGAAGTTTTCCGGACTTGCTTTTCGCATCGTCCTCAATTACATCACCTACGCCATGACCCATTAAGGCATGCACCGCGCGCGCCTCTTCCTAAAGGTTCCGCGCAGCCCAGGATCCCATGTTCGAGTTCTTTCTTAAGTATCCGCGTTCGGTCTACTCACGCGGCCAATTTGCCCTTCTGGGGGCCTGGCCCAAGTGGATGCTCGCGCTGCTTATCCTTTCCGCGGCCGCCGGACTGGCCCTGCTGGTCCGCTCCCGCCTGCCGCGCGCCGCGCCGGTGATGCGTGGCTGGCGGGCCTGGGTAATCTGGGGCTTGCAGACGCTGATGGCCGCGCTGCTGCTGGTGCTGCTATGGCAGCCGGCCATCACCGTCGCCGAGTTGAAGCCGCAGCAAAACATCATCGCCGTGCTGGTGGACGACTCCCGCAGCATGGCCATCTCCGACAACGGTTCCACCCGCCAGGCCCAAGCCGTTAAGGCCCTGCAGAACGGCGTCCTGGCCAGCCTCAACCGCTCCTTTCAAACGCGTCTTTACCGTGTTGACGACGTCCCTGCCCGCATCGACAGCCTCAGCGATTCGCGCCCCAGCGCGCCCTCCACGCGCCTCGGCGACAGCCTCAAGCAGTTGAGCGACGAGACTTCCGACCTGCCCATCGGCGCGCTGGTGCTGCTCAGCGATGGTGCCGACAACTCCGGGGGCATCGCGGCGGATGCCATCAACGCATTGCGCGCCCGCCACATCCCCGTTCACACCGTTGGCTTCGGACGCGAGCGCGCCGAACATGATGTGGAACTGGATGATGCCGTCATTGCTCCCCGTGCTCTGGCCGGCTCCCGCCTCGCCGCCCGAATCACCCTGCACCAACGTGGATACGCTGGCGCCAGAGTCACCCTGTCGGTCCGCGACATCACCTCCGGCCCAGCCGCGGGCCAAGCCAAAATCCTCGCTTCCCGCTCGATCGAATTGGGGCCGGACGGCAACCTCCGGACCGAGACTTTGATGTTCGATATCGGCGGCGCCGGCGCCAGAACGCTCCAAATCGCGGCAGCTTCCCTTCCAGGCGAAGAGAATACGGCGAACAATACCGTAACCCGCGTGGTGAATGTCGGCTCCGAACCGCGCCGCATCTTGTACGTCGAGGGTGAACCGCGCTGGGAGTACAAATTCATCCGCCAGGCCGAAGAGGACGACCGCATGGTGCAGATCGCCTCCATGGTTCGCACCAGCGCAAACAAGATCTACCGCCAGGGCATCGCCGATCCCAAAGAGCTTGCGGGCGGCTTCCCCTCTCGCCCGGAGGACCTTTTCGCCTACCAGGGATTGATCGTCGGGTCGGTGGAAGCCGGCTATTTCACACCCGGCCAGTGGGAATTAATTCGCGAGTTCGTCGATCGCCGCGGCGGAGGCCTGCTGCTGCTCGGCGGCCAGTTCGCGCTGGCGGATGGCGGCTGGAACGCCTCCAGCCTTATCGATCTGCTGCCGGCGTCGCTGCCCACCCGGGCGGGCACTTTTCATCGCGACGCCGATCCGAAGGCCGGAACTACCCATGCCACCGCCGAACTGGCGCCCGCCGGCGTGGATAGCATCATCACGCGCCTTGTTGACGATCCCGCCGCTAACGCCGCTAAGTGGAAGAAGCTGCCCTACCTGATGGACTATGAGGATCCCGGCACTCCCAAGCCGGGTGCGGCCGTTCTTGTCAATACGATTACGCCCGAAGGCCGCAAGCTGCCATTGCTCATTACGGAGAACTTCGGCCGCGGCCGTACCGCGATCATGGCCACCGGCGGCAGTTGGCGCTGGCAGATGAGTTCGCCCGTGGGCGACACCGCTCACGATCTGTTCTGGCAGCAGCTCCTGCGCTGGCTGGTTTCCGATACCCCCGGCCCCGTGGCAGCATCCGTCCCCGCGCAGATGCTGCTCGACAACGGCGCCGTCACTCTCACCGCCGACGTGCGCGATCGACAGTACAATCCCGCTGCCGATGCCAAGGTCGAAGCGCATATCCTGGGCCCCAGCGGCGTCAGCGCCCTGGTCGAGATGACGCCCGTGCCCGATAGTCCCGGCCAGTTCCAAGCCGCCTGGTCCGCCCCCAGGACCGGCGCCTACCTGACCGAGGTCACGGCCCAGCGCGCCGATCCCACCACCGGCACGGTCCAGGAAATAGGCCGCGACGTGCTCACCTTTCAGCGTATGGACGGCGTAGCCGAAAACTTCCACACCGAACAGAACCGCGGCCTGCTCGAACGCCTCGCCGCCCAAACCGGCGGACAATATTGGAAGCCGGCCGATCTCCCCAAACTCGCCGTCGCCATTCCCTATTCGGAGGCTGGCGTGACCGTGCGCGAGACCAAGGATCTGTGGGATCTGCCGCTGGTCTTCCTGGTGTTGCTGCTCCTGCGCTTTTCCGAGTGGTGGCTGCGGCGGAGTTGGGGCATCGTTTGAAATAGCCGAGTGGGGCAGGCCATCGTTGTTGGTGACCTGCCGGGTTCGAGCACGGCTGATGTGCCTCGTTCATGACCCAGCCGTTGCCATCCGGGTCGCTGAACGTCAGATACTGCCCCACGGCGCCGATTGCACTTCGGAAGTCTGCAGCCCGCGCGCCCGCAGGGTCTGGAACGCGTGTTCGAGATCCCGGTCACAAGCACGATGCCGCGCACGCAGCCGGGCGGTATGTTCTCAAACCAGGTCACCAGTGCGACGTTGGTCTTCGTGCCAGGAACGCTTAACTCGATCCATCGCGCACCCCGCCGAGAGTCGGCTTCGCGCGCAATAGGGAATCCCAACTGCTCGTTATGATTTGTCCTTAGTTACCCTTGCGCTCCGTGAGACTGAACCAATTCCCCGAGTTGTCTTTCATCACCGCTTCAATGCCGTAAAAGCGCTCCACGGGCGGCGCGCTGAACTCCACCCCCTTGGCTTTGAGGTCGTCGTAGTCCCGGCGGCAATCGCTGGTCTCCAGCACGCCGCCGCACAAAATGCCCTTGTCCAGCAATTGCCGCAAGCTGGCGGCTGTGTCTTTGTCCAGATTGGGGCCGTCGATCTTCATCAGGATGATCTGTAGCTCGGGCTGGCCCTTGGGGCCTACCGTGAGCCAGCGGAAGCCATTGTCCATACGGTTGTCCGCGCGCACCTCGAAGCCGAGTTTGTCGACATAGAAATCGCGCGCGGCGTCCTGGTCCAGAACATATAGCTGTGTGTAACTGAGCCGTTGAATCATGTACATCTCCTCGCAGTTCTCAGGATACAGAACGCGCCGGGAGCGCGCTTCTCGATTCTTGCGGTCTTTTGGGACCCGTTAACGCTCGCCTAAGAAGGCTCGCTGGAAGCAGGCGGGGATGTAGTATAGCGGCCAGCGCGCGCCGAATCCGCCGAAGATGCGGCGCGCCTCGCCGCGGAAGGCAGCCGGCGAAAGGCCCGTTAAGGAGTGGAAGCGCGTGCTGAACGAGCCCAGGCTCTCATAGCCGACCTCGAAACAGATTTCGGTGACGCTGTGGTTGCCTGCCAGCAGCAGTTTCTTGGCCTGCCCGATGCGCTGCCGGGTGATGAACTCGTGCGGCGTTTCGCTGAACGCCTGGGTGAACAGCCGGTTGAAATAGAAAGGGGAAAGACAGGCCTGGCGCGCAGCCTCCTCTAGAAAAACGGGCCGCGCATAGTGCGCCGCCAGATAATCGCGCGCGTGGCAGAGCCGGGCGAAAGTGCCGGGATCGAAAAGCCGCACGCTGCGTGTGGCGGCGATCTGCGGTGCGCGGCGGGATCGCATGACAGTTCCCCATTATTACACGGGCGCCTAACCCTCCCGTCTGCCGTCCGTCTATGATGGTAGAATATCTACCATCGTGATGTGGCGCGTGATGTGGCGGAGAGGCAAGCATCGGGACGACGACGTCGAACGGGAGTTGCGCGCGCACCTCGACCTGGAGGCCGAGGAATCCGGCGGCGAGCACGATGCCGCGCGGCGCGCCTTTGGCAACCTGACGACGGTAAAGGAGGCGATACACGAAATGTCCAACTGGACGATAGTGGAACAGCTCGCACAGGATCTGCGATACGGGGCGCGGCTGCTGCTCCGCAGCCCGGCGTTCAGCGTGGTAGCGGTGCTGACGCTGGCGCTGGGAATCGGCGCGAATACGGCGATCTTCAGCGTGGTGCACGCGGTGTTGCTGCGGCCGCTACCTTTTTCCGAACCGGACCGGCTTGTGCGCATCTGGGAATCCGCCCCGAACGGGTTCGACCGCAACGTGGTCGACCCGTTCAATTTCCTCACCTGGCGCGAACGCACCCGTAGCTTCGAGCAGATGGCCGCGATCGACTCCAGGACTTCTAACATCACCGGCGGCGGTGAGCCGCTGGCGGTGCACGGCATGCGCGTCTCGCCGGAGTTCTTCTCCATCCTGAGAGTCTCGCCGTTCATGGGCCGGGGTTTCGTTCCGGAAGAGGGAATTCCGGACCGCGACCACAGCGTCATTTTCAGCTACGGCTTCTGGCAGAGCCATTACGGGGCCGACCGCGGCATCCTCGGGCGCAAGATTATGATGAATGGCGATCCGTCCACAGTAGTGGGCATCCTGCCGCCTGATTTTCGTTTTCCCGGTTGGAAAGCGGACCTTTTTGTGCCCCTGGCCCTCGACCGCGCGGAGGCCCGCAAGGGCGGCCGCTGGCTCTCCACGATTGCGCGCCTCAAGCCGGGCGTGAGCCTCCGGCAGGCGCAACAGGACATGCAGGCCGTCGCCAAGCAGCTCGCCGACGAGCGGCCGGCGATGGATAAGGGCTGGAGCGCTGCCGTGGTGCCTTTTCTCGAAGACGTGACCGAGAACATCCGCCTGCCGCTGTTGGTACTGCTGGCGGCGGTGGGCCTGGTCCTGCTGATCGCCTGCGCCAACGTAGCCAACCTGCTGCTGATGCGCGCCACCGGCAGGATGCGTGAGATCGCGTTGCGCGCGGCGTTGGGCGCGGGACGGCGGCGCATATTGCAGCAACTGCTTTCGGAAAGCCTGCTGTTGGCGCTGGCGGGATGGGCCGGCGGCCTGGCGGTAGGCTACTGGGGCTTGAAGGGTCTGCTGGTCCTGATTCCGGAAAGCGTGCAGTTGCCCCGCATGGAATCGATCCATCAGGATTCCGGCGTGTTCCTCTTTGCGTTCGGCATTTCGCTGGCCACAGCCATCTTGTTTGGACTGGCGCCCGCCATGCAGGTCTCACGCCCACAGCTTCAGAGCGCCCTGCAACAGGGTTCCATGCGCACCGGCGTGGGAGGCAGCCGCGTCTTCCGGCGGGCGTTCGTGATCGCCGAAATCGCTCTGGCGCTTCTGCTGCTGGTTGGCGCAGGACTGCTGATGCGCAGTTTCGGGCGGCTGATTTCCGTGAACCCCGGCTTTGCCCCGGAACACTTGCTGACCATGGAACTGTTCACGTCGCCGGCCAAATATGAAGACAGCCAGAAGCGCTCGCGGTACCTGGAACGCGTGCGGGATGAGGTGCGCGGCGTGGCTGGCGTGCAGGCGGCCGGCTCTACCCATTTCCTGCCGCTCACCGGGATGACGTCGGGTTCCTGCTTTGCGCCCGCTCCCGGACCCCAGCCGGACACATCTTCCCCCAGCGCTGATTTCCTTGTGATCAGCCCCGGATATTTCCAGGCCATGGGAACGCCCATGTTGAGCGGGCGCGATTTCGCCGCTGGGGACCACTTTGGCACGCCTAGCGTTCTGGTGGTCAACCACGCCTTTGCCGAGCGTTTCTTCGCGGGCCAGAATCCCATCGGCAAGCAGCTGAATGTATGCTGGACAGTTCCCAATCCAGTTGAAATCGTAGGGGTGGTGGCGGATGCCCGGCAAACCGAGCTGAAGGTCGCGCCCAATCCGACCATCTTCCTGGCGAACCCGCAGGCACCCATGTACTTCGCGCACCTGGTGGTGCGGGTGCGGAACGATCCGCGCCAAATGGCGCGCGCGGTTCAGGCGGCCATTCACCGCGTCGATCCGGACCAGGCCATTTCAAACGTCGAAACCATGGACACTGTATTTTCCGATTCGGTCGCGCGCCCGAGATTTCAACTGGTGCTGCTGCTGGTGTTCGCGGGAATCGCGGTGCTTCTGGCCACCATCGGGGTGTACGGCGTAGTGTCCTACTCGGTGAGCCAGCGCACGCAGGAGATCGGCATTCGCGTAGCATTGGGCGCGCGCTCGGGCGATGTGTCGCGCATGGTGTTGCGCGAAGGGTTGCTGCTGGGGGGCTCGGGAGTTGCCCTGGGGCTGGCTGCCGCCCTGGCGACTACCCGCGTTTTGCGAAGCTTGCTGTTCGAGGTGACGCCGACCGATCCAGTGACGCTCGGAGCCGTGGCGTGTCTGCTGCTGGCGGTGGCCGTCGCGGCGACGCTTTGGCCGGCGCGCCGCGCCACCCAGGTCGATCCGATGGTAGCTTTGCGGTACGAGTAGTTCTGCTAAGTTGGAATGCATGTTTCCCAACCTGCGCGCACTTGTCCTTTTCTGGTTTGCCCTTCCCGTAGCGGGCCAGTTGCCTCAGGCGGCGACTGCCAAAATCGACGCGGCAGCGGAGAAGGCGCTGGCCGAGAGCGGTGCTCCCAGCGTCTCCGTGGCGGTGGTTAAAGACGACCGCATCGCCTATGTGAAGGCGTACGGGAACGCCCGCCTGCACGATCCGGCCACCGCCGCCCGCCCGGAGATGCGCTATAGCATCGGCTCGGTGAGCAAGCAGTTTATGGCCGGCGCGATCCTGATGCTGGTTGAGGAAGGCAAGCTTTCGCTTGACGATAAGGTGGGGCGCTTTCTGCCGGAGCTCACCCGCGCCAATGAAGTCACGATCCGGCAACTCTTGTCGCACACTTCGGGATACCAGGATTACTATCCGCTCGACTATGTAGCGCCGTACATGCAAAAGCCGGTGACCGCGGATTCCATCCTGAAAACGTGGGCCGGCAAACCGCTGGATTTCGATCCCGGCACGCGGTGGCAATACAGCAACACGAACTATGTGGCGGCGGGGCGCATCCTGGAGCGGGTTACCGGCGCGCCTTTCGCGGCGTTTCTGCAAGCGCGGGTTTTCGGGCCGCTGGGCATGACCAGCGTGATCGACCTGGATGAGAAGTCTCTCACAGCGTCCGACGCAGAGGGTTACACGCGCTTCGGACTGGGGCCCGCCCGGCCAGTGGCGCCTGAGGGCCGGGGCTGGCTCTTCGCGGCGGGGGAGTTGGCGATGACCGCGCAGGACCTGGCACGGTGGGACATTTCGCTGATCGAACACAAGCTGCTCACGCCCGGGTCGCTGGATGCTTTAATGACTCCGGTGCGCCTGAAGAACGGCGCTCCGACGGGTTACGCGCTGGGTGTGGGCGTGTCCGATGCGGACGGACATCCGAAGCTGCAGCACGGCGGAGCGGTGTCGGGCTTTGTCAGCCTGAACACCGTCTGGCCGGATCAGAGAGGGGCGGTGGTGGTGCTTGCGAACATGGATGGGTCGAACGCGCCGGGATCGATCACGAATCAGATCGCACCGCTGCTGTTAGAGGAAGCGGAAGATCCGCAGGCAGCCCGGCAACTCGAACAGGCCCACCGGATCTTCAGCGGCCTGCAGGAAGGCAAGATCGACAGGGCGCTGCTGAATTCCGATGCGGCCGCCTATTTCACTCCGCAGGTGTTGCAGGATGCCGCGGCCAGCCTGAAGCCGCTGGGCGTTCCGGAGAGCTTTAGACAGACGTCCGTGGAGCTGCGCGGCGGCATGACCTACCGTCATTTTCAGATTCGGTTCAAGGACAAGCCGCTGCACTTGAGCACCTTCACTACGGTGGACGGGAAGCTGGCTCAGTATTTGATTCAGTAAGAAATACTATTATCGCGCGCAACAGATTTGCGTGGAGATCAAACTCGCCGGCGCGAGCGTGCGGTTGGCGGCGAAGTAGTTTTTGTGCGCCAGGTTGCGGTAGACTTCTCCCGCCACACTCGCCGCCAGGGGCCCTATGGCGGGCCGGCCGCCGGTGAGCAGGACGACCACCACCAGCTTGTTGTTGCCCTTGTCGGTGAAGGAGCCGAACCAGCCCAGGTGGGTATGGCTGTCGGTGCAGGTGCCGGTCTTGCCGGCGATGGGTTCATCCTGCTGCGCCCGCCGCGCCGTGCCGTACTCGACGGCGCCCCGCATGCCCGGTTTCAACTCCGAAATCACATTCCCGATATCCAACTGGCGCTTCACGCGCGGCACGAAGTCCGCGGCTTCCTGCGCGGTGCGCGGGTATTGCAAATAATAGAGCGTGCCGCCATTGGCCAGCGCGGACATCAGCGCGGCCAGTTGGAGCGGTGTTTGGGAGATTTCTTCGCCAAAGCTGGTGAGCATACCCACGCCGCCGTTGCTGGGGGGCTCGGAGGGGAAATGCCCGGCGCTTTCGCCGGCAATGTTCAGGCCGGCCTTCTCGCCATACCCGAACAGGTGCGCGTAGTAGCTGACCTTGTCGAAGCCGAGCTTGGTGCCCAACGTGGCGAAATAGAAATTGTTCGAGTGGGCCAGCGCCTGTGTCAGATTGTAGCCGCCGCGGCGAAAGAGCTTGCCATCGCCGCCGACCAGCTTCTCACGGAGAGCCGCCAGCGCAACCGAGACCTTGATCGTGGAGCAAGGTTGAAATCCGCCGCCGAGCGCCAGCTTTTGGTTGACGATAGTGAGGATGCGGCCCGTATTGGGATCCGCCACCACCACCGATCCGTTATATGACCCGAGCGCGTCGACGGCGGAACGGCGCACCTCCAGATCCTCGCCATCGGCGTTGTCGCCCATGGTGGAATCGGCATAAGTCGGCTCGGTCCAAGGTCCGCCGCGCACGACGACCGCTGGGATCGCCGCAACCGGCGCGTGGTAAGCGGCGCGATGCACTAACGCGCTGCTCGCGTGGGTAGCCGGATGGTGGACCACGGCGGCGGCGTGATGCACGAGCCGATGGTGGCGCGGCCGGGCAGGTGTCGTCGTCGTTGTAGCGAGAATGACGTGGGATATAAGGAAAAAAGCGATGCCGAAATATAAAAATCGGGAAAAACGATAAGAAGAAGTGGTCATAGGTCCAGACACGAGCGCCCAGGTGGTAAAGCCGTGGTAATTCGCCAGCACCTAACTACAGAACGCCGGCCGGAGCAACCGGATATCTCATATTATGCACGCCTCGGCCGGGTTTCGTCAAGTTTGCTAATGATTAAAATTCCGGCATCAAACGGCAGCGCAAGCCCAGGCGCCTGAGATGTGCCATGCTGGAGTTGCTATGCGAGACCCGGAGATCATCGAAACCGAGCTGATGGAAATCGGCGCCATTGCCGACGATACCCTCAAGTTCGAGCGCATCATTGCCTGGTGCGCGTCGCATCCCGACGAAGTCCCCTTCGCCCTGCATCAGTTCATGGGCCGGCGCGACAAGCACCCATCGCAGGCCCCCAAGGCCTGACCGCAACGGTGCCGCCGATGCACAGCCCAGGAAGCCTGTCGCACCTATGCCGCCGTCCATCCGCCATCGATGGTAAGCACCGAGCCGGTCACGAATTCAGCTTCCGGCGAACATAGATACAGCACCATGTTGGCAATCTCCTCGGGACGTCCCAGGCGCCCGACTGGTTGCCGCTGGTTCAACTCCGCGCGCACCTTCTCTTTCTCGTGGCGATGATATTTCTCCAGGTAAGCCTCGACAAAAGGCGTATCCACTGTGCCGGGACAAATGCAGTTGGCGCGAATTTCGGTTGGATAGTCGACCGCCAACTGCCGGGTCATGGCGATCACCGCGCCCTTCGTGGCGCAGTAGGCGAAACGCTTCTTGACTCCCACCAGGCCCGCCACCGATCCGATGTTGACGATCGAGCCGCGGGATGCCAGCAAGAGGGGCATGGCCGCGCGGGTGACCAGGAACATCCCCTGCACGTTGACCCGTAACAGCCGCTCGAAATCGGCCAATTCCGTTTCCTGGATGCCGCCCACCAGGCCGATGCCGGCGTTGTTTACCAGAATGTCGAGCGCGGCGATGTGCGCGAAGGCGGACGCGACGGCCGCTTCATCGGTAATATCAAGTATGAGAACAGTGGCGCCGGGGAGTTCCCGCGACAAGGCTTCGGCTCCGGGCTGGTCGATATCGGCGATGGTGACCTGTGCGCCCGCGGCGTGGAGCGCCCTGCAGGTAGCCGCGCCGATGCCGCTGGCGCCGCCCGTGACCAGGGCCTTGCGCCCGTCCACACGAAAAGGAAGATGCATCGCTTGAATTCTAACGCCATGCGCGTTCTGCAGAACGAAGTCGTCCAGTGCCGCCTCTGCCCGCGGCTGATCGCGCACTGTACGGAAGTGGCCCAGGTGAAGCGGCGCGCGTACCGCGATTGGGAATACTGGGGCAAGCCGGTGCCGTCGTTCGGCGACCAAAGCGCGGAGCTGCTGATCGTGGGACTGGCGCCGGGAGCGCACGGGTCCAATCGCACCGGCCGCATGTTCACGGGCGACATGTCCGGTAACCTGCTGTATCGCGTGCTGCACAAGACAGGCTTTGCCGGCCAGCCTGAGAGCGTTTCGCGGGACGACGGGCAGCTACTGATCGACACTTACATCACCGCGGTGGCACGCTGCGCGCCGCCGGGCAACAAGCCCGCGCGCGAGGAGATCGCCAACTGCCGGCCGTACCTGGAGCGTGAGCTGGATTTATTGCGGAACCTGAAGGTAGTGGTGGCGCTGGGGCGTGTGGCGTTCGACAACTATCTGGGCATTTTGCAGAGGCGCGGTGCGATCCTGAACCGGGCGGCCTTCCCGTTCGGACACAATCGCATCTTTGAAACAGCGCGGGGGCAGCCGGTGCTGATCGGCTCCTATCATCCCAGCCAGCAGAATACATCTACTGGTAAGCTCACGGAGGAGATGCTGGAGGCGGTGTTCCTGCGTGCGCGGAGTGTACTGGGCCGCCCCACTCGCAGGCAAAATCGCTAAGCACCCGCCGTTACCGCAACTGTAAGTCGATCCAGCGCGTGGAAGCCGGGCGGGCAGCGGAACCGTGCAAGTTTCCGGCGCCTGGGATCGGAATACTGCCATAAACGCTGGGAGCTACCGCACCTACGGTATGGGCTGACGCTAAGCAGGGGCGTATTCTTTTGTATAGGCTGGCCGCGGGCAGCAAATATTGTCCCGGTGCGAATCGAGCGGATCGAGCTACCCGAATCGAATCCCCCAACCCTTGCCAGGATCGAGGAGGACCACGAGTTAGGGCTAGCGTGCACCAGCCAGCCGCCAGTTCGGCAGGCCATGCGATCAAGTACGAACGCAGGAGAGCAGTGGATAGGTACACCTGAAATATCAGGCCCGCCATTCCTCGTGAGCCTCCTGGCGCGTCTGCGGCGCGCGCTGTGCCCGCGGCCCTCTTCGAATGCCATGAAGCTTATTGTGCTGGCCCGCGGGGAGCATACCGTAACCACACTCATGATGGCCGCCTTCCATGAAAACTGGAGCATCCGGTTCGCGCCCACGCCCGCCGCGGCGATCGCCCTTTTGCGCAAAGCCCCCGACGCCGCTCTGGTCTACTATTGGGACTCGCATCACGGTGAGTGGCGGGAATTGTGCAGTGCTTGCGTGCAGTGCGGCGTCCCCTTTCATTTGGTGGCCGATATGCCGCCGGACGATCTCTTTCTGGCGGTCGCCGGCGCAGGCGGGGCGGGTGTCTTGTGGAAGCCCCTGAACGAGGAACGGGTGATTGCCGCGCTCGCTTTGGCCCGAAGTCTGGCGGCAACGGCGCCGGAGGATGCACAGTGTAGAGCGTGACTTACCGCGCAGCCCGTCCGCCGGCATGGCCGGCCACGGCCAGCGCCGTCCCCCGTCCACCCCCGGCTACAATCAAGCTATGTCATTCGATCGCGCCGTCCTCGGGCGCACGGGCATCGAAGTCGGCCGCCTTGGCCTGGCTTCCAGCTATGGCGCGCCCGCCAGCACCGTGGAACAAGCCTTCGACCACGGCGTGAACTATTTCTACTGGGGCAGCCTCCGCCGCAATCCCTTCGGCGATGGCCTGCGCGCGCTGGCGCCGCGGCGCGACCGCTTCCTGCTGGTCACGCAGTCCTACTCGCGCATGGCTTCGCTCATCGCCCCCAGCCTGGAACGCGCCCTACGCGCGCTGCGGTTCGACTACACCGACGCGCTGCTGCTGGGATTGTGGAACGGCGCGCCACCGCCGCGCATCCTGGACGCCTGCCGCAAGCTGCGCGAGCGCGGCCTGGTGCGTTATCTGGCCGTCTCCACGCATAACCGCCCGCTGATCGCGCGCCTGACGGCCGATCCCCGGTTCGATATCTTCCACGTGCGGTACAACGCCGTGCATCGCGGCGCGGAGCGCGAAGTCTTTTCGCAATTGCCGGCGCAGAATCCGCCCGGGTTGGTCTCGTTCACCGCCACAAGCTGGCGCCAGTTGCTGGGTCACAAGCGCATACCGACCGGCGAAAAGATTCCGACGGCGGCGGATTGCTATCGCTTCGTGCTGACCCAGCCCACGGTGAATATCTGCATGACCGGACCCGCCAATGACACTCAATTCGGCCAGGCGCTGGAGGCCATACGCCGCGGCCCCATGGCGCAGGATGAACTGGAGTGGATGCGCCGCGTAGGCGACGCGATCTACGGTAAAGACCGTCGCTAGCGCTAATTCGGCAGGCCACCAAGAACGATGGCCCGCCCCACGGCGAACTCAGCACGCCACCAACAACGATGGCCTGCCCCACGGCTGAATTCGGCCGATGCGCAACGCGGTAGCATGGGGGTAGAGGGATCGAATGTTCACATGGATCTGCCCGCAGTGC
>Ga0302324_100007661_pt1 | contig 22920 bp, 21 predicted proteins | sample Palsa_T0_1_FD_201949 | JGI IMG/M metagenome (GOLD analysis project Ga0302324, IMG submission 201949) | Peat permafrost microbial communities from Stordalen Mire near Abisko, Sweden - Palsa_T0_1 | ecosystem: Environmental > Terrestrial > Soil > Palsa > Peat permafrost | place: Sweden: Abisko...
ATCCGCTCCTGCGGCTGCCGCTTATTGGCAATTCTGATAGTCGATTCAAGTCATTGACGCTGCTGCTGGCAAATCGCTAGCAATGCGGCCTATGGCGTTTCAAGAATTTCAAAGTCGGGATGGAAAGCCGAAGGAACCTCATGCGCACCATTACGCTTGAAGAGCATTTTGCGAGCCCGGCATTCTTTGACGGTCCCGCACGTTTCGTCAAAGAGCGGGCGGAGAAGATCGGTGGCCGTTACTCGCTCGTGATGGACCGCCTGTGCGATCTCGGGACCAAGCGACTGTCGGAAATGGACGCCGCCGGTATCGATATGCAGGTCTTGTCGCTGTCGGCGCCGGGCGTGGAGCAGTTGGAAGCGGCCGACGCGATCCCGATGGCTCGGGATACCAACGACTATCTTGCCGATGCCGTTAAGAAATATCCGACCCGCTTTGCCGGTTTTGCGGCCGTACCGACGGGCGCGCCTGATAAGGCGGCGGAGGAGCTGGACCGCCGGGTGCGTGAAGGTTTCAAGGGAGCGGTCATCAACGGCCACAATCGCGGGCGTTATCTGGACAATAAGTTCTATTGGCCGATCCTGGAGTGCGCCGAAGCGCTGAATGTTCCGATTTATCTTCATCCCACCCCACCGCCGCAGCCGGTCATCGACGTATCCTACGGCGGCTTTTCGCCGATAGTGACCGACATGCTGGCAGGCGGAGCCTGGGGCTGGCACATGGAAACCGCGGTTCACATGATTCGCATCGTGTGCGGCGGCGTTTTCGATCGCTTTCCTAAACTTCAATTCATCATCGGCCATATGGGAGAGGGATTGCCGTTCTTCTTCCAGCGGCTCGACATCATTCCGATGGAGGCAACCAAGCTGAAGCGGCCGATCATCTCGTACCTCAAGGAAAACGTTCACTACACCTTCTCGGGTATGAACTTTCCTCCCACCTACCTGGATTTGTTCCTGGAGCTTGGTGGCGTGGATCGGATCATGTTCTCCGCTGACTATCCGTATCAATCCATGACTTGGGCCCGCGACTTCCTGGAGCAGATTCCAGCAAGCCCCGCCGACAAGGAACGTATCGCTCACGGCAACGCGGAAAAACTTCTGCGCCTGTGACGATTCTCCAAGTGCTGGAATCGGCACAACCCGGTGACGTTTGTCTTCCCGACTACGCCGCCACGCGCCACTCCGCGAAGGCGCAGCCGACATAGATTTCCTCAAGTGCCGCGTAGCTGATCAGCTCGAAGCCTTTGTTGCCCGCGGTGGCGTGGGCGACGACCCAGTTGCGCACTTCGTGTCCGCCGTTGCCGGTGTGACGGACTTCCTGCTCCAGTGTCGAGGCGAGCGCCGCTGGATCGCCTCGCTCGAACAGCGAGATGCAGGTGCGGTCGAATTTTTCGTCGATCTGGCCCATGCCCGGTTCGCCGATGAAATGGCTCAAACCGCCAGTGGCGAGCACCGCAACGCGGAGATTTTCCGGATAGCTCGCGATCGCCTCTTTCAGCAGCGCACCGAACGCGAGGCAGCGGCGCATGGTCGGCATCGGATCGTCCACTTCGTTGATGACGATCGGCACGATCGGCGGGATCGGATCGATGCCCATGCGCCACAGCGGCAGGCAGAAGCCGTGATCGAGGGTGAGCCGGTGCGACATCGACGGATCGAAATCGCGATCGATCGCCGTATTCATGAGATGCTGGCCGAGACCGGGATGGCCGGCCAGCGTCGGATGATGAAAATGCTTTTTCAGGAACGGCTCCGGCGGCCCGTCATGCTCGGCGCCGACGCCGACGCAGAACGCCGGAAAATTGTTGAGGAAGAAGTTCACCCAATGATCCGGCGACACGATCACCAGCACATCGGGCCGCGACGCCATCAGCCGCTTGCCGACCTGGCCGAAGCCTTCTTCCACCGATGCGCGCGTCGGCGGCGTGAGACTGTCCCATTCGCGCGCGATCATCGGTCCGTGGCTCGCTGCGTAAACGCCAACCAGATTAGCCATGTGACATTTCCTCTTTGCCCTTTGGCGCCAACGGCGCGTCCGGTATTTCGTTGAGCCTGCGGATGAACTCCGCATCCTTCATGCCGACAATCGCGTAGTAAAAGCGGAGCAGATAAGCGTTTACATGCGGCACGATGGTCTCGATGTCGTCGGCGAGCAGCGCCTGCCGCAGCTCGGCGCTCATCGGATAGCGCGCCAGCACCGCCTCGCGATCCTTCTTGTATTCAGCCGCCACGGGAGACTGCTGGATGTCGAAGAACAGCTTGTTGAGCCAATAATCCCTCACCGCAAACCTCGTTTTCCGTTCATTCAGCCGTGGTCCGGATTTGTCTCCGGATTACTCCGGGGTAATTCCTGCATCTTTGATGAGCTTGGTCCACTTGTCGTATTCAGCGTGAACAAAGCCGCCCAGCTTGTCCGGCGCGACCCACATATAGTCGGCACCCGCCGCAGCGAATTTTGTTTTTAGCTCGGCCGACGATGCGGCGATCTCGTCCTGGAGCCTGTCGATCACCGCTTTCGGTGTACCGGTCGGCGCAAACAGACCAATCCAGGAATCGACGTTGAGACCGCTGATGCCTGCCTCGTCCATCGTCGGGACGTCTGGAACATCCTTCACCCGCTGCGGCGCGAGCACCGCAAAGCCCTTCACCTTGCCGGATTGAACGAAAGGAAGCGCGCCGGTGACCGAATCAAAAAACAGATCGACGCGACCTGCAATCAAATCTGGATAAACCGCTGTGGCGCCCTTGTAGGGCACTTCGGTAAACTTGGTATCGGTCGCTTTCATGAAAGCGACCGCGGTAAGCTGCTGGCCGGTGCCGACGCCGGCTGTTGCGAGGTTGAGACTATTGGGCTTGGCTTTCGCCGCGGCGATGATGTCTTTCACGCCCTTGAACGGCAGATTATTCGATCCGACGACCATGTAAGAAAGCCGGTAGAAGATAGCGACCGGAACAAGCTGCGTGAGAGGGTCATACGGCGCGGTCCGGTACAGACCGGCGTTGAACACAATATTGCTGAGCCCGCCGGCGAGCAGCGTGTAGCCATCCGGCTGCGCCGCGACCGCCGCCTGCGTGCCGACAATGGTGCCCGCCCCGGTGCGATTCTCGACAAAGACGCCCTGCCCGAGCCGCGCGCCCAATTGATCGGCCACGATCCGGGCCATCACGTCATAACCACCGCCGGGACCCGTCGGGACAATGATACGGACCGGTCGTACTGGATAATCTTCGGCGGGCGCGGAAGTACCTGCCGCCGAAAGCGCAGAAACGAGAGCGAGGACTGCGCCGACGCGAAATAACAGTCCAATACAAAACTTTCGCATCAGCTATTTTCTCCAAGAGCGGTTTCAGCCGGATAGCGATCTTGCAAAGGAATTACCACCATCCCGCCCGCCGTCGTAACGCGGCATTCGCCGCCTTTGCATCGGCGACAACCTGATTGACATCGAGCGCGACAAACCTTCCGCCACGCTTGAGAATGCGGCCGTCGACCATGACGAGGTCGACGTTCCCCGGCTGCACCGCGCCGACCACAATCTCATACGGGTCGGTGACGATGCCGATATTTGCGCCGCGCGTATCGACCATGATGAGGTCAGCGCGCTTGCCCTTTGTAATCGAACCGATCTGGCTATCCATGCCGAGCGAGCGCGCACCTTCGATCGTGCCAAGCTCAAGTGCGCGGCGCGATGACATCTGGAATTCACTGAGCGCCTCGCCGTTGTCGATATTCTGGATGCCCTTCATGATTTCGAACATGTTGGCATCGCCGGAGAGCGCAGTGGTATCGATGCCGAGCCCGACGCGCACGCCGGCGTCGAGATAGGCCTGTATTGGCAGAAAGCCGAAGCCGGTGCGCATTTCCGTGTAAGGCGTGCTGCTCACCGAACATCCCGCCCTGGCAGTCATCTCGACCTCCTGCGGCGTTGAAGAGACCATGTGCACCAGCTGCAGATCGGGATAAAGCAATCCCAGACGATCGAGCGCAGCAACGTGGCCGCGATCAACCTTTTGCCCGATGTCGCAGTGAACGGTGATCGGAATGCCTAAAGAACGCGCCGTATCATATTCCGACTGATAAACCTCTTTCGGAATCGGCTGGAAAGCCATGGCGCCGTCGGGCGCAGTCACGGCGTGCTGAACACCCCGCCAAGCCAGGCCAAGCGATAACAGGCCTTCATTCGAATACGATTTCCAATCGCTGTGACGTCGTTTGAGATCATCTAGATTGAGAGTCTCGGTGACCGGGATGCCGCGCGCGGGACCGTAGTTGAAGCGGCCGCGCAGGCCGGACTCTTGCAGCGCTTGCAGATTTTTGTCGGCATGCTCAGGCGTTCTCAGATTATGAGCCCAATCGTCGACAAAAGTGATGCCGCCCCATATTGCCTCTGCAGTTGAAAGCCGAACCCCGCAATAGATATCGCTCGGCAGACACAACTTGCCGAGCGCAGCCGATGTGGGGAAGTAACCGTATTTCTGCTGCTGGCTGATCGCCATGCTCCGCAAGATTCCGGACCATAGGTGCCAGTGCGTGTCGATGAGTCCGGGCAGGACAATCATTCCCTCAGAACCCAGTCGCTCCGCGCCCGGCACTGCAAGATCCGGCCCGACGTCAACGATCGCGCCGTCTTTGATGTGAACAGAACCGTTCGCGATGTTTCCAAGCTGAGAATCCATCGTCATGACGAGGGCGCTGGTGATGAGATATTCGCCTCGCGCGGGTAGGCTTGCGGCGCGGGCCGCCCCTTGCGCGGCCGCAAGTGTCGGGAAGCTACCGGCGAGCGCACTCGCGCCAACGCCAGTGAGAAAGCTGCGGCGACTATGGAACGGCGACATGAAACTTCCTCCCCTCGCTTTGTCGTTTTTTGTTCGATGTATCTGACTACGAATCAAATCATCGCGTCGGTATTTATTCTGAACCCTCTTCAAAAGCGCGCGTCCGAAACTGACCTGACGGTATAAGACGGCTCTAATATTGCCCTTTGGGATCGAGACCAAGGGCGTGCTGGCCGTACGTCGTGCTCACCGCGTCCCAGTTCATGCTGACATGCACCGCCGCCGCATGAGCATCGCGCCACGCCCGCTGGATCGGCTTTGCGGTGAATATCCCCTGCCCGCCCGATGCTTCGAACATCGCGTCGACCGCGCGTATCAAGAGGCGCACGCTGAATGCCTGCGCCAGCCGGTTGCGTATCCGCACGTCGGTGTTGGCCTGATCCCCCGCGGTCGCGGCCGCCATCGCCTTGTCGAGCGCGTCGAGGATCGTCAAACGCGCCGCTTCGATCGAACCCGTCGCCTCGGCGACACGGCTTTGGATGGTGGCGAATTCCGCCATGCGGTTGTTGCCGCCGGTGACAGCGCCGCGCGTGGTGCGCACCTTGGCCATGTCGACAAAATCGGCCAGCGCACCTTCCGCCATGCCGAGCACCGGTGTGACGAGGGTGAACGGCAGCGCCGACATCATCGAATGCCGGTAGAGCGGATTGTCGTGCACCTTTCCGCCCGGCGCGGTCCCGGCACACAGATCGGCGACCGTGACGACGCGATGCGCCGGCACAAAAACATTTTCCGCTATCGAATTTTTGCTGCCGGTGCCAGCCAGGCCCATGGTGTACCAGTTGTCGTCGATGCGAACCTCGGACATCGGCAGCAGAAAGAATGCCGGGGTCGGCGGCGCACCCTCGTTGCGCGGCGGGATCATGCCGCCGTTCACCAGCCAGGTCGCGTGATCGCAGCCGCTGGTGAAACTCCAGTTCCCCGAGATCCGGTAGCCGCCGTCGACGACCTCGACCTTGCCTACCGGCGGATAGGAGCCGAACAGCAGTGCATCGGGATCGGACCAGAACTCGTCCTGCGCCTGTTTTGGGAACATCGCAGCGAGCCACTGGTGGACGATGCCGAGGCTGAAAACCCAGCCGGTCGAGCCGCAGGCTGCGCCAATCGGCGCTGCCACCCGAACCAGCGCATCGAAACCGTACTCGTAACCGCCATAGACCGCAGGCGTCATGACCTTGAACAGGCCGGCCTCGCGCAGCCGCGCCATGACCTCGCTTGAAACCTGCCGGTTGTTTTCGGTTTGCTCCGCTTGTGCGCGGACGAAAGGAGCGATCTCGGTTGCGCGCGCTATCAGGTCCGTGATCGACGGACGCCCTGCACCTGATTTGATGCTGACGACTGCCATGACCGCGCCTCCCGGCTTGCCAACGCTCGATGGGTTGGCATTGCCCATCTTTCTAGCGCCAAGGAGGGATTGCGCTAAGATGGCAAAGTCTCACTAGCGATATCATTCCGGTATCGCTATCCTCGCCACATGAAGCTCGCGCAGCTCCGCTACGTCGCCGCCATTGCCGACCAGGGCAGCCTGCGCGCGGCGGCTCGGCATCTCGGCGTCGCGCAACCGGCCTTCTCACGCAGCATCGCCGAGCTCGAACGCGAACTCGGCGCGCCGCTCTTCGAACGGCGGGCGCGGGGCATGATCGCGACGCCGCTCGGCCAGGCGTTCGTGCGGCGCGCCAATGCAATCCTCAACGACGTCCGCCGCGCCCGCGATGAGGTCGAGCAACTCAAGGGCAATGCGCTTGGCGAAATCACCGTCGGGCTGTCGATCGCCGCGCACCTGCTGCTGTTGCCCGGATCGCTGCGGCCGTTTCACGATCGTCATCCGAAAATCCGGCTGCACGTTATCGAAGGCTTCTATCCGACGCTGGCGCCGGGCCTGCAGGATGGCAGCGTGGATTTCTATATCGGCCCCGATCCCGGCTTGCGGCTGCCGGCAACGCTGAGGAAAGAGACGCTGTTTTCCGCCGGGCGCGCGGTGCTGTGCCGCGTCAAGCATCCGCTGGCAAATTCAACGTCGTTGAAGGAGCTGCGCGACGCCGAATGGATCACGACGTCGATCACACCAAAAGCAGAGAACGAAATCGGCGACGTGTTCAAACGTCACCGCCTGCCGGAGCCAAAACTTGTGCTGCAAAGCCAGTCGGCGCTGACGCTGCTGACCTGCCTGACCAATTCTGATCTGCTGGCGATGGCGCCGGCGCAGTGGGTCGACTCGCCGATCGCCGCGCAATTGCTGCGCACCATTCCGGTCAAGGAAGAGCTTTCAGGTGTCGCGATTATCGTCGCGACACGGCGCGATGTACCGCTCGCGCCCGCGGCCGGTTATCTGCTCGACATCATCAAGCGCACGGCGGGGTATCTTGACCGTCTGGCTCCGAGCCGCTCTCGCGCCAGCTAGGTCGCAACCGGCATATTCATCGCTGCCGTCGCCCGACGTTGCCACAGGCTCCATGCGAACGCAGCCAGCCCCAGAGTCAGCAACACCAGGAAATGAGTCGGGTCCGGATTGCGCCATGGTCCGGTCCAGAACAGGACAGCGGTGAGAAGCGCTCCAAATGCGGTGAGCACCTTGAACTGATCGAGCAGGCCGGGCCGGGCCGCCAGCATGACCGACAATCCAAAAAACGCCGGCGCCAGAAGCGGAACGAACCAGCGGATCGAGGCCGACAGGCCGGTGGTGTTAGCGGCAATCGAATAAAGCGTCCATGTACCGCCGCAGAGCAAAAGAGCAAATAAAAGCTCCGGGCGGCGTTCCGGAAATTTCCGCCACGCGCCTATGACGCCAAACGGCAGGAGCAGCAGAGGCAAGTTGTAGAGCAGGAAGCCCCGCGATCCGACCAGGAGGCCGAGACTCCACTCGGTCAAATCCCGGACAGAACCGCGGAACAGCACTCCCGTCATGTTTTCGGCGGAAAAGGCCGAGCCCGGATAACTGAAATACTGAGCGTTCGCGCCGGCCGGGCCGATCGTGCCGCCAATGCTGTAATTGAACCAATGATGCAGGAGCGCAAACGGCAACATCCCGAGCACGCACAGCAGAGGCGATTTCAGGTCGCGCCATTTAAACAAACAGTAGAGCAGCACGGCGATAATCAGAACCGGTCCGAGACCCATGTCGATCGCATAAGTCATCCCGACAAGAAGGCCGAGCAGGACAGGACGCACCTGTTTTGAGGTCACCAGCAAAAAAATCGCGGCAACGATGCCCAGCGCCAGCATCTGACTATTGACCTGACGGGAATAGACCGGCGCGAGCGTCGCAAGCCCAAAACTCACCGTGACCAAAAACGACGTGTCTTCCGGCAAGCCGATTCTGCGCGCCATAAACCAGATACAGATAACGCTGATGACATAGGCCAGCCCCGTGCTCGCCACCGTCATCAGATAAACAAAGGCGTGGGGCTGTTGAGCCGCCGTCAGCCCGGTAAGCTTCTGCGCGACCCAATAGACGCCGGCCATATACAACGCGCCGACCGGCGACTCGTGCGAGTAGAAATGGCCGTTGATGAGCATCTTATCCAGCGTGCCGCCGGTCGATGGCACATCGCGGCCGTAGGGATCGAGACCGGGCTGCTCGGGGACGTTCACGAAGATCGAATTATCGATCGCGAAAGTGTGTTGGTCGACCAGCGCTTCGACGGTGGCGAGCCGGCCGCCGTCATTCCAGCTGCTGGCGTACGGACGCGCACCCAGCACGGCGATCAAAATCGCTCCGATCAGGATGATGCTGAAGCGTGGAATGCCGAGCACTGGACGCCTCCTCACAATGTCCGGTATTTCGACTGGCGCGAATCTGGACATAGAATGCCGCTACTAGCGCGAGCGTCGGTCGCGACAAGCCGGATAAGCCCCGGTCAGCCTGCGTCCGAGTTAAGCGAAAAGGGTTAAAGGGAGAGAAATTTGCCTGTGATGTCCGGAAAACGCGCCTTCCTCGATCTGCTGCGGCAGGAAGGCGTCAAGGTGATGTTCGGCAATCCGGGCACCACCGAATTGCCGCTGATGGACGCCTTCGCGGTCGAGACCGACATCCGCTACATCCTCGGCCTCCAGGAAGCCGCGCTGATGGCAATGGCGGACGGCTACGCGCAGGCCTCCGGCGAGCTCGCGGTGCTCAACCTTCACGTCGCGCCCGGGCTCGGCAATGCCATGGGCATGCTCTACGACGCGATGAAGGCAAATTCGCCGGTGCTGGTCACCGCCGGCCAACAGGATCTCGAATACATTGTCGCCGAGCCGGTGCTGACCGCCGATCTCGCGACCTTGGCGCGGCCGTTCGTCAAGTGGTCCGCCGAAGTGCATCGCGCCGAGGACTTGCCGATTTATGTGCACCGCGCGGTGAAGACCGCGCTGGCGCCGCCGACCGGTCCGGTATTCCTGTCGCTGCCTGGCGACATTCTGAAAAACGACGCCGAGATCAATATGCTCGAGCCGACGCGGATTGCGACACGCATTCGCGGCGACGCCGACGCGGTCGCTGCCGCAGCCGAGATGCTCGCGAAAGCCGAGCGCCCAGTCATCATTGCCGGCGATGCGGTGACACAGAGCTGCGCTCACAAGGAACTGGTCGCGCTCGCTGAAATGATCGCCGCTCCGGTCTATGCCGAATTCATTCCCAACACCGCCTCGTTTCCGGCATCGCACCCGCTCTATCGCGGCATGATGACCCGCACCCAGGCCGGCGTGCGCGACGTGCTCGACAAACACGATCTGGTGTTCTCGGTCGGCGGCGATCTGTTCACCTGGTCGCTGCCGTCGCCGATCGATCCCTGGCCGGCCGGATTGCCGCTGATCCATCTCGACACCGATCCGTGGCAGATCGGCAAGAATTATCCAGCCAAGGTCGCGATCCTCGGCGATCCAAAAGCGACTTTACCTGACATTACGGCGGCGATCGGCGCGCGCATGACGCCAGGCGCCAAGACCGCCGCCAATGCGCGGCTGAAATCCGCGACGGAAACCGTCAAGAAAGACCTTGAGGCCTTTCGCGCCAGGGCCCGCGCCATGGCCGGCAAGACGCCGGTGCAGCCGCTGGCGTTGCTCGAAGCCATCGGCGCGATGCTGCCGAAGGATGCCGTTGTCATCGAGGAAGTTCTCTCATCGGCGCACGGTATTCGCATGCTGATCAACAGCAATGACGAACAGAGTTTTTTTGGCCTGCGCGGCGGCGGCATCGGCTGGGGATTGCCGGCGGCGATCGGCGCCAAGATCGCGCTGCCTGACCGCCCGGTGGTGGCACTGATTGGCGACGGCAGCGCGATGTACACGGTGCAGGCGCTGTGGACCGCCGCGCACTACAAGATTCCGGTGATCTGGGTGATCTTCAACAACACCAGTTACCGCATCCTCAAGCAGCGCCTGGTCATGCTGCGCGGCCTCGCGGAGCAGGCCGACAAATTCGTCGGCATGGAGCTCAACGATCCGGCGATCGATTTCATCGGCCTCGCCCGTTCACTCGGCATCGAGGGCCAGCGCGCCAAGACCGTGAAGGACGCCACCGACCTGATCGGCAAGGCGCTCAAGGACGGCACGTCGCTCTTGATCGATGTCGATATGGAGCGCGGTTACAAGCCGATGTGAGCGACTAGTACGCTCGCTTGCCCGGTTCGTATGCCGCCAGCAGCGCCACCGGGGCACCCGCTGACGCACCAACCTCTGAGTTGGGATCGTGTAAGATGGAGGTGCTGCCGATGGCAAGGCCGACGAGCACCGCTGCGATGGCCACCGCCAGTTTCAGGCTGCCGAAACGCGGCTCAGACCGAAGATAGGCGAATTGTTTTTCCAGAAGCTCCAGGTCACGCTGGTTCATCGCGATAGCCCTTAGTCACGCCGATGCGTGTTGGGCTCTTCATGTAGCTCCAATGATTTGAATAATTGACCGAGAGACGAATAAAACTGTGCGCCGCTTTTAAACGCTGCGTTTACCTTGAATTGGGCGAACTTTGTCTCATGCCCGAAGCGGCATGTCGGCGAAAATCTTGTACTGCTGCGACTTTGGCTTGGCCTTGTCTTCTTCGTTGAGATACTCGACCGAACTTTTGCCGACATAGGACGCCGGCAGGATCATCACCCGGATGAAACGGGTCGGCCGATCGGCACCTTGCGCAAATACGGCATCCGGGCCGGTCTCATACCACGCGCCGCCCGGGCCGTAGGATGTCGAATGGCCGTGAGTGTCGATACGGATACCGCCCTCGAGCAGGCAGCGGATCCCGGGGCCCTGATGGCGATGCAGATAGGCGCAGCCGCCCGGCGGAAATGCCACGCTGTCGCCGCGCAACAGCAGCGGCCCCTTTGGAATCGTTGCAAGCTCGGCTGACAATTTTTCACGCGAGGCAACGCCCCTGCCGCTTGCCGCGCCGTCGCTTGCGCCATCCGCAACCAGATCCCAGCGCCAAAGCGCCGCTCCGGTGCTGCCCGCTTTGAGCGTTTCGGCACCTTCGCCGCTCCATGCCTCACCGTCCTGCAGCGTTCGGCCGGCAACGGTGATGGAGCCGTGCACCACGAAGATCATGCGCGGGCGGGCGGCCAGCGTTGCCTCGGCATTGTTCGACAGGACATCCTCATAGAGCCGCAGTGCAGGTGGCATTACCTCACCCCTTGTCATCATCCGCGAAGGCGGATGATCCAGTAATCACTGGTGCCCGCATTTGACAACAATAGCAGGGATTACTGGGTCCCCGCTTTCGCGGGGACGACAATGCAAGGGGCGCCATTTACAGCCGTGCAGCGCAGTTGCTAAATCGGCCTGAACCAGAGGATTTCCCATGGCCACCGTCGATACAGAACGCTTCCGGCTGCGCAATTTCGTCGACCGGCTCGTCGAAAGCGGCGAATGCGAGGTGCACGACAAGCCGATCGACCTGGTCGATGTGGGCGGCGTCCTCGAAGGCAATCCCAAAGCCGTGCTGTTCAAGTCGGCCGGCCCCGAAAAGGCCGAGTTGGTGGGCAACGTCATGGCGTCGCGCAAGCGGATTGCCCTGGCGCTCGATACCGATGAGCGCAGCTTGCTCGGCACCCTGAGCAAACGCCTCAACACTTTGCATCCGCCGATCAAGGTGTCGTCGCAGCAGGCGCCGGTGCAGCAGGTCGTGCTCAAAGACGACGAGGCCGACCTCTGCGCGCTGCCGGTCCACCTGCAACACGCCGCCGACGGCGCGCCGTACATTTCCGCCGGTATCGATTACGCGATGATCCCCGGCACCGGCTTCACCAATGTCGGCTGCCGCCGCATCATGCTGCGCGGACCGCGCCAGGCCGGCGTCGACCTGATCGCGCCGAGCGACATGCGGGCGATTTATCTGGAAGGCGCTGCCAAAAAAGAGCCGGTGCCGGTTGCTTACGCCGTCGGCTCGCACCCGGCGGATTATCTTGCCGCCATGACAGCGATCCCCAATGTCGACGAACTCGCTATCACCGGAGCGATCCGCGGCCAGCCGGTGCCCGTGGTCAAATGCGTGACCAACGACATCTATGTGCCGGCCGATGCTGAATATGTGATCGAGGGCTATCTCGATCCCGCCGGCCACGTCGAGCCGGAAGGTCCGTTCGGCGAATATGTCGGCTACTACGGCGTGGTGAAGCGCAATCCGGTGCTGCACATCACCGCGATCACCCATCGGGAAGATGCGCTGTTCCAGACGCTGACCATCGGCGGGCGCGCGCTGGCGCGCACCGACACCGCGCAGCTCTCGGCGATGAAGACCGAGACCGCGGCGTGGGCGGCACTGATGGCGTCGGTGCGCGAACCGCTTGCGGTTTACGCCACGCCGTCGAGCGGCGGCATGTACAATGTGCGGGTGTCGCTGCGGCAGCGCGTGCCGGGCGATGCCAAGAACGCCATAGCCGCGATCTTCGGCTCGCACGCCGAAGCGAAGCACGTTTTCGCTTACGATCCCGACATCGATGTGTTCTCCGATGCCGAAAGCGACTGGGCGTTCGCGACCCGCTTTCAGGCCGACCGCGATCTGGTGACCGGAACCGGTTTCCGCGTGGTGCCGCTCGATCCGTCGCTTGGCGGCGCGCGCACCGGCGCCAAGCTCGGCTTCGATTGCACCATGCCGTTCGGCAAGGCGAACTTGCTCGAATTCACCGTGCCGACACCGCCGGTCGCGAAAAAAGCCGCATCCTACAAGTCGGTTGAGGAAGCGCTCGCTGCCGGACCTGCGAGCTTTCTGGAACTGATGGCAGCGCTCGACAGCAAAGACGGCCGCGAGATCGTTCGCACTCTCGATTTGCTCTACGTTGCGAAACAGCTCGGCCGCGACGAGGACGGCAGATACGTTTTGAAGAGTGACGGGAAGTGACTCCTTCTCCCCGCTTGCGGGGAGAAGGCTGGGATGAGGGGGCCTCTCCGCTGGCCTGAGCTCTCGTGTTTATCCTCGAAGCTCAGACCAGCTGAAACGCCCCCTCACCCTCGCTTCGCTCGACCTCTCCCCGCACGCGGGGAGAGGTTAAAAATTGGGGGAGGACGCAATGACTCAACGCATCACGCCGCCGTTCCACGCGGATCATGTCGGCAGCCTGTTGCGGCCGCCGGCGCTGAAGACTGCCCGTGCCAGACAAGCAGAGGGCGAGATCACACCTTCTGAACTGCGAGAAATAGAGAACCGCGAGATCGAAAAGGCCATCAAAAAGCAGGAAGAGATCGGCCTGAAACTCGTAACCGACGGCGAATTCCGCCGCTCCTGGTGGCAATTCGACTTCTTCGCCAAGCTCGACGGCGTCGAGCTTTTTCAGGTCCCCGGCGGTATCAAGTTTCACGGCGTCGACACCAAGGCCGAAAGCGTGCGGGTGATCGGCAAGATCGATTATTCGACGCATCCGCACATCGCCGATTTCAAGTTCGTCAAAGACCACACCCGCGTTGCGGCAAAGATGACCATTCCGGCGCCCGGCGTGTTGCACTTCCGGCAGGGCCGCCCCTCGATCAGCAAGCAGGTCTATCCCGATCTCGAACCGTATTTCGACGATCTCGGCAACGCGTATCGCAAGGCGGTGCGCGCGTTCTACGACGCCGGCTGCCGCTATCTGCAACTCGACGACACCACCTGGTCGATGATGTGCGATCCACGCGAGCTCGCGCACTCGCGCGAACGGGGCGACGATCCACCGAAGCTGCCGGCGGCCTATGCGCGCATGATCAACAAGGCGCTCGAAGGCAAACCCGCCGACATGACCGTCACCATGCACACCTGCCGCGGCAATTTTCGTTCGACCTGGATCGCCGAGGGTGGCTACGACACCATGGCCGAGCGGCTGTTCAACGAAGTCGACCTCGACGGCTATTTTCTGGAATACGACACCGACCGCGCCGGCGGTTTCGAACCCCTGCGCTTCTTCCCGAAAGGCAAGAAGCAGCTCGTGCTCGGCCTGGTCTCGTCGAAGATCGGCAAGCTTGAGAGCAAGGACGCCATCAAGCGCCGGATCGACGAAGCCACCAAACATGTCGCGCTCGATCAGCTATGCCTGTCGCCGCAATGCGGCTTCGCCTCGACCGAGGAAGGCAATGCGCTCTCCGACGATGAGCAGTGGGCGAAGCTGCGGATGATCGTGGAATTGGCGGATGAAGTGTGGGGAAGCTAATCAACGCGTGTCATCGTCAACGCAGGCGGGGCATGACAATGTGAAAAGTCTCGGAGTGAAAAAATGAGTCAGCGTACCAAGCCGCCCTTTCGCGCCGATCACGTCGGCAGCCTGCTGCGCACGGCGCCGCTGAAAGAGGCGCGCGAGAAGCGCAAGAGCGGCGAAATCTCCGCGGAGAAACTGACCGAAATCGAGGATCGTGAGATCGAGGCCATAATCCGCAAGCAGGAGGACACCGGCCTCAAATCGATCACCGACGGCGATTTCCGCCGCATTTCGTGGAACTACGACTTCCTCGAAAATCTTTACAACGTGGAGTCTTATCTCGGCGAGCGGAAGATCAAGTTCGCCGCCAGCGGCCCGCAGCCGCGGCCGATCCTGTTGCGCGTCATCGGCAAACTCGGCGGCTACAAGCCGCATCCGATAATCCCGCACTTCAAGTTTCTAAAAGAGCACACCAAGCAGACGCCGAAGCTCACGATCCCCTCGCCGTCGTCGCTGCATTTCCGCTACGGCCGCGATGCGGTGCCGGAATCCATCTATCCGTCGATGGACGATTTCTACCGCGACCTTGGCGAGACCTACCGCAAGGTGGTGCACGCCTTTGCCGACGCCGGTTGCCGCTATCTGCAGCTCGACGAGGTCAACCTCACCTATCTGTGCGACCCGGCGCTGCGCAAAGTCGTCAGCGACCGCGGCGAAGACCCGCAGAAAATTCCACAGGTTTACGCCCAGATGATCAATACCGCGATCTCCGGCATCCCGGCCGATATGGCGATAACCATGCATCTATGCCGCGGTAATTTCCGCTCGAGCTTCGTCGCCTCTGGCGGCTACGAGCCGGTGGCCGAGCAGATGTTCAATGCGATCAACGTGCACGGCTATTTCATGGAATACGACAGCGATCGCGCCGGCGGCTTCGAGCCGCTGCGCTTTGTGCCGAAGGGCAAGTCCGTTGTGCTCGGCCTGGTCACCAGCAAATCCGGCACGCTGGAGAAGAAAGACGACATCAAGCGGCGGATCGACCAGGCGGCGAAATTCATCGATCTCGACCAGCTCTGCCTGTCGCCGCAATGCGGCTTCGCTTCAACCGAGGAAGGCAATACGCTGGGTGAGGACGAGCAATGGGCGAAACTGCGGATGATCGTCGAGATCGCCCGCGAAGTGTGGGGGGATTAAACCGATGGCGGGAATCGTCTCGGGCAAGGTCGCCATTGTTACTGGCGCGGCGCGCGGCGTCGGCCGCGGCATTGCGCTGTTGATGGCGAAAGAAGGCGCCAAAGTCGTGGTCTGCGATATCGGGGCAAGCCTCGACGGCGCCGGACACGACGATGGACCGGCACAGGACGTTGTCAACGAGATCAAGAAAGAAGGCGGCGACGCTATTGCTTCCACGCTGTCGATCAGCGAGCCGGGCAACGCCGACAAGATTATCAAAGCTGCGCTCGACGCCTTCGGCCGCGTCGACATCCTGGTCAACAATGCCGGCATCCTGCGCGACCGCATTTTTCACCGCATGAGCTGGTCGGACTGGTCCGATGTGATCGCGGTGCACCTGCACGGCAGCTTCAACATGAGCCGCGCCTGCGCCACCCACTTCCGCGAGCAGAATTCCGGCAGCTTCATTCACATGACCTCCACCTCGGGGCTGGTCGGCAATTTCGGCCAGGCCAACTACATGGCGGCAAAACTCGGCATTGTCGGACTGTCGCGCGGCATCGCGCTCGACATGGAGCGCTTCAAGGTGCGCTCGAACTGCATCGCGCCGTTCGCGTGGACGCGGATGATCGATTCGATCCCGACCGAGACCGAGGAAGAAAAGAAGCGCGTTGATCGGCTGCGTGAAATGACGCCGGAAAAGATTGCGCCGATGGCGGTCTTTCTGGGTTCCGATCAAGCCGAGGGCATCAGCGGGCAGATCTTCGGCGTGCGCAACAACGAAATCTATCTATTCAACCAGAACCGCCCGATCCGCACCTTGCAGCGCTCCGACGGCTGGACGCCGGAAAAAATCGCGTCGCAGCTCAAAGGTGCTTTCGCTTCTTCATTCACGCCGCTCGAACGTTCGGGCGACGTGTTTTCATGGGATCCCGTGTGATGGCAATCGTCTACGACAAACTGATGGCGCTCAATCTTCCGGCGGCGGAACAGACCTATACGACAAAGGACTGCATTCTCTATGCGCTCGGCGTCGGCTTCGGACACGACCCGATGAACGAGGACGAACTACCATTTGTTTATGAGAAGGACCTCAAAGTGCTGCCGACCATGGGCACGGTGCTCGGCCACCCCGGTTTCTGGGCGCGCAACCGCGACACCGGCATCGACTGGGTCAAGATCGTCAACGGCGAGCAAGGCATCACGCTGCATCAGCCCCTGAAAAGCCAGAACACCGTCGTCGGCAAGCAGAAGATTATCGAGGTCGTCGACAAGGGCCCCGGTAAGGGCGCGCTGATCCTCTCCGAGCGCACGATCACCGACAAGACGACCGGCTTTCCGATCGCAACCGTGACGCACACCACATTCGCACGCGGCGATGGGGGCTTTGGCGGCCCGCCGCGCGAGGCACCGGCGCCGCATCCGCTGCCCACGCGCGCACCGGACATGACCTGCGATCTCGGCACCCGGCCGGAAGCGGCGCTGGTTTATCGCTTGAGCGGCGATCTCAATCCCCTGCATTCGGAACCAGACATTGCCAAGCAAGCCGGTTATCCGCGGCCGATCGCCCACGGCCTCGGCACGTTCGGCACCTCCGCTCACGCGGTGCTGAAGACTTTTTGCGGCTACGACCCGAACAAGCTCAAATCATTCGCCGCGCGTTTCTCAGCCCCGGTATTTCCTGGCGAAACCATTCGCACCGAGATGTGGCGTGACGGCAATGTCGTGAGCTTCCGCGCTCGCGTCGTCGAGCGTGACGTTGTCGCCGTCAACAACGGCCGGGCTGAGGTCAGGCTGTGAACGACAGCGCCGACCTCGCACCAATCCGCGAGGCGGTGCGCGCATTGTGCGCCGACTTCCCCGGCGAGTACTGGCGCAGGCTCGACCGCGAGCGCGCCTATCCGGAAGAGTTCGTCGCCGCGCTGACCAAAGCCGGCTTCCTCGCCGCGCTGATCCCGGAAGAATATGGCGGCAGCGGCCTCACCATGAGCGCGGCGATCGCGATCATGGAAGAGATTCAGGCCGCCGGCTGCAACGGCGCCGGCTGCCACGCGCAAATGTACACCATGGGCACGGTGTTGCGGCACGGCAGCGCCGAACAGAAAAAACGCTATCTGCCCGGCATCGCCAGTGGCGAATTGCGTCTGCAAGCCTTCGGCGTCACCGAGCCGACCTCAGGCACCGACACGCTGAGCCTGCGCACCACGGCGGTACGTGACGGCAACGACGGCTATGTCGTCAACGGCCAGAAAATCTGGACCTCACGCGCCGAGCACTCCGATCTCATGCTGTTGCTCGCCCGCACCACGCCGCGCGAGCAGGTGAAGAAGCGCACGGAAGGACTCTCGGTATTCCTGGTCGATATGCGCGAGGTGAAGGGCAAGGGCCTCACCATTCGCCCGATCCGCACCATGATGAACCACGCCACCACCGAAGTGTTCTTCGAAAACATGAGGGTGCCGGCGGAGAACCTCGTCGGTGTCGAGGGCGAAGGTTTCCGCTACATCCTTTCCGGCATGAATGCCGAGCGAATCCTGATCGGCGCGGAATGCATCGGCGACGCCAAGTGGTTTATTCAGAAAGCCACCCATTATGCCGGCGAGCGTGTCGTATTCGGCCGGCCGATCGGCCAGAACCAGGGCGTGCAGTTTCCGATCGCGCGGGCCTACATCAACATGCGTGCTGCCGAGCTGATGGTGCGTGAAGCGGCCGCACTCTACGAAGCCGGCAAGGACTGCGGCGCCGAAGCCAACATGGCGAAGCATCTCGCCGCCGAAGCGTCATGGGCCGCGGCCGATATGTGCCTGCAAACCCACGGCGGATTTGGTTTCGCGGAGGAGTTCGACATCGAGCGCAAGTTTCGCGAGACGCGGCTCTATACCGTCGCGCCAATCTCGACCAACTTGGTGCTGTCGTATATCGCCGAGCATGTGCTCGGCCTGCCGAGGTCGTATTGAACAGCCCCCTCTCCGGCATCCTCGTCATCGCGCTCGAACAGGCGGTCGCCGCGCCGATGTGTACGAGCCGTTTGGCCGATGCCGGTGCGCGGGTGATCAAGATTGAGCGACCGGAAGGCGACTTTGCCCGCGGCTACGATGATCTCGTGCACGGCGAGTGCAGCTATTTCGTCTGGCTCAATCGCGGCAAGGAATCGGTGGTGCTCGACCTCACCAAGGCCGAGGACAAGGCGCTGCTCGCCGCCATGCTCAAGCGCGCCGACGTGTTCGTGCAGAACCTCAAGCCCGGCGCGGCAGCCAAGCTCGGTTTCTCGCCCGCACTCTTGCGTCGTGACAATCCGCGGCTGATCTGCTGCTCGATTTCCGGTTTCGGCGAGAGTGGCCCGCTGGCGCAACGCAAGGCCTATGACATGCTGATCCAGGCCGAATCCGGTCTCGCCTCGATCACGGGTACATCGGAGCCATCGCGGGTTGGTGTCTCCGTTGTCGATGTCGGGTCCGGCATGTACGCGCAGCAGGCGATCCTCGAAGCGCTGATCGCGCGCGGACGCACCGGCGAAGGCGCCGAACTTTCGATCTCCATGTTCGATGCCATGGCCGACTGGATGACGGTGCCGCTGTTGCAGGAGGAAGCCGGCTTCACGCCGCGGCGCATCGGCCTCGCCCACATCTCGATTTCGCCTTACGGGGCATTCCGCAGCCGCGATGGCATCGACATTTTGATCTCGATCCAGAGCGATCGCGAATGGCGGCTGCTTGCAGACAAGGTGCTGGGCGACGCCAAGCTTGCTGCCGATCCCGACTTCGCGACCAATGTCGAGCGGGTCAAGCGCCGCGATCAAACCGACGGCAAGGTGGCTGCGGTATTCGGCGCGCTCGATGCCGATGCGCTCGAGCAAAAACTCGCCGCGGCCGATATCGCCTTTGCGCGGGTCAATACGCCCGCCGATCTTTCACATCACCCGCACCTGCGCCGCATCACCATCGGCACGCCGAGCGGGCCGGTGTCGTACCCGGCGCCAGCCGAGTTTCGCGCTGCGGCATCACGCCAGTACGGCCCGGTGCCGGCGCTCGGCGAGCATACTGACAAGGTGCGCGCCGAGTTCATGCCGGCTACAATCAACGCAAAGTAAGTGAGGGAGAAAGCGTCATGGATATCGGCTTCATCGGTCTCGGCAATATGGGCGCGCACATGGCGCGGCGGCTGGTGCAAGCCGGACACAAGGTTTTCATCTACGACACGCGGCAGGAGGCGATCGGAGACATCGCGGCGCTTGGCGCCATCGCGGTGCGCTCGCCGAAGGAAGTGGCCGACTCCGCCGAGACCGTGATGGTGAGCCTGCCGACACCCGATATCGTGCTCAAGGTCGCGACCGGACCGGACGGCGTGATCGAAGGCAAGAAGGTGAAGCGCTTCGTCGATCTGTCCACCACCGGCTCGGTGATGGCACAGCGCATCTTCAAGCTGCTCGCCGATAAGAACATCGTACAGATCGATGCGCCGGTGAGCGGCGGCGTGCGAGGCGCCGAGAAAGGCACCGTAGCCGTGATGGCATCGGGTCCGCGCGCCGATGTCGAAGCCGTTGAGCCGGCGCTCAAAGTGATCGGCAAGTTTTTTTACATCGGCGAGAAGTCCGGAGCCGGACAGACGATGAAGCTTTGCAACAACGTGCTGTCCGCCGCGGCTACTGTCGCGACTTCGGAGTCCATGGTGACCGGCGTGAAGGCCGGCCTCGATCCGCGCATTATGCTCGATGTTATCAATGCGAGCTCGGGACGCAGCACCGCGACCGAACAGAAATTCCCCGAAGTGGTTCTGCCGCGTACCTTCAATCAGGGCTTCACCGCGGGTCTGATGAAAAAGGACGTCGATCTGTTCCTGTCCGAAGCCAAGGCGCTCGGCGTGCCGGTGCAGACCTGCGAGGCCGTTGCCGCGTTGCTCAAACTGACCTGCGATGAGCTCGGCCCGGACTCGGACATCACCACCGTCATCAAGCCGATCGAAAAACGCGCCGGTGTCGAAGTTCGCTCGAAATCGGAACCATCGTCATAGGCCAGTGGCCACGCTGCCTTTTGCCCGCCGAACCGTTCTGACGGTAAGAAAGTGCTTTAATATCAAATGTTTAAGACAAAGTGGATTCTTGTGATGGCGATCACTTCGCAAACCGGCGCGGCGCAATAGGTTAACACCATCGAACTTCAGATCGGACGCCGACTTCGTCACCCCCGATTGTCGGCGTCCTAAAAAGGGGGGATCTCGGTCCCCAACGCGCCCCCTTGAAGATGACCCTCCCCCATGGGTCAGTACCCGCCCGCCCGGATCCCCCGTCCGGGCGGGCTTTTACTTTTTCGCAAAGTGCCGCATGGTTGCGTTCAGAAAACGGGACGCCGTTCCGTGCCTTGAGTGGCGATGGGGCCATGCCACCAAACCGCCCGACTCCGGTAAATACCAGCCTGTTGTCAGGCTTGCCGCAGCATCTCTCGGAAAGCCTGTTCGACAAGGCAACACCAGCGAAGCTCGCCGCCGACGAGACCCTGTTCATGGCCGGCGATGCCGGCGACGGCTGCTACCGCGTCGAGGACGGCCTGCTCAAAGTGATCATGATGTCGCGCGCGGGCGGCGAGCGCATTCTCGCGTTCCTCGGTGCCGGCGCGATTGTCGGCGAACTCTCGATTATCGACGGGCTGCCGCGCTCGGCGTCGGTGGTCGCGGTGCGCAACTCGGAGCTGAGCTTTCTCAGCCGCGCCTCATTCGAGGATTTCGCCAGTGCGCATGCCGAACTCTACAAATCTCTCGTCGCATTGCTGGCCGCGCGTTTGCGCGAAACCGATGCAGTGGTTGCGGCGGGAAGTTTTCTGCCGCTGCGCGGCCGCGTCGCCCTGACATTGCTCGAACTGGCGCATGAATTCGGCCAGGACGTTGGCTCCGGGCGGATCGTGATCCGACAGAAGATCGGCCAGGCCGATCTCGCCGCCATGGCCGGCATCGCACGCGAAAACGTCAGCCGCATCCTCAACGACTGGAAACGACGCAAGCTGGTCAGCAGGCTGTCCGGCTACTATTGCCTTGAAAACAAGGCACAGCTGCAACGCGAAGCTGAGCTGTAACAACATCCGGCCGCCGCAAAGTGACTAGTGGAGCATGATCTTTTCGGAAAACCGGTATCCACCCTCGGGTCAAGTCCGAGGCAAGCTTTTATCGGGATGATGCTCTAAAAGCACGATCATGAGTATGCCCCGGCTCGGCGACTTCCGCCGTATCGTCGTGAAAGTCGGTTCTTCCCTGCTGGTCGATGCCGCGGCCGGCAGGCTCAATGAATCGTGGCTGACCTCGCTGGCGGATGACCTTGCCCCGCTCCATCGCGACAAGCGCGACGTGATCGTTGTTTCGTCAGGCGCGATCGCGCTTGGCCGCGCCGTGCTGAAGCTGCCTTCCGGCCCACTCAAGCTCGAAGATAGTCAGGCCGCCGCCGCTGTCGGCCAAATCGCGCTGGCCCGCACCTGGACGGAAGCGCTGTCGCGTCACGGCATCACTGCGGGGCAGGTGCTGGTGACGCTCTGGGACACCGAAGAGCGCCGGCGCTATCTCAACGCGCGCTCGACCATCGACAAGCTGCTGGAATGGCGCGCGGTGCCGGTGATCAACGAGAACGACACCGTCGCGACATCGGAAATCCGCTATGGCGACAACGACCGCCTCGCCGCCCGGGTCGCCACCATGGTCAGCGCCGATCTGCTGGTGCTGCTGTCCGATGTCGACGGCCTCTACGACGCGCCGCCCGGCACGGTGAAGTCGGCGAAGCTGATCCCGCAGGTCGACCGCATTACGCCTGAGATCGAGGCGATGGCCGGGGCCGCCGGCTCCGAGCTTTCCCGCGGCGGCATGCAGACCAAGATCGAAGCCGCCAAGATCGCGACCGGGGCCGGCACCCACATGGTCGTTGCGTCCGGCCACGTTGAACACCCGCTGCGGACGATCGCCGAGGGCGGGCGTTGCACCTGGTTCATGGCGCTGGGCAACCCGGTCACCGCGCGCAAAAAATGGATCGTCGGCTCGCTCGAACCGAAAGGCACGCTGACCATCGACGCCGGCGCCGTCGCGGCACTTCGGCGCGGCAACAGCCTGCTGCCGGTCGGCGTGGTTAGGATCGAGGGCGCCTTTGCGCGCGGCGACGCCGTGATCATCCGCGGACCGGACGGAGCTGAAATCGGCCGCGGGCTATGCGCCTACGACATCGAAGATGCGCAAAAGGTCAGAGGCCGGTCTTCCGCGGACATTGCCTCGATCCTCGGCTTCAGTGGCCGGGCCGAGATGATCCATCGCGACGACTTGGTGATGGGGCGGGAATAAGAGAGGGCCAGGTTCGCCGAACCCGGCCCCT
>Ga0302324_100007664_pt1 | contig 22918 bp, 16 predicted proteins | sample Palsa_T0_1_FD_201949 | JGI IMG/M metagenome (GOLD analysis project Ga0302324, IMG submission 201949) | Peat permafrost microbial communities from Stordalen Mire near Abisko, Sweden - Palsa_T0_1 | ecosystem: Environmental > Terrestrial > Soil > Palsa > Peat permafrost | place: Sweden: Abisko...
GGGGTGGGAATGACGAATGACGAATGCGGGATCGGACGATGGGACGGGGAACGATGAGACAATGGGACAATCAGACAATCAGACGAGCCTGCGAGGATCGCACGGGTCACGGCGCTGTGGCAAAGTGGGCGGTGAATCGTGAGACGTGCATCCGGCACTTCTCCGCTGCGTCGCTCACGTCTGCCGCGTTTGTCCCATTGTTTCATTGTCTGACTGGCTGACTGGCTCATCTTCCCACTCCCGCGGGTTTTCCGGTGGAATGAGACCGGCCGTGCGGCTACGCTGCTGGCGCAGTCCCCACCATGAACCCGCTCTTTCGCCGCCTTCGTGAATTTGCCCGGGCGCCACATGCCGACGGCCGGCCGGATTCGCCTTCGGCCGCGGGACCACCTGCCCCCCAACCCACCTTGGAGATTGCCGGTGAGCGCCGCATTCCCGGGCCGACCGATGCGCAGATTCGCGAGGCGGTGCTGAGCCTCGATGCGTGCACGACCTACGCGTTCCTCATTCTCGACCGCGACGCCCGGCACTCCATGGAAGTAAGCGGTGACGCGCGCGAGGGATTTGAGATCGAGCATTACGAAGGCGGCACGGGCCGGCGCTATCGCGCTTCGGGAGATTTTAATTTCACCGCGGATCAGGTCATCGCGCTGCTCATTGGATACCGCAACGCCGCGCCCGGCTGGCGCGACGCGGTGCAATGGCAGGAAGTCGATATATAGCCGCCTCGAATCGAAGGATGCCATGCTTTGAACGGCATGCGTATGACCTGCGCCGGCGGCCTTCAAATCCCGGTACGCGAGAATGGGAGGTATGGCGCTGACGCGCCTTGATTTGCCATCGCACTCGGGAGCGCGCGATCCACCGATGAAACTCATCGCAGGTGCGGCCACCATGGGCGGCCGGAGTGCGGGAAATCGCCGCAGTCACAGGCTGCGGATCATCGCCAGGATTTCGCGCAGGCGGGCGCTTGGATCAGGCGCGGTGAGGCGGGGGAATTTGCCGCCGATCTGTACATAATCGCCTCCGCGCGTGAGGATGAGTTTGCCTTCACGCACTTCCACCTGCGTGATCTTGCGCGCGCTGGCGGCGAGCTTGATCCCGGTCATCACGAGCAGATTCTCCGCGGCCTCGGGCAGTGGTCCGAATCGGTCGCGCCACGTCTTGCGCAGGGTCTCGAGTTGCTCCTCGGTGGTAACTTCCGCGAGGCGGCGGTAGGCCTGGATGCGCGGCGGAGACTCGGCGATGTAGGCGGCGGGGAGAAAGGCCGGCGCTGGCGCGCCGGCATGGGAGGTCGGAGATCGGAGATCGGAGATCGGGGCCGAACTTCGAACTCCCATCTCCAGGCTCCGACTCGCGCCCCGAGCCGCCCATTCCGCCTCGCGGGTGAGGACGAAATCGGTGCGGAGGACGACTTCCAGGCGTGGATGCACTTTCTCGCCCTTGAGCTTCGCGATGGCTTGCTTGAGCAGCGCGCAATACAGGTCGAAGCCAATATTGATAATGTGGCCGCTCTGCGCCGTGCCGAGGATGTTGCCGGCGCCGCGGATTTCGAGGTCGCGCATGGCGATCTTGAAGCCGGCGCCGAGGGAACTGTACTGCTTGATGGCGTTGATCCGGCGCCGGGCTTCGCCCTGGGTCATCATCTCGCGCGGCAGCATCAGGTAGGCATAGGCCTTGTGCTGGGCGCGGCCGACGCGGCCGCGGAGTTGGTAGAGATCGGCGAGGCCGAAGCGGTCGGCGCGGTCGATAATGATGGTATTGGCATTGGGAATATCGAGGCCGCTCTCGATGATCGTCGTGGAAATGAGCACGTCCGCGGCCCCGCTGACGAACCGGTGCATGACCTCCTCGAGTTCATGCTCGTGCATCTGGCCGTGGCCGATGACGCAACGCGCCTTGGGGCAGAGCTTGGCGATTCTGTCGCGCATCGCCTCGATGGAGTGCACACGGTTATGGAGGAAATAGACCTGGCCCTGCCGCGACAGTTCGCGATGGATGGCGTCGCGGATGATGCGCTCGTCGTACGGGCAAATGAGGGTCTCGGTGGGGATGCGGTTGAGCGGCGGCGTCTCGATGGTGCTCATGTCCTTTGCGCCCATGAGCGAGAGATAAAGCGTCCGCGGGATGGGCGTGGCGCTGAGGGTGAGCATGTCCACGAGCTTGAACATCTCCTTGAAGCGCTCCTTGTGGAGGACGCCGAAGCGCTGCTCCTCGTCGATGACCACCAGCCCCAGATTCTTGAAGGCGACGTCCCTGGAGATCAGCCGGTGGGTTCCGACGACGATGTCGACCTGGCCATTGAGCAGGCCCTCGACCGTCTTGCGCTGCTCGCCCGGCGTACGAAAGCGGCTGAGCAAAGCAACGGTCACCGGGTAGTCGCTCATGCGCTCGCGGAAATTGCGGTAGTGCTGCTCGGCCAGCACCGTGGTGGGCACGAGGATGGCAACCTGCTTTCCGCCCATGACCGCCTTGAACGCCGCGCGGATCGCCACCTCGGTCTTGCCAAAACCGACATCGCCGCAGATGAGCCGGTCCATGGGCCGTTCGGATTCCATGTCCGCCTTGGCCGCGGTGATGGCGGTGATTTGATCGGCAGTCTCCTTGAAAAGAAACGAGGACTCGAATTCGCGCTGCCATTTGTTGTCCGGAGGAAAAGCGAAGCCTTGCGCCGTCTCGCGCTCGGCATGCACCGCGAGAAGTTTGGACGCGTAGTCGAAGACAGCTTTCTCGGCGTTCTTTTTCGCTTTGGCCCATTTGGCGTCGCCGAGGGTGGAGAGCGGCGGGTTTTTTTTTCCGACGCCGACGTAGCGCGAGACGAGGTAGCTCTGCTCGAGAGGAACGTAGAGCCGCGCGTCATCGGCAAAGGCGACCACCAGCACCTCCTCGGTTTTTCCGTCATCGCGCGGGATGGATTTCATGCCCTCGAAGCGGCCAATGCCGTGTTCGAGGTGGACGACATAATCGTCCTCGTTCAACTCGCTGAAATCAATCTGCGCGCGGCTGGCCTGTTCGCGGGCGCGGCGCAGCGCGAGGCGGCGGGCGCGGGTATTGCGATAGCGGCCAAAAAGCTCGGCATCGCACAGGATGGCCACTTTCGCCGCCGGAAAAGTGAATCCACGATGGAGCGTGCCAACGGTGAACTGAAGCGCATCGGCCTCGACTGGAGGCACGAGATCGCGGAGGCGTTCGATCTCGCCTTCGTTGTTGCAATACACGTGGACGTGCCAGCCGCCGGTACGCCACTCGCGCAATTGCCCGAAGAAACGCTCGCGCTTGATTTCATCGACCACGAAGTCACCGGCCTCGAATTCGCCGAGGCCGTGGTCAAAAAAAGCGGTGGAATAGTCCTCCGCGGAAGAAACCTGGGAGGGAGCCGTCGTTTCCGTAGGTTCGTGACCTTCGGTTTCCGTCGCGGTCGCGGATATTCCTTCCGAATGTTCGAGGATGCGCACCTGCGCGGCGAACCATCCGGCCTCCGCGTCGATGGTCAGATCGCCTGTGGCGACCAACTCGTGCAAGTGGCATTGGCTGCGTTCCGCGGCCGTTTCGCCGAGGAGAAGCGTGGCGGCGTCGAGGTGCTGCACGCTGATCTGGGAATCGAGATCGAACTCGCGCAACGATTCGATCTGATCGTCGAATAGCTCCACGCGCACCGGCAGGGTATGGTGAAAGGAAAAGACATCGAGGATGCCGCCCCGGACAGCGTACTGCCCGCGCGCCGAGACCTGGGCGACGTGCTCGTACCCAGCGTCGCCGAGTTGCCGGAGCAACGCTTCGCGATCGAGGCGGGCCGACCGGCGCAGGCGCACTTCGAGTTGCTGGAGCGCGGCCGGCGAGGGGACTTCGTTGTCCAGGCTGGCGCGGGTGAGGACGACGATCCGCCGGCCCTGGGGGCTGGTCAGCCGCTGGACGATGCCGAGCCGCTCCGCGACGCTGTCCGGATCGGGCAGGGCGCCTTCGACCGGGGCGCGCTCCAGCTCCGGAAAAAACAGGGCATCCGGGAACCACTGGAGCAATTCGTTGTGCATCGTCTCCTGGGTCCGGACATCCGGGCAGACGATCCAGACGGGCGCTTTGGCCTGTTGCGCGATGAGCGCCGCAAGGAACGGCTGCGCGGCCGCGACCACATGCTCGAACGAGACGGCCTCTCCGGTGCGGACGCGCGCAAGCTTCGCCGCGAGCGAGGGCGCGGCGGCAATTTGTTCGAGCGGATTGGGCGGAGTTTTCACGAGCGGGCGTTTCCTCTCGCGCATTCCCGCCGGAGGCGCAAGCGCGGTTCGGAGGCCGGATGCGGGAGGGCTGCGGTGGCGGTGACGCCGGCAGGAATCCTGCCTGGTGCGATGGCACAAGCTGGCCGCCTCTTCGAGCAGACCCTACGGCGCGGAAACGGCGATCGTTTCGCCGATGTGCAAGCTTGCTCGTGCGCGCTCGATGATGGGCGGCCAGGAATCACCGGGAGCGTCAGCACGCGTGAATGCGGCCAGGACCGAGGCGGATTCGAGGGGAATGGCGAGCAATTCCACGGAAACTTTGCCGCCTTTCGGGTCGGCAAGTTCGATCATGCAGGAAAGCGCCGGCCGCCGGCCGACCATGACGCGCTCCACCTTGATGCCCGGTTTCAACTGATAACCTTCCGCTGTGAGAGTCCGCGAGCCAATCTCGACAATTCCTTTGCCGAAGCGTTCCATATCGCGCTGCGTCGCGGTGGCCACTTCATGCGGAGTCAGGAAGACTGGCCGAACGCTGATGTTCACGGAGACATCGATCACTTCTCCCGGCGGAATGAAGAGCCAGGTGGAATCTGTTTTCAAACGGGGCGGCTCACCGGTGCGCGCCACCCACGCCGTGACGAGCTGCTTCGTGGTCGCGGGGTCGATGCCTTGCCAATTTCCCGGCAGATCGAGAGTCACGCCCGCAAACGGCTGGATGGTTAGATACGTGGGTCCGCCCCTGGGAACTGCGGCGGACTTGCCGCCCGTTTTCTGGCTCAATTCCGCAAGGGCGCTCGCCTGGGCTGGGCCGGGTGTCGCGGGGTTTGGAGTGGCGGACGATGAAGTCGCGCGAATCGGGGTAGGGGAAGGGGGAGGAGGAGTTGGCGTTGCGGGAGGGGGCGTCGATGGGACTGGCGTCTTTGGGGCCGGAGTCGCGCGGGTCCGCGTTGTGGGGACCGGTGTCTTTGCGGCCGGAGTCGCGGGAGGCGGCGTTGTCGGGACCGGTGTCTTGAGAGCTGGAGTCGCGGGGACGCGCGTTGCGGGGATCGGCGTCACGAGCGTGGACGTCGCGGGTATCGATGGCGTCGGAACCGGCGTGCTGTGGGACGGTGTTGCTGGAACTGGGGTCTTGGGGACCGGAGTTGCAGGAGCCGGCGTTGCCGGGACTGGAGTTACAAGGGCTGGAGTCGCACGGACCCGCGTTGCGGGGATCGGTGTCACGAACGCGGGGGTCGCCCAGACCGGGGTCGCGGGAGCTGGTGTCGCTGGGATCGGGGTCTTGGAGACTGGAGTCGCGGGAGCTGGTGTCGCTGGGACCGGGGTCTTGGGAACTGGAGTCGCGGGAGCTGGTGTCGCTGGGACCGGGGTCTTGGGAACTGGAGTCGCGGGAGTTGGTGTCGCTGGGACCGGGGTCTTGGGGACTGGCGTCGTGGGAGACGGCGCTGCGGGGATTGGGGTCTGGGGGACCGGAGTCGCGGGAGACGGCGTTGTGGGAATCGGTGTCGCTGGAGTGGGTGTCGCCGGGATTGACGGCGCTGGAAGAGGGGTTGCAGGGAGGGGCGTTGCGGGCGCCGCGGTAGTGGAAGCGGGTGTTGCCGGGACCGGTGCGGGCGCGTCGGCGGCGACTTTTTGGTAGATGTTGCCGCCGAAATCGAGGACGACGTTCCCGGTGCCCATGTCGGTGCGGGTGCGCAGGGATTTGGTTTCACCGATGACGATTTCCGGCGAGGGCGTGGCCGCGGGTTCTTTGGGCTCGGGGATCGAGCTCTCGCCGGTCCAGGCGGCGCCGGGCACCAGCCTGGTGCCTTCGGGCACGGAATAATGGAGCGTGAGCAAGGCCGCGGCCGACGACTGGATATTGCTCTTCGCCGCAGCGTCACCGGCACCGCGCGTTAGTTCGTCATCGGGATTCGATTTTTGAAAGAGGCCGAGACGCTCCATCCAGGTCGGCTCTTTCTGTGTGACCAGCAGGCTCCACTCCCCGTGAACGATCAAAGGCTTTGGCTTCGCAGGCACGGTGATCTCCCGCTGGAAGGTGCCGTCGGCATTGATATCCAGACGCCAGGTTCCGTGTGCGGGATCGGTCCACTGCCAATGGCCGACTGGATCGGGGGCGGGACCCTTGACCTTCGCCGGACCGCATCCGGCAAAAGCAAAAGTGACGGCCACGACGGAAACGATGCGGAGAAAGGGCTTCATCTCGTTTTGGGGGACGAAGACTGTTCGGTCGCGGCGAAGAGGGCAAGCCGGGTGCTACTTTTTCTTTATCTTTTTCCAATTCGCATTCATCGGCAAAGCGGCACGGGACGGACAAAGAAGAAGCACGGTGCTGCCGCTCCTGGCTATTCCTCGCGGCGGCGGGTGAGCTCGGCGGCGAGTCTGGGGCCGACGCTCCTTGGGCCGAGCGGGCGGCCTTCGAGGGTGGCCACGGGCATGACGCCGATCCAACTACTGGTCAGGAAGATTTCGTCGGCATTGACCACATCCTCGCGACGGAGCCGGCGTTCCTGGACTTTGCGCCGGGCGATGACCCACTCGCGGATGACCCCAGGCCGCGCGCCGCTGGAACGCGGAGGAGTGCAGAGCCGCTCATCGCGCAGGACGAAAACATTGGCCATGCAGGCGGAAACCAATTCGGCACGGTCGTTGAAGAGCAGGATTTCGTCCAGTCCGCGGCGGCGCGCATGGGCCAGAGCATCGCAATTGAACCAATAGTTGGCAGTCTTCAAGCCACCGAAAAGCGGCTGGTAGCTCGCATCGTGCAGGCCAATCTCCCAAGCGTCTTCCGGGTCGGGCGGGGTGCGGGATTCCAAGAAAACCAGGACGCGCGCATTTTCGACGGCCGCCGCCGGACCGCCATCGCCGGCCGTGACGTAGACGCGGGCAAAGCCGTTTGAGCCTTCACCGAGGAAGAGCGCCTCAGTCGCGGCGAGGGCCTGTTCGTCCACGGGGATTTCACGTTCCGCGCAGGCCTGGACCAATCCGGAGAGGTGCCGCTCGAAGAACTCCGCCTGGCCGTTGGTCACGCGCAGGCTCTCAAAAACCGCCATGCCGTAGCGAAATCCGCGGTCGGAGAGCGGCAGGCAGTCGCACGGCTCATAAGCCGTACCGTTCCACCGCCAGGCCTTCACGAAATGGTCAGTTCGCGCGTGATGCCGAAGCGCTCGATACGCTTGCGCAACGTGGCACGGGTGATGCCGAGAAGCTTCGCGGCGCGGACCTGGTTGCCTTTGGTGGCTTTCATGGCGTAGAGCGTGAACTCACGCTCCAGCCAGGGCAGCAACTGGACATCCGGGTCGGTCTGGGCCGCCTTGAGCAGCACTTCAATGGCGGTTTCCGTGGTCAGTTCGGCGAACGCTCCGGCGGTACCGCCCTCGGCCGCCGGGGCGCCGAGTTTCTCGTTGCCGAGAGGGATGTCCTTGGGGGTCAGCAAATCCGAAGTCGCGAGGACACAGGCGCGCTGGATGGTGTTTTCCAGCTCGCGCACATTTCCAGGCCAGGAATAGCCCTCGAGCACCCGCATGGCTTCCTCGGAAAGCTGGAGCCGGGGAAGGAGCTTCTTCGCGGCGACTTTCTGCAGAAAATACTCGGCCAGCAGCCGGATGTCTTCCATGCGCTGCCGAAGGGGGGGGAGCTGCATCCGCACGACGTTGAGCCGGTAGAAAAGATCTTCGCGGAAGGTGCGTTTGGTGACCTCCTGTTCGAGATTCTTGTTGGTCGCAGCGACGATGCGAACGTCGGTCTTTAGCACCTCATTGCCGCCAACGCGTGAAAACTCGCCATCCTGCAGCACCCGCAGGATCTTGCTCTGCAAGGCCAGCGGCATGTCGCCGATTTCATCGAGGAAGAGAGTGCCGCCGCTGCTCTGCTCGAAGCGACCCACCCGGGTGCCCGTGGCCCCGGTAAAAGAGCCTTTTTCATGGCCGAAGAGCTCGCTTTCGAGCAATTGCTCCGGAATCGCCGCGCAATTGATCGCTACGAAGCTCTTCGCGCTGCGGCCGCTATAGTGATGGATGGCGCGGGCGACCAGTTCCTTGCCGGTGCCGGTTTCGCCGGTAATCATCACCGGGGCTTCGCTGTGCGCCACGCGGCCGATCATCTTGAAGACCTGCTGCATGGCCACGGATTTGCCGACAATGCTATCCTGATGCTCCTCGACGGTGAGCTGCGGCTTGAAGGTGGTGGCCGCCTTCATCTCGGCCTGCGCCTTGAGGGCCGCATCGACGACTACTTTCAGGTTGAAGGGCAGGGTTTCCTTCCGGACGAAGTCGAAGGCCCCCAGTTTCATGGATTCGATGACCGATTGGGTAGTCCCGAAGCCGCTGGTCAGGACGACGATCGCATTGGGATCGCGCTGTTTTACTCTGACAAGCAGTTCCTGGCCAGTGAAGGGAGAGAGGTGGGTCTCGGTGATCAGCAGATCGGGCGATTCCCGGCAGAAGAGCTTATAGCCATCATCGGCTTTTGTAGCAGTTATAACGCGGGTCGTGGGCGTCGCGAGCTGGTACTGAACCCAATCAAGAAAGTCAGTCTCAGGATCGACAACGAGGATAGTTTGGGCGTTTTCCATTCAGGAATTCAAAGGCCGCCGAAGCGGCGCTGTCGTTTATTGAACTCCCTTAACGCATCGTGCAAGTCCTCCTTGCTAAAATCTGGCCACATTTTTTCGGTTACGTAGATCTCAGTGTAGCTTAATTGCCACAACAGGAAGTTAGACAACCGTAACTCACCCGATGTACGAATGAGCAAATCGGGGTCGGGGAAATCCTTAGTATACAGGTGCCGGCTGAAGATCTCCTCGCTCAGGGTTTGGTACTCAAGACTGCCCGCGGCGGCTTCCCGGCAGAGATCCCGCACCGTATCGATGATCTCCGTGCGCCCACTATAATTGAGGGCGAGAACCAGCGTGGTCTTGAGGTTTTGGGCAGTCAGGTCAATGGCCCGGCGCAGGGCGGTCTGGCAGCTTTCTGGAAGCTCGTGCAGGCGCCCGATGGCCTGGAGACGGACGCCATTTTTCATGAGGGTGGGCGTTTCCTGGGCGATAAAATGTTCGAGCAACGTCCACAGCGCGCTGACCTCGGCCGCTGGACGCTTCCAGTTTTCGGTCGAAAAGGCGTAGACAGTGAGGAATTCGACGCCCAACTCGACGCAGGCCTCGGTCACAGCCCGGACCGATTCCGCACCCTGCTCGTGACCCTTGATCCGCGGTAGCCCACGCTCCATGGCCCAACGGCCATTGCCGTCCATGATTATCGCGATGTGGCGCGGGACGGGCATGGAGGTTACAAGACGATGGTCTGCTCCCGGTTTGGGCCGACGCTGGCGATCGTGAGCCTGGCGCCGGTTAGCTCCGCGACCTTCTCCAAATAGGCGCGGGCGTTCTTCGGCAGGTCGGAATATTTCTTCGCTTCGTGAGTCGGCGTCTGCCAGCCAGGCAGTTCGATATAAACCGGCTTCGCGGCCTGGAGTTGCCGAAAATCGGACGGGGGCACTTCCAGGGTCTTCCGGCCGATCTTGTAATGCGTGCAGACTTTGATCGACGCCAGCGAATCGAGTCCGTCGAGGTTGGTCACGGCAATGTCGTCGATACCATTGATCATCGCGGCGTAGCGCACCGCGACGGCGTCGAACCATCCGCAGCGCCGGGCGCGTCCGGTCGTCGCGCCGAATTCGCGACCCATCCCGTGGAGCAAATCGGAAAACACCGCGTTCTCCGTGGGAAACGGCCCTTCGCCGACGCGGGTGGTGTAGGCCTTCATGACTCCCAGGACCCGGTCCATGCGATGAGGTGGCACGCCCGAGCCGGTGCAGGCCCCGCCGGCGGTGGTGTTGGAAGAGGTGACGTAGGGATAGGTCCCATGATCGATGTCCAGGAACGTGCCCTGGGCGCCTTCGAAGAGAATGTCCTTCCCCGCCTTGAGCGCCTCATGGAGGAAGACGACGGTATTGGCCACGAACGGCGCCAGCTTCCTGCCGGCTTCGAGATAAGCGGCGTTGACCTCGGCAAACTTCAGCGGCCTGGCGCCGAACGCCTTGAGGACGGCGTTGTTCTCCTTGATCCGCAAAGCCAGCTTCTCGGAAAACAGCGCCGGCTGCATCAGGTCGCCCATGCGCAGACCCACGCGGGCCGCCTTGTCGCCGTAAGCCGGGCCGATGCCGCGCTTGGTCGTGCCGATGCGGTTCTTGCCCTTCTTCGACTCACGCTGCTCATCGAGAACGCGGTGATACGGCAGCACGAGGTGCGCGCAATCCGAGATGAGGAGATTGTTCCGGCTCACCTTGATCTTCCTGTCGCGCAATCCGGCGATTTCGCGGGCCACGGCGATCGGATCGACGACCACGCCGTTGCCGATCACGCACTTCCTTCCCGGCCGCAGAATGCCGCTGGGGATGAGGTGCAGGACGTACTTGGCGCCATCGACGATGACCGTATGGCCGGCGTTGTTGCCGCCTTGCGAGCGTACCACGATGTCGGCGGTTTCGGTGAGAAAATCGATGATTTTGCCTTTGCCTTCGTCGCCCCACTGGGCGCCGACCAGAATGGTATTGGACATGACCTGAACGTGAATGATGGGTGTAGAGACGTGAAAACGCCCCGAGGCGCCGGGCAGGCATCTACGGGACGTTTACCGACACTAGCCGCGTTCGGCGTGGTGGCGAGAGGAAAATTGGGAGGGATTGGCCGCAAAAATGCGCAGAAGGCGCAAAAACGGCCTGGCCGCAATTGCCCGCGCTGCACCATCGGTCCCGCGCCTGCGGGACAGAGGCTCGGCTTCCAAAGATCCCACACCCAGCCGCATCCCCCGCCTGCATCGCTGTGCGAAGCACTGCGGGCATGGGCTACGTCCCGCAGGGCAGGTCCAATGGGCTCCACTGCGAAGGCGAAACCCTACGCCAGCTTCTTCCGCAGGACCTTCCGGGCGCGCTGGGCCTGCCAGATGACCGGGAGGAAGGGGAACCAGGCGATGCTGAAGAGGAACGGATGCCGGAGGAGGAAGTTGGCGCATTGAAAGAAGCGCATGGATGGAATGGCATCGCGGGCAAGGGCGTCATTGGCGTGGGCGGCCCAGGCGGAATCGCCGAGCGCAAAATCGCGCGCCACCGCGATGCCGCCTTCCGCGGCGTGCCAGCCGAGGGCGCAGCCGCCGTGCGCGAGGTAGGCAATCGCCAGACCGCCGGTCGCTCCCCACAAGCCCATCGCCAGACCGCCGAGGCCGATGGCCCCCAGTGACACACCGCCAATCGCCAGCAACCCAACGGAAAGCCCGCCGAGAGCGAAGCCGCCAAAGGCGATCCCACCGACCGAGAAAAGAACACCGATCGCCATGTCGCCGACAGCAATCCAGCCCACCGCGGGGCGGAGCTTCTCGCCGTAGGCGCGTCCCATGCGCACATGGATCAACGGCAGGCCGAGGCAAGTCCAGGGGCTCTTGTATTCGAAGGTCTTCCGGGCTCGAGCAGCGCGGGCCGTGGCTTCCGGAGTGCGCCGCGAGGCTTCTTCCGCGCGGATGCGCAGGTGGTTCCGCCGGAATCGCAGGATCAGCGTCAGCAGCGTGACGACGTAGAGGAACGGCAGAAGAGCGCCCACGGCGAGGGCGATGCCGGTGCGCTCGCGCCAGATGCCGGCTTCCCATGGAATAGCCAGGCCCATGGCGCTGAGGAAGACGACGACGACGGCGATCATCCAGCGGGCTTGCCGGCGGATGAGTTCGCGTTCGCGCTCGGATTCGGCGGCATCGAGGCTCGCTCTGATGCCGAACCATCCGCCCAGGCAGCCGACGATCGGGCCGATCAAAACGCTGCCGATGGCCAGCCAGCTCGCCCCGGTTGCGGTCACACCGGCCTTCGCCGCCGCGGTACCGATCGTCGCTGCCGTGGCTGAGGTCTTCATCAGCGGCAGCGCGGCGATCACGCCGAGGGTGAAGGCGCGACCGGGCGTGCTCAGGCGCAACGCGCCCTCGACGAAAGCGGCGACCTGTTCCTGCAAGAGCTTGCGTCCGCGGGAGAGGCGCTGCTTGGCGGCATCCTCGGTCAAGTCCAGCGCCTCGGCCACGCGCTCGACGGATCGGCCTTCGCGATAGAAGAGGATGAGCGGTTCGCGATAGGTCTCGGGGATCTTTTCCAGCGACCGCCAGAGGATGGCTTCCTCCTCGCGCGACATGGCCTGCTCAATCGGGCCCGCTGCGGGCGCGAGATGTTCGTCCTCCAGTTCCTCCGCCGCGCACACCGGCTCGCGTCTCTCGCGCCGGACGGTATTGGCGATGAGCCGCCGCGCGATGCCGCACAACCAGGAGCGGAGTTTTTCGGGCTCGCGAAGGGTGCGCAATTCCTTCCAGGCGGTGACGAAGACTTCCTGCGCGAGGTCTTCGCTGCGGCTGACGCTGCCGGTGGCGTTGTAGGTGAGGGAGGAGATCAGCGTCTGGTAGCGCGTGACGATTTCGGAAAAGACGGCGGGGCCGCTGGTGAGGCTGCGCTCGACGAGAGCGGCGTCAGCTTCACTTGGGGCAGCGGCCACGGCGGCGGACATGGAATGGATCATAGCATCTTCCAAGTGGTCGGCGGAGGGGAAAAGGTGACCGGATTTTTGAAGTGCTCAGTTCTCAGTGCCCAGTGCTCAGTGTCCGTCGGCGTGCGGCTTGATACTCGGAGAGGGTGAGCCGGATTTGCAGAGGGAGCCCCACGATTGCCGCCCCCTACCTCGTAATGGAATTGCCGCCGCAGATATGCAATCCCGAAAGCTTCACTTTGGGCACGAGATCGTCGAGCGCCGACGTGCATTGGCGATGGCCGCTGGGGCCTTTTCCACGCGTGAGACTGCCTGACAAACGCGTCGCCAGGCGATAGTCAGCGTACTGCACCTCGCGTGGCGCCACTTCCAAGCCTCCCAAATATGAAGCGTCTCCTTTCCATTGCGATCGTTTTCTGCGCCGTCGGCCTCCCTGCGGCCGAGCCTGCCGTTCCGGGCAAGCCGCTCCTGCATCCGCTGTTCTCCGACGAGGCGGTGCTCCAGCGCGGCAAGCCGATAGCGGTGTGGGGTTGGGCGGCGCCGGGATCGGAGGTCACGGTGGTTCTCGCCGGTGAGGGGCTCGCGGCCGGGCCGACGAAAGTCAAGGCTGGGGCCGATGGCCGCTGGCAGGCGGCTCTCGGGCCGTTTGCGGCGGGCGGGCCGTACACGCTCACGGCGAGCAGCGGCGACCAGGAGGCCGAGGCGAAGGATGTGCTGGTCGGCGATGTGTGGCTGTGCAGCGGGCAATCCAATATGGGGATCCCCGTTTTCATGGCGAAGAACTTCAAGGGAGAGGTGGCCAGCGCTAACTTCCCACGCTTGCGACATCTGCTCGTGGCCAGCCACAGTGCCGGGACGCCGCAGGAGCTCATCAAGGGGAAATGGCAGGTTTGCACGCCGGCCAGCGTCGCGAGCTTTATCGCAATTCCGTACTTCTTCGGCCGCCAATTGATCCAGGATCTGGATGTCCCCATTGGGGTGGTCGTGAGCGCGGTGGGCGGTACCGACGGCGAGGCCTGGGCCAGCGCCGAGGCCATGTCCACCATGCCCGAGTTTGTGAAGCCGGTTGCCGATTTTCAGAAGCTGGCCAGCGACGTCGCCGAGCAAAGGAAGCGCACCGGCAAGGATTACCTGGAGTTACTCGCCGAATGGTATCAGGCCAATGATCCCGGAACGTCGGCCGTGCCGCCATGGTCGGCGCTGGAGTGCGACATCTCGACCTGGAGGACGGTGAACACTCCGCCTCTCCTCAAGCCGGGTGTGGATTTGCCCAAGGGCTATACCGGCACCTTCTGGCTGCGCCGGGAGGTGACGGTCCCAGCCGAACTCGCCGTCTACGACGCGGGTGATCCGCCGCGGCTCATTCTCGACTCCATCCTCGACTGGGACACGGCCTGGTTGAACGGCCAAAAGGTTGGGGAAAATGAGAATCCCACGAACGCGCGCAATTACATCCTGCCTCCCAACCTGCTCAAAGCGGGGACCAACATCATCACGGTGCGCGTCCTGGCGCACTCCTTCAATGCCGGGCTGGTCGGCAAGCCGGAGAAAGTGAACCTGTACTTCAACCACGGCCGCAAGACGATTCCCCTGGCGGGCGAGTGGCGCATGCAAAGGGGCGTTGAATTGAGGTCAGCGCCACCATTACCGATCCGCGATGACCGCAAAATAGAGGTGACTTCGCTTTACAACGGGTACATCGCCCCGCTCGTGCCGCTGTCGCTCACCGGGATGGTCTGGTACCAGGGCGAGAACAACGCCTACCATCGCTCCTACGCCTACCGCCGGCTGTTACCGGCGCTGGTCACGGATTGGCGCGCACACTTCGGCCAGGGCAATCTGCCTTTTCTGATCGTATCGCTGGCCAACTACAACTACCTGCCAGGCCAGGACCAGCCGACCGATTCCGCTTGGGCGGAACTGCGCGAGGCGCAAGCCATGACCGCGAAGGCCCTGCCCGCCTGCGGCCTGACCGTGACGATCGACGTCGGCGAAGCCGGGAACATCCATCCCGTGGACAAGCAGTCCGTCGGGTACCGCCTCGCCCTCGCCGCGGAGGGCATTGCGTACGGCCGGAAGGTCGAGTGGTCGGGGCCCTGGTACCAGTCAATGAAAGTGGAGGGATCATCCATCCGCGTGGCCTTTGACCATCTTGGCGGCGGCCTCGCGCTGAGCAAAGGCTCGGCGGTGGTCGGTTTCGCCATCGCCGGCGCAGATCACACCTTCGTCTGGGCAGACGCACGCATCGACGGCGATTCGGTGGTGGTGTCGTCCTCGCAGGTCAGCGCGCCGGTGGCCGTGCGCTATGCCTGGGGCGACGACCCACCCTGCAACCTGGCGAACAAGGCCGGGCTGCCGGCGGTGCCGTTCCGCACCGACGAGTGGCCCGGCGTGACGTGGCCCAAGCCGGCCGAGGTCCCGCCCTGAGGCGCGAGGTGGGTATATCATTCTGCCGCAATGATCACCTTGCCAGTCGACGGAATTGCCGCCGCGAAGGTGCGTTCCGAAAGCCGGAATTTCGGCATGAGGGCGAAACTCGCCGCGAATTCGGCGCTCACGCAATGGTCAGTTCGCGGGCGCGGACGACTCGTGCCCCGCGGGGGCGCCGGGCACCGCACGCGAGGGCGCGCGCTCCCCGGAATGCCGCTGCCAAACGTATGGTTACGGTGTAGTTCTTCGGGCTCAGTGCGCAGTAGCGCTTGGGGCGGCTCGGAGCGAGGGTGGTTGAAAGAACGCGGGCGGACGTGGGAACGGCTCGCGCGCGTGACGCGGTGATGGCAGCGTGTGGTTACCGGCTCGCGGCCTGGCCGCCCTCTGGCACGCCGATAGCCAAGGGGTGGTAGGAGAGCCAGTGCTGCATGATGGATGCGGCGGTGACGAAGACCTTGTCCCGGTCGTCGCCCACGGTTTTGACGTTGCCGCTCGGGACGGCGACCACCAGGGCGCTCGTGGTGGCATCGACGACGGCCATGCACGGCGCCACGCCGTTCATTTCCTTGGCCGTCAGCCCGGCGAGGACGGCGGGCGGAAGGACTTCCTTTTTGGTGTCGATGGGAACGAAGACCAGGACCAGCGATTTCTTGAACGCCTGGCAGAAGTGCAGTAGCGCGCCGCTGCTGCCGGGGGCGCGGGTGCTGACGGGCTTGTCCAGCATCGTCGGGGCCATCATGATGAAGCCCATGGGTTTGCGCTCGCGTTGCGCCTGGGCCCTGGCCTCGGGCAATTGATCGAGGCTGAAGGCGTCGCTGATTCTCACGGGTTGTTCGGGAAGGTCCTTGGCCGCTTCGATGCCCTCCATAAAGCGGTCGGAAAGGAGGACGGGCTGGACCGGGGCGGGGGTGGCGTGGACTCCGGCTTCCGGGGCCGAGGGTTCGGTGATGATCTGCCGTGGTGGCTGGTGATGCGCCCGGTAGGCGGCGGCGTCCGCGGGGGAGGCGATGAGGTTCGGCGCTTGCAAGGCGTTCAAGAGGGCGGGAGGGGCGCCGTTTTCACGGAGAGTTTCCTGCTGTCCGGAGGTCAGCGGCTGAAGGAGCTTTCGCCGGGCGACGTCGTTAAGGATTTCCTGCGGGGATCCGCCAGTGCGGAGCATGAGGGAAAGTTCCTCGAAGGTCACGGGCTCCGTGGCGTGAAGCGATGACGCCAGGCCGAGGCAGAGGGCGAGGAAGAGCAAAAAGGTTCGGTTCATAGCGCGCCGGTCCTATGGAGCACGAGGAATGCCCGAGGGGGAAAGAGCGCGATTCGGGGGGGGCTGAATGTCGACCTTAATCCGCGTTGGGGTTTCGGGTTTCGAGTTCTCCGCCGCCAAACCTTCGAGTTTCGGTCCCAGGTTTGCCTCCGTTGCTCACCCCCCGTCCGGCTGGGAATAGGATTAAGATTAGGAACTCCCGCTATGCCGGCGTCAGCGTGCTGGCGTTGCGGAGGAGGAACCAGCGGGCGTCACGGGCGCGGCGGAAATGGATTCAGCCCTGGGGCCGGAGACGGACGGCGAGGGACCGGGCGTAGGATTGAAAGCCGAGGGAGCGGGCGATGCGCAAGGAAGGGCCGTTTGTTTCGAGGGTGCGGTACTGCGGGAGAAGCCCGGCCGCGAGCGCCCGGTGCGCCGCGTGGGCGACGGCGCTGCGGCCATAGCCGCGGTTGCGAAAAGCCGGATGCGTGACGATGGAGATATGGGCGATGGTGCCGCCCCAAACCTCGTAGCCGGCCTGGGCGGCAAGCTGTCCATCGACGAAGATGCCCGAGGAAGGATCCTCCTCGGCGCCGCCGCCCGCCTCCCAATCCTCCGGCGCGCAGGCCTGCTGAAGGGCGGCGCGGGCGGCGGCATGCTCCGGACCGAGATCGCAGGGAGGGTGCGCGGGCGGCGCGACCTTTGGGGAGTAGCTAATGGAAGCCGGCCCGACGATTCGTTCGGTGACCGGCGAAAGGGCGGCGGCGAGAATCTGCGGCGAAAACGCGCCCGGCCGGCTGAAGAGGAGGTCGCGCAAGGGGGCTTCGCGCTCGGGCGGGATCGAGACGATGGCCGCACTGCCGCGGAAAAGGGCGACGACACCATCGCAACCGTTGAGATCCTCTCCATGGGTGAGGACGCGCAGCGGCAGGGAGAAAAGTTCCTCGGGCGAACAGCCCAGGTGGCTCGCCCAATAGTTGGTGGCGATAGTGGTGGCGGTTAGCAAATCACATTCGGTGAGCTGGAATTCACAGGCCGCGCAGTTCTTCCGCGCGGCCTTCGGCTGCAGAGGCAGGTCATACGACGTGTCGCTTTTAGCAGACACCGGGAAGGAGTCGATAGGGAATCGAGGGCGGCCGCAAATGCCCCCACGGCGCCTTGGGCGTCTGCCTGCGCTCGGCGCACCTGATAGATCCACCCGATCTGCCCGGAGGGTGGGCAGATCTCCATAATCGCAGGAATGAGATAGATCCACCCGCCCGTATATAGAATACGGGCGGGTGGATCTATCTCATCCTCCCATCGGTTGAGGTCCGGCACGAGATTCCCGAGACGAAAGGCCGGCGCCGGCCCGGAGAGATAAAGGTGCCGCCAGCCATTTCACGATCGGGACAAAAAATGGGCGAGGCGCTGGTTCGCAACGCCTCGCCCAGATTGAATTCTTCCTTACGGGACCCGGCTTATTGCGGCTTCGGGCGGCCGCCTTCCTGCGCTTTGTCCCGGGCTTCCTGAAGCTTCTTCAGGATGGGTTCGACGGAGGGATCGGCGGTGACTTCGGCCGCCGCCATGGCGTCACGAAATTCCTTGCCCGCCGCTTCCATCTTTTCACGGGCTTCTTTGACCTTGGGATCCTGTTGGGCCTTTTCGGCCGCAGCGCGGAGCTTGTCCTTCTCTTCCTGCGAGAGGCTGTCAAAGCCGGGGCCACCCCCTCGGAAGCCGAAGCCACCGCCCCCGCCGCGCTGACGGGGCGTGGCATCCTGGGCATGGAGGACGAAGAAACCGCCGAGCGAAAGAGCCAGGCAGGTTGCGAGAGTGATAGTTCTGGTATGAGTTTTCATGGTGGTGAATCCCTGAATAACCGCGATATTCGAAAAGTTGCACGAAGAATCGAGGTCCGCGGGGCATTTGGAGCAGTGACACTGTGGCTGTGATCCGGTAACGCTCTGGCACCCTTTCATGAACCCGACCCCGCCGCCGGTGCCCAAGCAGGGCCATGGCTGTCTCATCTTTCTGGCCGTCCTCGTCGCGCTCGTGATTGTCGCCGCGCTCGTGGTCTACCATGTCGTCGCGCGGACGGCTTTCCCGTATCGCTTCCTCGCCTCAAAGATCGAGAAGGCAAATCCGAACCTCAAAATCTCCGGGATCACGGGAAGCTTGAACTCGGGACTGGGCATCGAAGCGATCACCTGGGGTGATGACCCGCAAAACCGTTCGGAGATTCTGGATCTGCAGATCAAATACACCTTTTCCGGCGATCCTGGCGGGAAGGCCCGCGTGGTGGTGCACGAAGTGGGAGTGCGCAAGGTGCATTTCGATCTCGCGGATTTTGGGCCAGGCACGGATTCGACGACGACGACCACGAGTCCAATGGCCACCGGGGGAAGTTCGCAGGCGCTCTTGAGCGGCCTGGAGATCGAACGCGTCAGCATCGAGGACGTTCTGATCACCGACCACGCGACAAATCTTCGGCTCTCGATTCCAAAGATTGAGTGGACGGGCTTTAAGTGGACGCCGACGAGCTTCGAGCCCGGCACGCTGGTGGTGGAAAGCGATCGATTGACCCTGCATACGTCCGCGGGACGCACGATCCCGGTGGACGGACTGGACGTGACCTTTCAAAAAAACCTCACCGGCACAGTGCTGCCGGCATTGCACCCGGCGATCAAGCAACCGATCCCATTTGTCGCCGACGCCAGCTATCGAGCGCAGGGGCAGGTGCGTGCGTCCCACGGCGTCGTCGCCGAGGGCAAGCTCGAATGGAATACGACCGACGATGGGGGCGGATCGCTGCACGTGCGGCAACTGGATCTTCCAAGTTTTATCGATGCGCGGAAGCTCTTCGGCGAGCAGGCGGCGGATTTGCCAGGCGACCTGGTCATGAGTGCGGTGGCCACGTCGGGATTTACCGATGGGCACGGCACGATGAATATCACCGGCGGCAGTTTTCGACTCGGCGTGGCGACGTTCCAGATCGAACCCGTGGAGTTTGCCGCCGCGGAGCAATCCGGCACGACCTTGCAGGCCGTGTGCTCGACGGACGCCGGGAAAATCGTCTGGGCGCTGCCGCTGGCAAGTCTCGGCAAGGAATTTCATCCCCGCCTCCGCAGCACCGGAATGCCACCGGAGGAAATCCTGGCGCGCGTTTTTGCCGGCAAGCCCTACGCGGACCTCAACGATCAGGAGAAGAAGAAAATCGACGCACGACGCGCGGTGTATTTTCCGACGCCGGAGCAGTAGGGCGGCTTCGCCGAACATCCAACACCCAACATCGAACATCCAACATCCAATGGGCTTCGGAGCGCAGGCGGAAGCTTGTGTGCGTGAATCTTCCGCAAATAAGGGAGTGGGAGGAATCGTGACACGAATTGGGGGATCGCTCATTCGCCCGCTTGGCCTTGGCCCGGTATCGTTGTGGACCCAAATTCCGTTCCAAAATAAAGTTGGTAACGCGGCTTGGGGGTGGAAAAAACGAGCCTCCACTTCGCGTTGCTCACCCGCGGACGACTGAGGCCAGTCGTCCCTACCCCCGCCCGCTACGGGGAGCGGGCGACGCCGGTTTTGAGTTCGCGATAGGATTCGATGAGGTTCTGCGCGATGTGGTCCCAATCGTCGGCCTCCATGCGGCCGCGGCGATCGTCGCGGTACTCCATCATCTCCGCGCGCAATTGCGCGGCTCTCTCGATGTGCTCGTTCTGGACCTGGAAGAGTTCCTCGGCGACCTGGGCGACGACGACGCCGTACTGCGCGGGCGTGGCCTTTTCACGGCGGAGTTGCCACCAGTCGAGTTCGAGGCGGGCCGCTTTGTCGGGATCGAAGGCCTCGCCGCTGCGGTCGCGCAGGAGCGTGTAGTACTTCACCAACCACGGCAGCGCGACCTGTGCTTCGGCGCGGCCGTTCGTTGGCTGGAAGAGCTGGGCAGCCTTGCCCGAGTCGTAGGCGAGCTGCGCGCTGTCGCCGGGCGAGAAATGGTAGACGTCGCGGTGCAGCGAGTAGATGGCGCCGGCCAGGGCCTGGTAGTTGTGCCCGTAGTAGGCGCGCCACATCTCGGTTTCCAGCCGTGCGGCGGCCTCGGGATCGAAGGTGCGAAGATCTCCCTGGCGCGGCCAAAGGGCATAGCCGGCGCCCAGGAGTGCCAGAAGGAAAAGAATGAGCAGGATTCGGCGAATGAGGCGGAGCATGTGAGGAAATGGCGAATGACGAGCGGAGCTTCCCGCGGTGCTGGTTTTCGGTGGGTGCGCGGTTCCTCTAGCATTACCCACATCTTGCAGCCGGTGCCAATCCGCAGGTGAGGGCCGAAGGCCCGCAAACAAGCCAGCCCTGGGTACCTGATTCAAATCGCGACGAGCCCCAACGGGGCGAAACCATTCCACGCGGACCAATGGCCGAAGCCTTTCGGGAAGATGCGAGTGTAATTGTGACGCCCGCTTCGGGGCTGGCCCCAATGGGGATGCCATACCCAGGGCGACGCTCGCAGACTCGCTTTGCCCTGGGCTGGCTTGTCTGAGGCCTTCGGCCCTGAACCGGACAGAGCCAAAGATGTGGGTAATGCTTAGCGGTTCCTAGCGGAGTTGGCGGGAGATGGCCAGCCCCGGCGCACGTCACTTTGCCTTGCCTTTCCCGCGCCGCTCGGCGATGTCGCGCGGATGGCATTTCATGATTTCATCCGCGACGGCGACGGCTGGCAGACCCAGCAGGACGAGACGCTTTTCGCAAACCCGTATCTTTCCGTCCACCGCATGACGACCACTTCGCCGACACGCCCGCAGCCGTTCCAATGGACGGTGGTGCATCGCAAAGGGGCGGTGGTGGTCGTGCCGATGACTGCGGCCGGGGAATTTGTCCTGGTCCGGCAGGAGCGCGTGCCAATTCGGGCGACGATCTGGGAATTTCCGGCGGGACAAATCGACGATCAGGACGAGGAGGATGCCATCCGGTCCACGGGTCTGCGCGAACTGCGGGAGGAAAGCGGCTACGAACTGGCGCCCGGCGGGAAGCTCGTGCCGCTCGGACACTTTTTTCCCAGCGCGAGCTTCACCGATGAGCACAGCCACATGGTCCTCGCGCGACCCGTAGTGCCGAGCCCGCTCGGCCACCAACACGATAAAGATGAAGCAATCACCGAGTGCCGGGTGTTCCCCGGGGAAGAGTTCCGCGCGATGATCGCTCGGGGAAATATTCGCGATGCCAATACCTTGGCCGCCTTCGCCAGGTTAGTGGCCCTCGGATTTTAATTTAAGACATTATGCCCACCGCAAACGTACTCACCCCATCGACTTGGGCCGAAGTTTACGAAGCTCTGTTTACAGACACTTTTAATGCGCGAATTAAACGTTTCAAATCCCGCTACGCTTACAGAGGCGTTTCATCCGCAGCGTACAAGATGGCAACGAGCCTGATGCGAACTGGCCCGCAGTACTTTGGGTGAAGGTCATCATCAAAAAGGAGCTCAAATGGGAGATTCGCGACAAGCTGGATCAGCGAAACGTCAGTGAGCGCGTTTTGTTCCCGGGAATGGATGGCCTCGCACGATGGCTGGCGCGGTATTATTCTTCATAGAAACTTGCGCGACTGGTAACGCTAAGATTGGCGCGGTCCAGCTGATGATTTGGAAACGAAACCCAAGAAGAAATTGCCTGCGGGGCAATTTTAGCTCTCAGTAGCGCCCCCGAAAATGACCTGGCTGACTAAATTCTTCAAATTCCGCGAAAAATCCGATGGCGATATCGTCAAGCCGTTCCTCGATCACATGGAGGACCTGCGGTGGACGATCGTCAAGATTCTGGTGACGATGGTCATCTGCATGTCGATCTCGTTCTTCTTCGTGAACGACCTCATGGCGCTGGTGCAAAAGCCGATGATGATGGCCGCCCCGGAGTTGAAGGACAAGATCATTACCCGGACGATCATCGAGCCATTCATCGTCTCGCTGATGCTGGCATTCTTTGCGGGATTCGCGCTGGCCATGCCCTTCCTCGGATATTTCCTGATCTCCTTCGTCCTGCCGGCGCTCACGCGGAAGGAGAAGAAGTTCCTCTTCCCCGGCATTGCGGCGAGCTTCTGCCTCTTCATGTCGGGCGTGCTCGTCAGCTACTACTACATCCTGCCCAAGACGCTGCGGTTCTTTTACGACTACTCGAAGAAGATGCAGGTCAATATTCTCTGGGAATGGAAGGATTACATCTCCTTTTGCGCATGGCTGACGATCGGGTTCGGACTTCTTTGCCAATTGCCGGTGGTGATGGTGGCGCTGGCGTTTATCGGGATCATCGATTTTCGCTTCCTGTCGAGCACCCGCCCGTATGCCGTCATCGTGATCCTGGTGCTTGCCGCGATCATCGCGCCGACGCCCGACCCCGTGACGTTCATCACGCTCGGCTTGCCGATCATTGTGCTTTACGAAATCTGTATTTGGATCGTCTGGCTCATTGATCGCCAGAAAAAGAAGGCGGAAGCGCTGCCGCCGGGAGACTAAGAAGGCGTCTAAGGCGTGTCATCCGCCTGAAATGTTTGCTCTCTACGGCGTGCTGACCAGCT